>JAAUXU010173027.1_pt1 | contig 49861 bp, 51 predicted proteins | sample 7278151 | NCBI WGS metagenome assembly JAAUXU01 (sample SAMN14350113, study PRJNA611818) | marine sediment metagenome | isolation source: surface marine sediment (1.8m) | place: French Polynesia: Moorea | collected 2018-08
CCCATCCTTCCTCTCTCCTCCTCTCTCCTCCTTTCTCCTCCCCCCACCTCGGAAGAGCCCCCGGCTGACCGCCCGGCCCCCCAGGGGAGCGCGTATGCCGGCGGCGGCGGGGACGGGGGGGGGGGGGGGGGGGGGCGGCGGGGGGGGGGGCGCGCCGCCCCCCCGCAAATGCAATCGAGCAATCGAGCATCCGGAATAATGTGTGTGTGTGCGCGCGTGTGCGAGTGTGTGTGAGACTCCGCGCTGACATCTGCCAAGAGTTCCCATTCCATTCGTTCGTGGTCACGCTATGGGAACGGGAACAGTGGGGTTAACAAGGTAATGCCAACGTTGACAAACGGAAGGAGGGACTCATTTTGTGAAGAAGAAAAAAAAAGTGCTGCAAAATTTGAACGGTAGAGATGCCAACGGGTCGTTAGCAGACAAACTCTTCTCCTCAGCTGAAACGTCTGGAGTTTTGTGCGTTGAAAGATTGATGCCTCGACTGCAAAGGAGCACAAATTGACAGTAGGGAAGGCTCGAGTTTAAGGAAGAACAAGGAGGAAGATTGGTGAGGTGTTTGGAAGAGCCACCTTCACTTCTTTAAAGTTAATTCCCCGCCAAAGAAAGAAGAAGAGAAACTCCAGCTCTGGAGTCGTGGCGAAAAGAACGCTCGAGAGAGTTTTTGGCGTGTTCGATACGCATGGGAATGGACACAAACACAACGACCATACATGTATGAAGGAAGGGGGGAGGGGGAAAAAGTGGAAAGAGTTAGATAGGAAAAGCGGCTGCCTGCCTTTGCCCAACACCAGTCAGCATGCATGTAAAACTTCTGCCAGCAAAAAAGAAGTAGCCCTCCAATTTTTGCTGTGTGCGTACACTTTGTGAGCAAAGTTTTTCTTTCTTTGGCTATTGGAAGCTCACGGTTTGTTTGTGCCCCCGAGAAAGAAGAAGAAAAAGTAGAAAAAAGTGGAGACTTGTCGGAGATTGGCAGATTAACAAACTGCCCGAACAGAGAGAAAGAAGAACAGAGATTGGGGCAGCAGATAGACTTACAGCTTACATAGCTGTGCCATGTAGAGGGGGGGGACTTTTTCCACCCTGCATGTTAACTGTTTCTGGCATTTCTTATCTGATTCATTTTTTTCTTGGCCCGGGAGAAAGAACATGCCTCAGTAGGAGATGGGAAGAGCGACCCAGAGGCCCCCCTGAGACCGTCAATACGTGGAGGCCATTGCGATTTATTTCAGTATGGAGGGGGGGGGGGAATTACACCGGCAAATGTGAAGTAATAGCTGGTTGCTCCAGGAAGTGGATTGATATCTAGGGCGTGTTTGAGTATATCGAAGCAGTACTGATATAGTGAGACTGTGTGAGACTTTAAGAGGGAAAATGAGAGGAAGAAAACTGTCAGCGCAGGAAGGAAATCATTTATGATCATTTTTGCCCGAGCGACGCCGGCACTGAAACTTTTATCTCAGTCTGATCTTCTCTTTTCTGAAGTGGGTATACGATACTTTTAGTCTATCGGAGGGATATGAATATCATCAGACAAGCAGTTAACCGCGTTTATGGCGGGCTCGTGTTTCGCGAATTCCCCATAAATCTATTGTCCGTCGAACTGCGCCTGGGAGATGAGCCCAACCGGGGTTGGCGCACCCACGTACCCGTAGACAGGGACAGGGTACCCGTAGAGAGGGAACGGAGTCCTCGTATTAGTTCCACTCTCACCCCGCGAGCAGCTCCCGCCATTAGTTTGGCAGCATCTCCGCTGAAATAGCAAATTAGCCAGCAATTAATGCAGAGAAGAAGGAGAAGAGATGTGCAGTGTCTGCTTAAAGCCAAGCCGACGACAGCAATGCAGCACACAAAGAGCCCCTCGGCATGGGAAAACGCAGGCAGATTTCTCCAAGAATATACGCGATTTCTTTGTGCGTGAAGCTCCACTCGGCTGACCCCCTTTTGGAAATCGCGGCGGCGGCGGCGGCAGCGGCGGCGGCGCCAAGGTGGAATTTTTTTTTTATCATGCGTTGTTAGTTGGACCACCGGCGAAGAGAGCGAGCGAGCATCATCGACGATGCCTCCGCCATAATATCTGATAAGGGATGCGACATGCCTCTTGGCCTCTATTATCGCATCAGTGCCGGTCGAACATACGTAATTGGGCATATGGGTGTATGACGAGGCGGTCGCGCCCAGCTTCAAGATGGAGGAGGCGGCGGCTGCGGGCATCAGTCATTTCTTCTGGAAGCTACTAATCAATGGGCAGCATGCTTGGATCCTGGAGGAGGCCGGAGACAAAAACAAAGAAAGTAGACCTCCAAACCCGAGCCGGGGTGATTGGCGTTTCGTGGCAAGAAGCTATCATTGTTGCTGAGAGGGCAGAAACACACTCATTTGGAGCTGTTAGCTTTTTCATCTGGCTGGAGATGGAGACCGACGCACATACGCGGACGTACGCGGACGTGAACTCTGGAGATGAGTTCAGAGCGCAGCTCTTTCTCCTCATAGTTTCACGACTCGTCCAATTTGAGAAACTTTCTCGCTTCACCAACAGCATCTACGTCCTGAGCGGCAGGTTCTTCCATCCCCTCCAATAATAATCATGCGAGGCCAGTCATGAATCATCAGCCAAATGTGCCACTTCCTCTGTAAAATCAGCACGTCAATATTTTTTTTTTCGAGGTGGAGAACATTTTCTTTCCTCCCTACCAATTTGAGAGCGAACCTCGTCCCCCCCCCCCCCTGTGAGTAGATATGGCCTGTAATGTCGTCATCGCACCTGCCCATCTCCGCAGCAGCGGCCGCAGCCACCCTCGCTTTACCTGCTCAAACACAAGATTAATGAGCTCACATTTTGCGCTGTCGATGATAGAGTTGTCTGGCTGGCTGCTGCACTCGACGGCGAAGGCCATGAGAGATTGCCAATAGCAATGAAGGCACTCTCAGAAATTACAAGTGCGGGGTGTGTGCCTGCCCCGACTTATGCCTCCTCCCTCCGTCCCTCCATCGATCGCCATCTTGAAAGTTCTCAAACAGCCCTTGGCAAGCAGTTCAAGAGGAGTGCGACCAGGTTGAAAGTTTCGGTTGTGTCGGCCAATAAGCGCAAGTGCAAAACAATTTTCAGGGATGACTGGAGGCGCCGCACCAGCCGCCGGCAACGGCGGTAGCCGAGACGTTGGCCATGCCGAGCAAGCAGTCGTCTCAGCTCAAGTGGAGTGAGTTGTGCATTCTGCCGGATGAGTGACGGCACAATGTCGATTCCTGAACAGAACGAGCTGACGCACTGTTTTGTCTTTGTACGCGTACTACTGCGCCGTGTACGCGCACATCAACACTTGTACTGGGTACTCGTACCACACAGCAGAGCAGGCAGGACATCATGTGTCTATTTGAGTTTCATTAATTCAAGTGCCTCTTTTCACACACACGCCCGTGGAGACAAACATGGAGAAACTGTATATTTTTGGCGGGCTCGTGGATTCGTCCACGTTCGTCCTCCGGAAGTGTCGACGACGTCGGAGAAGTACGAAAATGAGTGCCAGCTTCAATTAAGTGCTGGAGAGCAACTGACGAGAGGAGAGGAGAGCGGAGGCGTGCCAAATAAATCGCAGCTCCGGAGGCACGATCTTTTTTTTAGGGGGGATTCTCTTTGTGTTTCAAAGAGTAGCCCCAAAAGGAAGATTTTGCGCAATTTTGCATGAATCTCTGCGAATGCGGAGTGTCCCATTCTTGTCTCCTATGCAGCAGACAGCACTGAGACGTCCTCAGGGATGTGCAGTGACCCGGCCAAGGAGGAAGACAATAAACGTCATTTTTCACGGTCTTTTACACGCGATTCGCATGTGTTCCGTGGGAGGAAAACTTTCGTTCCTTCCAGCGCTGAGAGACCTTGCGAATTAGGCTTGACTGACAGACGTGAGAGAGCCTAAAATGAGCTGACGGTCGTAGTTAAACTTTCTCCTGCCTTCATTCCTGGAATAAAGGTGGTAGCCACTACTGCTACGTAGGAGTTACGATACCGTTAGTGCAGCATGTAGTGTGGTAGTTACTGCCCCCCTTAAACGTGAGGTTTACAAGCTCGCCCAAAAAAGTTTGCCTGGCAGCCCCGCAGACCCCCCCACCGGAGTACATAAAAGTAATACTAGAAGTAATAGGAGTACAGAATGGCCCATCTCAGATCCAATGTTCTTTGTCCGCCAAGTAGAAAGAGATCACAAACTTTAGCCTCTCTCATCTTTCCAGGGGTGGTGGCGCTAAAACACAGAATTTGGCCATTAGGTCACCCGTGCGCGTCAGCCAGACCTCACAGCTCCTCTTCTCGGGCTGATGTATAAAGCCCGGAAAAAGTAGCTGATAAACTCACCTGCGAAACAACTTCGTTACCCCCCTAGAAGTGACGGCCCCAGCAATTTATTGCTGCCGTCAACTAAATCAATTTGGCCACTCTCTCGCTATCTTGGAGCATAAACGTCCAAAAGGTCGCGACGAGCCAGGATCTGGGGGAGGGGGAAAAAGCCCCAGTTTGCCCGCCATTGAGTACACACGCCTTTTGCGCTCTTCGACGTAATTGACGCGTCCGCGCCCGCCCCAATTTTTGGGGTCCGTCCGATTACAAATCCATTCTAAAGGTCCCCAATGCGCGCACAAAAAAAGGCGTACGAGCTCGAGTTAGGGAGAGAATGTTTTTTTGATCTGCGACCTCCTCTTTTCGACGAACACAGCATAAAAAAGGGGGCAGCGCACAAAAGCTCTCTTGTGTCCCCAGTGGAAAGTGTCGAAGTTGGGCGGTTTTCGTGACCGCTCTGGCTACATCCGTATAATGGGGGGGACGGAGAAAGGAGACCCTTTTTTCTCTCTCTCTCTCTCTCCAACGTTGAAAAGCGTTTTCCAGCAGCTCGGGTTGACACGATGGCAGAAGCTTGACAGGACCACGCGATTCGAACGTGTCGGTGACATGCGAAAGAGCTGCCGAGGTCTGATTGCAGTCTAGACGCTGCCACCTGAAACCAATCCCGAAAAGGGGGGAGTGGCAGAAGCCCGACACACATGTCTTTTTTTTCTCTCCTGGAAATTGTCAGCCCAGCACCATCGACCACGATGATGACGACATTCTTTCTCTCGTTCTCTTGCCAAGCCAGGGGAGGATAATTGGTGGAAAGGGGAGTCTCTGGTGGCGTTCTTGGACTGCTCGAACCAGTCAATGTTTTCTCAGCATTGGTGAGAGAATCTCTGGCGAACATTCTGGTGTCTGCAGTGAACGTCATGACTTCATCACACGGAGTCCCTCCCGGCCTCTTTTCACGGGTAATGACGATCTGCGCTCTCCATCTGCAAAGAGATGGGCACACACCGAGCCCTCTTGGCCGACTGCTCAAGAAAGAGGCATAAATCCCGGGAAGCCCCATTACCACGCGGACCCAATTTGGGTTCTGGCGCGCCCCAAATGATGATCGCTGCACAGCGAGGGACTCTTTGTGTGCGTGTCATAATGCCAACTCTGCTTTGATCTGCTCTAGCAGTGCGAGATGAGATTTTCTTCGTTCATCTTCTTATCCATCTTTTATTTTTCCACTCTCTCTTTGTTGGAGGCAGCGTCGGAGAGCGAGAGAGGCAGAAAAAAAGAGCAAAGTGGCTGGAGATTGAGCATCAAGTCGTGAATAGGCTGCAAGGCCAGGAGAGTGGTAAAAAATGGTCTCCCCGGTCTAAGTTTGTAGCAGCTCCCGCCGCGAAAACAATCCCGCAATCCATCACTTACGTTCGTACGTACGAGTCCCTGAAGCCTCGAATTTTAAGTCTGTCAATCCTAAATGATGGATGCACCGAAGGGGAGAAGCTCGTTGGAGAGGGAGAGGAGGAAGATTTGACAACTTAGTTATATCACGCTCTGTAGTTCGAACTCCCCCCCAGCCTTTTGTGTGGGTTTTTGTAGCTAATTGAGACGTCTATGGACTCCCGACCCCTCCCTTTCTCCCAAGCGAATCAGAATGATGGAAGAGACCCCATATGGATCTCATCCCATGAGATTGCCCGTAATTGACACCCCTAGGGCTGAGTCATAATATTCATTGAATCATTCAGTGGAAAGTTGAACAGCCATCCTGGCTTTTGCCTCTCCCTCCCCCTCACCATTTTCTATTTGGAGCACGCACGTACGCACACACTGGAGTAGAGAGAGACTGACTGTGTGTGTGTGTGTGTGTGTGTGTGTGTGTTGGTGGAATTTATCTTATTCCTATTACCCATTCAGAGCGAGAAGGCTTTCCAAGTATTTGTACAAGTAAGAAGGAGAGGGGAAGAAACGTAAGAAACGTTCCTACGTGCGTACCCATACGTAGTTAGGTTGTGATGCATTTGGCAGATGGAAAAGTTATGTCTGATTGAAGTCTCAAGGGATATGACGCTCTCGCCGCCCTCCACGCACATGGGGATTGAGCAGAGGTGGGAGGAGAGTGAGGAGGGATATGAGATTCCAGACAATTGGGTAGCGTGGAGATCCTTTCTCAGGTAGAAATTGTCTCTCACTTCAAACAGTAAACACTGCAGCCTAGTGGAATTATTATTCTTGTGTGCGTGAGGAAGAGAGAACAACACTTAAAATATTGCTGTCGTAGAAGGAAATGAGTTTGTCGTGCGAAAACACCAATTTCGAAGATTGTCCTACGTATGAATGAATACTGCGCGTCCTCCTCGTCCCTGCTAAACCTTGGCTGATGCCTTTTTGATAGACTATGATTAACGGTGCCACAGTTTGTTTTTCTCACGGAGAAGAACCGAGAAAGTACGGGTAGAAAGAAGAAAGCCCGGATGAAAAAGTGCCCTAAAAGTGCGACGTCACCGCCCTAAGTCGCCTCTGTCCCGCCGTCCATGTCCCCCCCCCCCCGGCATTCCGTGCGCACACCCCGAATGTCAGACAAGCAGACAGAAAGAGAGCGGAGGGGGTACGAACTCGTACGCAGGAGGTAGGTGGTTGGGTATCCAGCCAACCTCACCCCCATCCATTTGCTGATGTGGGTAGGAAGAGAAGAGCCAGCCAGCCAGCCTCCTATTTCATGACCTATCCCCCATTTTTCTATTTTTCTTCTTCCTGTCCTCAACACCACAAAAAGATGGGGAGGAAATGTCACATGTGGCAAAATCAAGGGGCTTTTTTTTTCTTTCCCCGCAAAAGCAGCGCCAAGATGACAAAGGAGCTGCCTTAAGGGAAAGTAAGGTACATTACATGTAGCACAATCTCGACAGCGCACACTGAGCCAATGTCTCGTACCCGGACTGCACGCACTTTATGAGCCTGGCTGGAGCCAAGAAAGTGCGAGTGCCAGTGGCAGCGGAGACTTGTAACGTCGTTGTAGCCTCTCCTGGCTTGGTAGTGCACATGTCAGCACCCTAATTTAGGTTCGCTCTTCTGTCTCCTCCACTTTTCGTCCTCATCTTCATCTCTGCGTCCGCCAAGTTAAATGAGCAATTAAAGCAAGAAACCGTAAAAAAAGATTTCCCTCTATCTACCACATCCTGCATCAGACACGGCAAAACGAAACGAGTTGTTCAATTTCATCAAGAGGTTTTTCTCTGTCTTCCTCTGAAAATGCCCGAGTTTTTTTATTCTCCGCCTGCAGGAGATGTTGTTTTGGTCCTCGTAAAGTCATTTAGAGTGAGAAAAGAGGAAAACAGAAAAGCCAGCAGCGTCTGCGTACGCAGAGATGGCTCGGGAATGACTTTACTGCCTCGGCTGCCTCGCTTTGCTCGTGCATAACGACAGCATTCAGTGTAGGTAACAACATAAGCAACAAAGCAGCTCGCTGATTTAAATATAATACGGCTAACTCGTAAAGTGGCTGTTGCTAACCTGACGGCAGTACCGGACCGACCCACGTCTTTAGCCACTGGTGGACGCTCTAAAACAGTACTGGACACACTTGGGATGTCAACGCTGTTGCGCTTGCGGTTGGTATGAATTGGTGGAAATAGACGTAACGTAGTGTTGTAAAATCAATGCAGTCTCTGCTTCACTCCAACGCCTCCTTTCCCATATCTGTTAAGAATAGGGATCATGTGACAAAGTGACCGACGACGGCTCTAGTAGAAAAAAGGCTTGTAAAGCATCCATAGATAACGATCGCCTCAATCAGTTTTATGTCGCAGGAGTTGAGCGCTCGCTATCTTTATTGTTCTCGCTGGTTGAGTGTCTGGCAACTTTATGGGCACAATTCAATCCTGGAAGGACGACGACGACGACGATGACGACGACAACGTGGTCGTCGACGAGCAGCGGACCCAGGGACAAGCACAGGCAGCACCAACACATGATGTTTGAGTCTGGCATTTAATTGAAAGGAACTTCTGTCAGAAGGAAGAACTTGAGGCAGTATGAAAATTGACACAATCGGATCCTCCTCCTCTTCTCGCTCGCTCTCCAATTCTGTCTGTTGATAAATTCAGATTGTGTTATCGACTTTCCAATTGTGAGCGTCTCCTCCATTCCAGTCCCTTTCATTTATCCATTTTCGAATTTGGAACCAGCAGTGGAGAGAGAAGCATCCACGAGCTGGCTGGATGTTCCACGACGTGGCACTGGCAATCATGTATAACTTCTCTCTCAGATGAGTCAAGACCAGCATCCATCTGTTGTGATGTTAGCGCGCTCCCCTCGTTCACCAGCCAAGTCCTCCAGTAATGGAGAGACCTACCAATTTCATTGGGACACCCCTTTTTGTCTGCCCGATCGCTCGGCGTCCGGACCATCTGCACAGTGGCAGAAACGACTCAATGCGCAGTACGAATATGATGATGAGGCCACTTTAAAAAGTCTGTCAACGTGAGTGAGTGACAAACAAATGGGAAAACTCCCAAAATAGTGATACCACTAAAACAAGTGGTGATTCCAGAGTACAGTGGTGTCCGGTCTGTGTGTGAATGTGACTCTCCCCTCCACCAGATCCATTCTACCCTTGACGGTTCCTTACCAAGTCTGAAATTGGAATGAGTCTCAAATTGGAAAGTGCCCTCTGAATCAGAATGAGCAGAAAGCTTTCATCCACTACAGATACACACGAGTGCACGGGAGAGAGAACCTGCAAGGACAGGGAGAGGTTGAACTTGAGGAGGACTTTAGGTTTTCCAAAAGTTTCTCTGAGCACCCGAATTCCCCTAAAGAACACGGAAGAATTAACCCCGCACGCTAGGACCGCCTGCGCGTACATATGTACATATTATGTGTGGACTTGCACGGATTTGCATACTGTGCGCGTGCGCACGTTGCACTGACCGTGCGCACAGCGTTAGATCAAGAAGCCTAATAACAACGCTCTTCTTGCTTTTAATAATATTTAAGCTATCTGACCAATCTGCACGCATATAAGGACTTCTCTAACTACAAATTCGTGACTGGCTGATGCATGGCACGAGCCCAACCCTCTGGGCACCAATCGGCGATCGGATCTGGCGTCCAAAAGATCCACCGGAAAAATAATCTCCCCGAGTAGCAGATAAGATATCGGGCGATCGTTTATCGTATTAGCAGTAAATTCTGCTGAAGAACTTAACCAGATGACGAGAGTATTTGGGTTTCGGCTGTGTTGTGGCAGATACACGGCTCGGATTCCGACCTGCACCGCACGCGGTACCTGCGCGGTCCAAACCTTGAGCCTCGTTGAGCCCGATTGAGTCAGAGTGAAAAGGCATTTTGTACCCAGTCCTCAGCGCTTGTTGCTCCCCCCCCCCCCACCTCCCCCTCCTCTGCGAGTCCTCCGCTGCCGAGAACCATGACGTGATCAATATTGTCTCCGGCGAAGATCTGAAAGCATAAGTTCATTTTTCGCTTGAGTGCGATCATAGAAAAATTTTCTGATCGCCGACGACAACGCGCGCACAGCACACGGACGGTGTCAATATATGCGCGCACGTGCGCGTGTATGCGCACTTTGCGCGTGCGTCAAAGGGCGCGACGAATTTCTTTCATCGAAATTCCAGCTCTCCGTCCCGCAGTCCGCGACAGCTGGCGAGTGCACGCACGCATTTTTCGCCATCGCAGACTTGATGTCACGCTCATAAAGTGGATTCGCTCTGGTATTTTGATGCCATCATGATTTATCCTCTCCGGAGACAGAGGGCGGGAAAGAGGAAAAGTCTAATTAATGAAAAGAGGACTTCTTGTGTCACAACCCTCATTTCCCTCTGCAGCACGCGCAACCCACACAGCCTCGTTCACATTTAGGAAAGCTTTGAAACCTTCACACTCTCATCCCATTCAGTGCTGTGAACCAATGGTGCTTTGCACGCACGAATAAAAAAAAGGCTTGTTGAAAGGAGATGGATGGAACTTGACAGCTGAAAAGCTTTTGGGTAAATATTTGCATTTTCCCCCTTTGCCATCACAGTAGCAGCCAAACTTTCTGAAACAACCATGTGCGATCAAGTTGAACTCGGTGCGACGCCAAAACTATTGATTTAAGGAAGCTCCCGCTAGAACTTTTTATTTATCCAAAAGCTGAATCATACGTGGGCTAAATAGTCGTGAGTGCGTGAAGCTCAAGTCATTCTTGGCGGCGGATTCGATCGTCGTCAGACTGTGCTTAATTATTTTCCCCCTGAGTGTACTAACAACTGATGACTATCTTTTTTTTTTTTTTTGCTTGCTGAACTCGCGCTAATCCGTTTGGAGACAGGAGAAAATGTGTGCACGTCCGTATACTAACATATGCCACGCCAGTGAAGGGAATCTCGCATGAAGGCAGGCAGGCAACGCTGCCAGTGGTGGTGGAATGGAGCCTGGGGTCTTCGGGCCTCAGCTTTAGCCGCCTTGAGAACCTCGAGTCCGAGCTTAAATGGCAGGGAACTCTGGGGGGGGGGAAGTAAGCCAGCGAATTAAGGACTTATATGAAGAAAAGGACCAACTTTGTACTGTACTTCAGGTGTGACACGGTCGAGAGGCTGGGGATTGCGATCGTTCCAAGTTGCACACTAATCACGACTCATTGCTTGCTGGAGATCATGAAGTCCGCCAAAATTGAACTCGAGCTTGGATCCAGGCTCGGTTCCATCACGAGCTGGCAGGCTGATTGAATAATTTAGGGCTCAGACATCAGCAGAGTCGATTATTGCGCCGCTATAACTCAGGTGAAATTAATGCACGCCGCTCCTCTTTTTTCTCCTCGTTCGTTTTTCGCCCGATTGATTTCGCCTCCAGCATTTTTTGCGCACCAAAGACACCGGAGACATCGGGTTCTGGCCTGATTTATGCCCAAATCTGGTCTGCAATCGTCAATCTTCCCTCCTCCAAGTTGAAAATTTTGTCAGAACGGGGCCTCAAAAAATTGCCTGCGATTTAGTGAGATGGGAGCTGGAATTACTTGTTCAATCTGACTCAGTCCTGATTCAGCTCCCACCGAATTAGAAAGAAGGAAACAAGAAGAGGATGAGGAGAAAGTGGGCAATTTGCTCTTGGTCAGACTATTTGTCCGACTGAGAAAAGTAAAAAAAGTGAGCCCAATTTCCAGGAATGGAGGGAAGGCCTTGTTCGTCTTGGAGAGAGAGAAAAAAAGTTAAATGGCGCCGAAAATTCGAAAGCTCCGAGACAGTCAACGACTTGAAAAATGCCTGAGCCGCCAGCCAGACTTCTGCCATCCAGTGAGTTCCATTAGACTCACGTACCTTGAATAGTTTCTTTTCTTGAGCGCAAAGTTATCCCAAAGTCCATTTGGAGTGTGAAGGAGTAATATTTCATGAGTAATGAGAATGAATGCAGGCACAGCCCAATTTGGTCGTGTTGTCTGAGTCGAAGTGAAGCGAAGCAGGACATTGACTTGAGGGGGAGGGAGGAAGTGAGCCAAGTCCTCCACATGACTTTGGTGGGTGTTGGTCTACGGAGTATCGTAATGAAACTAGATGAACACACCAACTTCAACCCTCCGACACACAATCGTCTAATTCCCCCGTCAGTGCTTTCTTCGTCTCCAGTGCAAACTTTCATGATTACGTAAACGTGTTTTTGTCCTGTGTTGTGTAGGTACGACGATTCCTTCTCATTTCCCTCCCCTCACTTTCCCAGCAGTTTTCCTTTAAGCAAACACAAGGAGGGGACAAAGCACTTAGGTGAGTAGATATCCGCTAAATTAAGTACAGAAGCTCGCACTGCTGAAGGTGCAGCAGTGGAACTCGGCGTAAAACACACTTGTGGCTGACAACGGTGACATATTGCTCACATAGCAGCACGCACGCTTGCATTTGAATATCTGCTGTCTACTTTGGAGCTTAATGAAGCCTCTTCTTTTCTAGATACATCACATGCTTCCTCCCCTATAAGAGAGAGAGCTGTTTAGAAAGCAGATGCGACATCCAAGTATATCTCGGCTAATGAGCAGTAGGACAAGCTCCATTTCTCAGAGGCAGCGCCCGCCACCTACCCCAGGGTCCTCTCTCTTTTTTTTCCTTGACTCCCGGGTGGGGTGACTTGACTTTGTGTTGCCATTTCTTGTGCTGCCACCAAAGTGATACGCGCCACTAGCCTCTTCCCCCCTCCCCGTGCTGTAGATGGTCTCGAGCCAGCTCTCGGTGTATTCGCATTCCACGTTCTGGGCGGCGATGGCGCAGCAATGCTTTCCCTCCCCTGGCAGAAGGGGAAATAGTATCTCGGCTAATCTGTCGGGATCTAAATGGATTTTCTCTGTGTATCCCTGCAACAGTGGCAAGCTCGTTATGCTGTATGAAAAAGTATATCATCAGAAGGGAGAGAGCGAAGAGGGGCTAAATGGCGCTAAAAGGGGATGTAAAAGCTGCTCTTTGAAGTCTTCCGCGCGGACGTAGGTCATTAAGGAGGAATGCTGCTTAGGTATAAGTACATGCGCTCCATGCATAACACTGACGTGACGTTTGTACCGAAGCCTGAGGATTTCGCTGAGACCCACGTGGAATGCTGGCAAGGACGCAAGAAGCAGGGTCAAAAGCAAAAAAAAATCGGGGGGGGGGGGGAGGACGACATGGAAAATTTGAGTATTCTTCCAATTTTACAAGTCCTACTCGTTCAAAAAAGTCGTTTACAACTGCGATAGTATGGAGGAGAGGGAAAAAGTACAGGGAGCGGATAATAGTGGGGTTTGGCACGCGAGAAATGTTTAGTAGTACGGACTCATATTATTACTCTGGTAGTACCTATAGCAAAAGTAGCCACGTTACAGCCTGGAAAAAAATAGCCAGACCACTCTCTATCCCTCGCAGTTAGGTACGTATTGTGCAATGCCGGATATACGTGGAAAGGGGAAGGGAGAGAGAGGCTCGGGTTACCTTCGGGGTTTACAGCGCGTTCTCCACTTTGTGCATTACGTACAACAACAACAAACTGCTGGAGCAAGGAAACAGCAAAGCCATTCTGGACTTACACGCGAACATAAAGAGGGACCGGAAGACCACAGCAAACATGGAGAGCAGCGATTCTGGCTGGCAGGAGCAATCACGGAGGAGAAAACGCCAGGGAGGGAGGAGGTGGGGTGGGGGGGCTAATTCTTCCGGGATGGGGTCGGGGGTGGGGGTAGGGGAGGAGGGAGGGGGGGGGGGGGGGGGGAGATTGCACGTTAACCCGTGCGCCCCAGTTTTAATTACGATATGTCAGTGGTCGCAGAGAATAAGAAGAAGGGGTAAAGACGGAGAGGGGGGGATCCATATGACTGAGTGGGAATTTGTTTGTGCTTATGCCAAGTCAAATACGTACACAGTCATCCCTCCTGGATGGATTGGCTGTTTACACTGACGGAAGTTGACCGTCGAGACAAGCACGCGCGTGCACGCACGCATGCACGATAATGACTCGCGTGCGGTCGGTATCTCATCGAAAAATGAGACTTTCTCCTGGTAACTGCGCACGTGCATGCGGTTCAAGTCCACGATGGGGGAGGCGCACGCCAATAAGGAGGGCGAGGAGGATCCCTAACAGGCGGCTGCTTTCTAGAGAGAAGGAAGAATGTTGATGGACGGATTGATTATTTCTGGGGTCGCTTCCTTTTAAGCTTCGAACGCAGTCGCATTGCTAAAATGTTTCGTCTCCGTGAACAAAAGCGAAAAAAAAAGAGACAGGAGGAGCTCGAAAAGCCGGAAAATTATCTGTCCACCCCTTTTTTTTCCCTCCTCCCACTGTCATTTTCTCTTTCTTTCAGACTATCCCAGGAGGAATCATTCCTGTGACTCAGTCACTCACAAAGCCAGACACTCCTATGAGATGAAGGGGGAGGCGGCCGAGACCAAGAAGCAGTGCGGCAGCCGGCCGGCCGCCCCGCTCAGCCTACTGTTGCCTGACCGCCAAAATCCTCCTGCCTGCCTGATCTATTGTCGTCACAAAAAAAAGGAAAACAAATTCCTCGAATGTTTCCAATGGCGCGGATGATTCGTTTCCCCCCCCCCCCTCACTCACTACTCTGCCGCCGCTGATTGTGACCCCCTGACGTCGTCTGAAAACTGTTGATGGAGTCACCCGCGGTGTTGCGTGCATACAAGAATGTCTCTTGCCAGTCGAGAACGTCCAATTTCTTTCACGCACTCATGGTCTTCTCCTCTGGTAGTGATTGCCACGACGATCACAGCGTCTTCGTGGTTTTCGCCTCAGTGACGCCTCAAGTTTTTGAGCGATAATTTAGTGGCCGTGTGGTTTTACGCGCCGCCCATTTTAATGAGCAGCAGCAGACCCAAAAACCATCAAATTTGAGCGTCGTCTTCGTCGACCTTGTTATCTCTCCCCCAGGGCTGAGAGGGAGCATAAATTCACCTCCATTTATTCATCAAGTCGAATGAACCGAGGCCGAGTTGTGCTATGATACTGGGTGATTGTTTTGACCGCCAAATTCTTATTTGCTGCTACCTTGAGAACGATTCTCCTCCCTTCGTCATTATGATCATCATCAGCCAGCAACTCTTTTTCCCCTACGTAGCTCGTCTTCTTATTATTCTTTGTGGTGCCAGCTCTGCTGTATGTAGTCGACACGACCAATGATCGCACCTTCCATCCCCGCGGCGGGGCGAAAAACACCCTCCTGGAGCCGTCCCTATAATTTAGCGCCGGGCAGCAGTAAGGAGGATTGGTGCTGTTGCCGCGGCTGCCGCGGCTGCTGCGGCTGTCGCGGCTGCTGGCCGCCCGTTTTTCCGAAGAAGACGATGTCTGATTGAGACGTTAGCATTGAAAATGTGGGACGTGCCCCTGGCAGGGTCAAACGGCTCCAGCGGCGAGCCAGGGGTCGGTCAGAGAGAGAGAGAGAGAGAGAGAGACCAAATCAGTGGGGCGTTCAACCTAAGAGTCAGGTCAGTACTGCGAGTGAGTTTTCACTGTACCGCCTACTGCACTGTATATGACGTTGAAAAAAGCCTGATTAAGAGTGCGGCGCACCAAGTCTCTTGATCCAGCAGAGCCTCGACTTCTTTTCTTCTTTGAGCTACCGATGCTATCTCAAGCCCATGGTTACCCACGTAACATTGCAGCGGAGCACTTACTGAATTACTGCTGCTCGTCCTTGCCCTACAAGAGCTTTACGACGGAATAAATCGCGGTCGCCGAGCACTACCCAAAATTGTACACGTCTTCTCCGTGCAGTGGCAGCTGCCACACGCACTCGCGCAGAGATCGTAGGTCTTGAATCGCGTCGGTGGCTCCCGCCACGCCGGGCTTGTGGACGACGCGACCGCAGGGCAAGGAATTCATGAAAGACATAGTGAAAGAGGGAGGGCTTAGATGGATGGGCCATCAGATTAGGGCATCCTTGAGATCGAAATTGATATCCTCAGCCCTGCCCTCCCTCCCTCCCTCCCTCCTTTAAATATCGCCCATAATGACCGTACGGCGGCGGAGAAGAGGCTTCTTCATCCGGACTGACCAAGGAGAGAGACAAGTATTCGATAGGAGGAGGAGTGATAATAGCCGACGCATACCAAGCCTGTCAATCTCTGGGAGGAAAAGGCTGGTCCGACCCGACCTTTTTGTCAAGATTTTCTGCGGTGTCTTCTGCAGCGAGATTGGAAACAGTCGACCACATCCCCGTCGATTTTCTCCTCCTCCTCCACTGATTGGGGTCATAAATTTCCACCTGTTTAGCCGATTCCTGTCCACTTCTGGAACGGACCAGATCCGTTGGCACTTTTGCTGCTACCTGAGCGGCCGAGGACGACTTGCGCAGTTGGTTTTTAAGAAGGGTCTTCTGGATATCCTCTCCTCCATTGACTGCCACTTGTCTGAAGAAGAGAGGAAGGGAACACTTGACCTTGCGCCGTCGAGCAGACACATCGTCCCCCCCTCAGTCCTTAACCATGTCTTCGCTCTCAACCCTTTGGACACAGAGTCCTCCTTGCCATTTGTCTGGAGGACCCTCTTTCTCTCTCTCTTTCATCAATGGCGCGACGATTTTCCGCTCAGTCAGGGAAGAGACACAAGTCTTCACTCGGAATTGGAAGACGAAGAAGCGGAGGACACCTTTAATCTCATTTTGTAGATGTTGATTCTGGAAAGTCAGGCTGCGAACTTTCCTCAGTTCGAGATTGAAAGTTGTCTGCCAATCGAATGAAAGGGAAAAAAACTGGGGCGTGGGCTACTTATTCCACTCGCTAATACATTCATAGAACGAGACTGTTTCCAAAGATACCGATCGCTGTGCATACCGACCCAGTCCCAAGTATTCTGGCAACCAAGGTGTTGGAGCACTGACAGCAACTTGGCTGGTTGTCATTGTCGGACTGGTACCTCACTACGACGACAACAGATCCATTGAAACTGTGCAGTTTCCAGACTTATTCAAGCACAAGTGAACCAGCCCCGATCCGGGGAATCTTTGGGGATTCTGAACAGCACTAAATTTCACTTATTGAAGGGAACCTAACGTGACCCGACCCTGGACTTCAGGATGACTGAAGTTTTTATACGCGTACAACTACTGTACGTAGCATCTGTGTATTATTTTGGTTGTTTGAATGGAGAGGGACGCAGCAAAATTCTTACTTTCCAACCTTCGTGGTACAGTGGACTCCCGTTAAATGACTCACGTATAAATGGGTCAGATGGTTTATTGACTCAACTTTTGGGGACAGAGGTACAGGTATGAATAAAGATTCTCACTCCGCTTAATTGATCCAGCCGCCTAATTGACTCAAAACTTGCCGTCCCATTGTGACCCAATTAACGGGAGTCCACTGTACAAGCTGCAGTTTGAGAGACCTGCTGAATGTATACTAGGACGTAAATAAGGACCGGTACTTACTTGCTGCTCACCGGTCGCAACTCTCAGTTGCCTCCCCTGAACTCTGTCAGCGCAACGTCCTCTCCCCTCGTCCACCCCATCGTCATCTAGTGCGTTGTCATGACAGCTCAAAAGTCCTGCGTGGTCGCGATACTTTTCCTCGTGGTTGTGTTCTCCGTCGAGGCGGCCGGCGAACTCCCTCCCTCCAAGAGTCCCATCAGCTCTAACCCTAACTCTACGGACGTTGCGAGTAAAGCATTGAGCCACAACTCCACCACCTCGGCGGCCGATCCCATGCCCGATGACGACGTTTCGGCCAATTCCACCACCTCGGCGGCCGATCCCGTGCCCGATGACGACGTTTCGGCCAATTCCACCACCTCGGCGGCCGATCCCGTGCCCGATGACGACGTTTCGGCCAACTGCACTACCGAGGAACCCGAGCCCGTACCTGGTGAGGACCTTCCGGTCAGTGGAGACGACACTTGGGTTTCTGTCGGCGTCCTCACATTCATTTTCGCATTTATGATTGGCTTCGCCACCCTCTGCTATTGCGTCTCCGACAGACATGGCATGCCTAGACTCGCCATCAACCAAAACGGATTCGTCAATAGGACCGTCGACGTGGATAGGGACGAAGCCGAGAATGTTCCTGCTGTCGTTCACGACCAAGAACAGCATCAGCAGGATGTGTGAGCGGTAAAACGTCAAGACGTTTGTGTGAATCTTTATTTCGTTTAGCTGCCTCGTTCTACCTGTCAGGATTCAGGTGTGTCCTGCTTTTTAACTATTGTATGTAAAACTGATTCTACGTAGTGTGTTGAGTTCCCCCCTTAACTGAAGATTTCACAGTTCACTTCATAAACTCGAGAATAGATGATGTGATCGTCACACTGAGCTGGTTCAACGGCGCTGAAGGCGGTGCCTACCAGGAAGCACCAATCTGGTGGGTCATCGACGCCAGCATAAGCCCAGGCGTAACGTGCACCAGAGCAACAGCAAATTGGACTGGCTTTTCTGCGCTCTCAGCTCTGCTTCTCACCGAATCGTCGCCCGGCTATTAGGCAACCGTCGTCGGTATAAAGAAAAAGAAGAAAACACGATGTGAGGTCTTGGGAACCGTTTACATTAACAGAGGAGAGGCGGTCTTATTCATGCTATCTGGCAATCAAATCTTAGCAGCATTTGCCTTGCGCTCTTTTACAAGTCACCGAAACTCGATTTAGGCAGTAGAAAGTTAAAGGAAATGAAGTCGTCGACGTCTTCTTCGCCTGCTGCATCCAATTTGTTCGGCCTGGTTTGTTCTTCTTCCTCGACGGCGACAGATGACCGACGATGGCGGCATCACCAGAGGAGAAAACTGGAGCAGCAAAAAATATGGAGAAACGGACCTGCCTCTTTCTTAATTGAGAGGTAGGTACAAAAAAAAGGCATGGCGGCATCAAGATGATGCTTGTAATCGTCCAAACTAACATTGCAAGTGGAGACAGTGATGAATTTCTCAGCCTCGGGGCGCCGGCATCTCCCCCAAAAACGGGGAAGGGAGGGGGGGGGAATCTTCCCCGGAGGAACAAAAGACAGGCAGAGCAAAGAGGGGGACACAATTTGTTTCATGGCAAATTTCTGTCTATTGACAGTCGGTGCTACGAAATTAGGCTGCCCTTTTTGTGACTGTTGCGACGTTGGTGGCTCCACTACCACTTAATCTTGATGGCGGCGATGATGGCTTTATTTCATCGGCGAGAAGCCATGAAATATGGAAACCGGAAAGCCGCCGACACCTCCTCTCTTATGGCGTCGTGCGACTTCTAGTACATTGTTGGAACACAACGACGTTTCGGGGTTCCTGTCTTAATTCCCACTACATCTACGCTGTATGTAGTCGTACGTACGTCCTTTGCTAGCTTTATTTCTCACACCAGCCCCAGAATTGCCTGCCTTAGGTTGAGATGAGGCACGTTGGAGACCACCCACTTGGATCTCGGAAAAAAAAGCCAAAAAAAAAACACCCGAGCGTGCAACGAGATGGAAATGTCTCTCTCCAGCTTTGGCTGTGCTGCTACTACTACTATTAAAAGAGTGCGTGAAAACTGCCTTTGTGTTTCAACGGCTTCGCCCGCTGCACCTGGCGCGCGGGATGTGTCTCTAAATAAGGCCGTCGGTGGGGAAGGAGTAATGATGTGGTCTCGGTCACGTCGCAATGGTCGCGTGTGCCATTTCGGGCGCTGAAAATCGCCACAAATGAGGCACCGCACTGAACCGTCCTCAAGTGAAAAGCAAGCAGGAAAAGGAGGGGACGGAAAGAAATATCCCAGTGTTCGTCCAATTGGTATGGTTCCGTGGCAAATTGCTTTGGAAAATAACGACGGCACCAGGAGTGAGGAGGGGTGGAACGGGGGCAAACAGTTCCGGTCACGTGAACGAGGGAAGCATCTGCACAATAGGCAGGGGGCAAAAACTCTTGGGTACTTAGTGGTCGATATCGTGCGGAGCAGGACTTTCATACCCAATTATGTCATATATATATCTATATTTATGGAAGAAAGAGATGGGTTGAGGATACAGAGACAAATACGCGACTCGTGTGTGTCTGGGTGGAAAAGTGAGTGCGCCGGCTGTTGACGTCACGTTCCGATGGCTACTTCGATTCGGTTCTTCGCCCGCCCGGAGCCCGGTGGGACAGTGCAGAACGAGGTGGTGCAAACGAGATCTCCATTCCTTGTCTGGACTCGACTCCCTCATTACCGATCGTGCACTCGTCACTGGGTGCACGAAGGGGGGGGGGGTCAGAATGGAAGCGACTTTTGAGAACGAAACCCATTTTTGCATGAAAAATACCCCTCCTGCTCCCATTTTCTTAATTATATTTCTTTTCGTCATGCGGATGTCTCCTAATTACACATTAGCGTCAATCTTAATCATCCACGGCGGCGTGAGGAAGAAGCAGCTTCGTGCGTGTAAAAGGTTGGCTGCGATATGATTACTTTCATGTGACCGCAATACAAATAAGCACTTCCATCCTACGTTGGTACTTGTGTAGCTGCCTGCCTGCCTGCCTGCCCGCCTGCCCGCCCGCCCGCCTGCCCGCCCGCCTGCTGGCCCACGTACAGGAAGCTTCATTTTTAAGGAGGATTTTTCTCACTCGAGTAAACCATTTCGGATGGATCAATGCACTTTTCTCACACACGCCCGAGTGGGTAGAAGAGTCCGATGGCATGTTTACATTCGCCAGGTAATTACAACATGATGAGAAAATATGAATAGCGTAGCCAAATCATCGTCTCACGCATTGTGTCGCGGGCACGTATAGGGATTTCCTATAGGACGGGGTCTTCTTAATCAGCACGAACATCCGCCGAAATCACCTTTTCGTCTTGTTTTCTTCGGTATCATTATCTGTACAATGGTGGGTTGACTCTCCCGTCTGTGTGTGTCTTGAATGAAGACATTATTGAAGCCACTTACACGTCAAGTGGCGCAGCTTCCGCTGTTTTTACCCCTTTCAGTGACCCCCCCGACATTAAGCTCATTAAAGAAGGTGACTTCTCCAATTGTAATGACCGCTTAAAAGGCCGCGAACGAAGAAAAGTGCACGACGGGAAGCCTTCGGCGTGCTCCGTTCAGTACTGATATTCGTGCGGAATAATTACTGGAGCTGCCATGGCAATCTTATCTGAGTACATTTCCTCCCTTTGTCTCTTTCTGAAGTCGCACACGCACGCCATTAAAACTGGAGAGTGGAGAGACCCTTTAAAACGGAGGAAAGATAAAGGAAAACCCATGACGTGAAAAGGGGTCGAGGAAACCGAAATGTTCTCTCCGCGCGTGCGCATGATTCACCTGGTCATAAATTTTCAGAGCCTTTCCATGTTGCTACGTTTCCTGTGGTTTAGGGCGCACTAAATATCTGCCTGGAATAGAGAGAGAGAGAGAGAGAGAGACTTGTAGCGAAGCATTGCAGTGCTGCACTGCGCTACACATACTGCACTGTACAGTCCATAGAAATTGGGACGCCTGCACAGGTGAGTAGGTAGGTGCTAGCGTCTCCCCGTCGGTAAATTATATGTTGCCTTTCGCATGCACGAAGGCACACACGAAAGGCCCTTTGAGATTTTTCTGCTTGTGGAAAATCTGCACGTTTCTCCTACCGAAAATAAGCTGCTGGATGCATGCATGATCAAGGAAGCTTCTTTCTCTTTAAGAGGCTTTCTCTCCTGCTGTCTCTCTGGCGAAAACTCATCTTTGCACAGGACTCCCTTCAAAGTTATTTCTTGCCACCGCACACGCACAAACCGAAAGGCCCTTTTGAAAGTTGTGTACGCAGTTTGCGACTGGCCAACCGAACTAACTTTCCTTAGCAGGTTCGGGAGCTTCATCCGCGGCCTCCTCTCCACCCTCTGACTGAGCGAGCATGAATATTTGATCACATCATGGGATATTGATTATCGAGGTGGAGGACGACGACGAGAGGACGACGGAGAGATGAAAGGCCTTCCTTACCTCTTCTTCTTCCTACCTTAGCCTCTGCCCCGCCGTTTGAATCAGGGGAGCAAAACTCGAGAAAGCAGAGGCAACTCTCACTCGGTGCCACTTGTCCCGAGTGCCATTAATAATGTACTATGCTCTAAGCTACTCTCGCATGCCAAGAATGCATGGATTGCGTGCGTGTTTAAAGAGTCAAGAATCGATAGATAGACGGACACAATCTCCCTTGGCGTGGTGCAGGCAGGTACGTACAACGGAGGGGCTTGAATCATTTGGCACACAGACGAAGTACGGTTCACAACGTTCTTTTGTCTGCAATCCCTTTCGGGACTTAATATTGAATTTCTCGCAGGACTCCACCACTGTGCTCCCGACCGACCGGGGCCCCGGTGCCTCCCACCCTTCTGCTTCCCCTTTAAGGCTCTGATTGCTTCCACCACCTCAGATGTTTTGCCCCGGGAGATGAAAGGCGGCAACAGTCCTGTGTGCAGAGCGACACACGCATGGTCGGTCCCTACAAAGGAATGTTCATAAGGACTCACTCGTGCGTATGTGCGTGCACACATGAGCGTCTCCTATGCCACCTCTTCGCCCGCTGGTCAAGCACTGCCGCAGCAGATTTCTTTCTCCCCATTTGCTTCGAATTTGTTCCCCGGACGCACTACAGCGGTGTTGTACCGAGCATTTGGTACGCCCATACAGTGCCGTGTACACAGAGCAATCTTCCAAACAGAAAATTTCAGCTGCCGGCGGCGGTCAAAGCCTTTTCCTTCAGTACCAAATCTCCGCAGTGTAGGACAATATCCAGGCTCTAGGCGTCACCCACCCCTAAGTCGGCGGCTGCCGCCCGTGGGCCAGGAGGAGAGCGAGAAAGAGGTTACTACGTACAGCCACGTCTTCAAAGCTTACAAGAGGCGTGAGTGCATGCATGCGTGCGTGATCTACAACTTTTTCCTCGTGTGTCCCCTCCCTCTTTTGCATCAAGCACCGCCACCATTCACCCTCGTCGATAGAGTTGTAGTACAGAAAGTGAGCAGAAGAGCGCGAGCGCACGTTTTGTACGCGTCGGCGTCCCGAGAAAAACCTTTGAATGACTCTGCTGCTGGTGTGGCTGCTGTTGTTGGTGCGGCCGTCGCCGCTGCTGGTGTGGCACCGGCTGCTGATCTCGCGCTTCTACCGGCCGAGTGAGCACCGAAACGCCGTTGGCATCAGCAGACTCACGCGAGAGCGCGCTTGCAGCAGACGACGACTCCGCCAGACTCTTTCTCCTCTTCCCCTCAATGCACTACTCAGTCAGGGAGATCGAGGCGAGAGAAGCGGGACACGGTGTTGCCAAGACCTGTAGAACTTCGTGCCAGTGCGTTTGTGCCCCTCCATCCATCTCGCTCGTTTCCAAGAGAGAAAACAACAAACTACAGAATGTTTTGAAGAAAACAACCTGCTGCTCACTGTGCATATCACCGAGTGATGGCCCAAAATGCACCAACTCGCCTCCTCATCGTCCTCAGCAGCTGGTATCGCTCCGGGGATTGCGGCGGCTCCTCTACTCATGCGATCTGACGAGCTGAAGTTGATTCACGCTCAAAAGGTGGGTAAAAGGGGATAAACATGGGTGATGCATCACCAAGGCTGGGGCAATGAGCAATAAAAGAAAGCTAACACTAGAAGTGGAGACCCCTTCTCCCCATCCCCCCGGTGTACAGTAATACGGATATGTAGTGCTGTGGCTTAAAGTCTCTCCCATTGCATAAATTACGCTTGGATGTTGGCTCGGGGCTTTTTGCGGCCGCTGCTTTTGCTGGCTTCTAGGAGGGAGAGAAAGGAGGGCAACATGTTGCTTTCCAGGGAATGTGGGACACCAGTGGGAGGAATTATGCTTCATTGCTTTTTAATCTGTCCGAATGGCGCCCGTAGCATACATGTGGACGTGGTGCCGTAGGTGTGCGCAGAGTACACGGCCACCAGAGACGTGTTTCTACCAGCACATGTGTGAGTGAGTGAGTGAGTGAGTGAGTGAGTGAGTCTGTATGCTGTACATGGCACCAAAGTTGCACGCACCAACAACTTTTCTCTGGTGTGACTTCTGACATTCAAAAAAGATGTCAAGGGCAAACTTTTCACCTCTCATACAAGTCGACTCCTTTAGAGAGTAACAAACGAGTTGCTTCTGCACATTCTGCCAGCACCACGACTTCTCACTAACGTGTCATACAAGTGTCGTTAATGACGTCCCTTTCGCCACTCTTTCAGCTTATCATGTCCGGCGACGACGATTCCGACTTCTCGGTCTTCGTGGACGACGCGTTGCTGTTCCGTGATTTCGACTGCGACGCGTGCGCCCCGCCCGTCTTCGACCTGCCTCCGCCACCAAGGCCGCCATGGTTGGAGGAGGCATGCGACGACGACGCGGCGGAGTTCTCACCGCAGCAACACGACATCTCCCTTCTGGAATCCTGTGACAACACGGTCATCCTGGACAACATGTCCTACTTTGAGGACACCTTCCACAGCGTGGCCGTCATCGTCGTGTGTTCCATCGTATTCGTGCTTGCTGCCCTCGTCGCAGGCGTCGTCCTATTCAGGTAATAAGAATAATGCGCATTCGGTCGTGTAAGTTGCCTAGGGACTATGCGCAGTCGACGCGTGTGCACTTGGGATACAATGCAGTTTTGTTTTTCCTCATCCTGCGCTTTGTCACTTGTTATTCTTGTCTTGTCCTCGTTATAGACAGGATCCGCCGCTCTCTTGTCCTCTCTTTCCTGTGTCCTCTCTGGTCCTTCCTTTTCCATCCTAGCTATTCAATTTACGACCTTTTTGTCTGGACAGAGCCGGGAGCGGTCCTTGGGGGCAGAAGGACAACGGAGAAGGCGTCGTTTGATCAATACTTTCTTCAATAAACAGATAGCACCAGTTGTGTATTGGAGTCAGGCCGTGTTGAATCAACGACCGCCTGGAGACCAATGAGACTGTCTCACAGGACGAAAATATACTGCAAATTATTTTTCTTGACCCCTCTTCAGAACGTAAGAGATAAGCCAATCTTCTTTCCTTTGCAGACGAAGAAAGAGCCTCCTCTACTACTACCAGCAACACTCTGGTGCTTGTCATCCCGGCTCAGATCCATCCTCCTCTTCGGACATGCAGCAACAACAGAGGAGAATGTCCCTTCAGCTCCAGCAGCAACAACTTCAGCAAGAACAGGAGTTGTACTACCAGCAGCTGCAAGACAGCATGAAGCGCTCGTCAGCCTTGCGCCGAGCCGCCAACCATTACATACCTGATGGCGAGAAGAGACACTTTGCCTCTACCGTAGGTCGACGACATTTCGACAATAATGGAAGACTCTTCAGTCTTCAGCAAGCCAATAGTAGCAGCACGGTCTGCCGTAGTCTGGGCGTGTTATCTGAGCGGCCGCAGCGCACTCTCATGGAGTTGACGGACTCGCCGCCGTCGAGCAACCCTCACAACGGCCAAGAGTATCCTCACATAATCATCGGTGGCCAACCCTTCTACCTCATTCCTTCCTCGACTGCCAACAACTTCCACAACGATGGCAACAGCAGTTACGCGTACCCGCAGTCGGTCCCCATATACGAGGAGATCGATCCAGCCGCTGTCGAGGAGGACGAGGTGAGTTCGGCAGCCTCCGACCAGGGAGAGATTGGTTCACTCACGAGACCTGACGATCCCGACCGAGCAGTGATTTCAACCACACCCCGGAGTCTGAGGCATCTGCAAAGCCAACAGCGTCAACAACCCTCTCAAAGGCCAGTGACATCGCACTCTCAGACAACGAACTCAAGTGATTTGAGCAGTAGTGGCGAGAGCAGACTTTCTCCACCAAATGCCAGGCAACAGCAGCAAATGCCAAGAGTGTTGGTGAATCCACTGGTGAGAGACTTGGCATACCAAGACACATCCTTCTCTTCAGAGACCGAGGCATCTAAATTGGGCCCCAGACAAAGCATGGTGAAGCTCAACCCCCAAAGATCTCCCGGCAATTCATCCACGTCCCAGGGTTCCTCAACCTCGACGTCATCGTCAGTGTACTACTACAGCGACACTCTGAGGAAGAAGGGCGTCGAGAACAACACGGAGCCCGTGGACACCAAGATTGTGCTGGACGAGGGCTTCTGCTCCAAGAAGAAAAGGTCTATGGACTCGACGCAGGTTTGAAGGGAAAACCGAGTGATTCGATCCGGTCCTTCAGACCACACAAAACAGAGACAGACAAGACAGGCCTATCGTGTTATCTCCGGCTAGTGCTTCCCCCCTACTCCCATCCACTCAAACACAATGAGTCTGTGATTACAATTTCTCCCCTCAAGTTTTTTCCCTCGAACGCACAACGAATATGCTTCGACACACGTACACACGCCCAGGGAAATAAACCTCTAGTCACCCTTCAAAAGTGTGCACTACTACTACTTCTACCATACCACAGTGTCAGAGTCGTTCATTTGATACGGTGAGCACACGCCCTTCTTCTTCTTCTTCTTCTTCTTCTCACTCTCAAAGAGGTCTTGCGACACCATGTTGGAGGCCTCTGCCAAAGCAGCAGGCACAAAGCGATGAAGCAATTACAAACTGCACTTTCTTGGCACAAGAGCGCGGTCACGACTTGGCTTGCAAAACGCTTCTTCACTTCTCCTAACTGCCGGAATCACTCAATCTGATCATCCAAGGTTTTCTTACATATTCACCAAAGTCATCGTCATTTTTGCACAAGTTCCTGGCTTTTGCACACAAAGGAAAAGGAGAAGCGAACCAAGGGTAGTAAACACTCTACCTCCGGCAGAGTCTTGATTTTCGGCTGATAAAATCGCGCGAGCGCCTTTATTTGCTTGATTGATGCAGCCTCTCCTACGTTAGACGCCCTCTGGCTAGTGGAATACATGCTAAGAGTCTGTACAGACTGTATGCACGGTTTCGTACCGGACGGCAAAGCTATGCTGTACAATGGACAAATGCATGCGTGAGCTTTAAGGCAGACTTTTTTGCTCCGCACGCCTGCCCGCCAGCCTGCCAGCCTCGCCCCATCTTAATTGCAAGCTTGTTCTAAAGGTAGCGAAGAAGAAGTCGGTCAAGCAGACATGCCAGATAGCATTATTACGGTAATAGCAGGACTAAGTAGCAGATAAGGCGTACAGACTCTTGTACAGTATGTATATTGCCTGATACCAGCCAGTCATTCCCGGGCAAGGAAGTTGGCAGCCGCAGGGATTTTGGAGGCGGCGGGCAAATTCTCGGTAGACTGTTGGGCAGACGATCTGCATAGGCAGATGATGATGAAGACATAGGCCCACTTGCGGGCCCACCTGACTTCTTTCCGCGGCGATTAATGCCTCTCCATTATAAGTAGGGCTGTAAAGAGGGGAGAGAACCCTTGATGAGGGAGAGGCAGGAAGTAATGAAGAGAGCTGTGTCGACCACTTCATCGACTGTCTCAAGAGCTGCTCGCTGCTACTCCCAATGCAGAAGAAGTGGGAAAAGATAGACCACTCGAAACTTTTTCCTTCTCGCCACCTTCTCTAATGCCTTTATTGTTTTCCTGTACTCAGCTCGGGTCCTTCCCCCCTCCTCCACTTGTACTTCTTTTCCCCCGTGGGGATTTTGTTAAAAGGCTCTGTTGCTACACGACTTCTGTGAATCAAAACAAAGCCTGCTGCTTGCCTGTCTGAGTGCAGAAACTTGTCATTTGATAAATGACTTCATTTATGATCGGCGGCGGCGGCAGCAACAACACAATTTACGCTTTTGCCATCAGCAGGAGGAAAAGATTCTCTTCTCCGCTCTCCACGGGGCCCCCGTTAAGGGCTTTTGTGCTCTCGCCGAGGGAGAATTTGATAGAGGCATTCCTCGATGGGCGGAGAGTGGAAAAAAGGCCTCCTCTCTTGTAGTCGACGCTTCAAACGAGGATGCGCTGGAATGCGCGGCATCTTGGACGCGGGACGACAACTTTTCTGCCTTGTCACAGCTGCTGGCATTGCAGAACAGCTCATCTACTAGGGTTCTTTTTTTTTTTTACTTTTTTCATAGGCGGAATAGTTTTAATCCGCCTGAGCGATCGATCGATCAATGGATCTCGCGAAGACAGCATAATCCAGGGTCCGGGAAAACGAATGATGACGGACAGAACAAAGGAGGAGAAATGTGGCAACATACGTACGACTCGCTACGACCGATATTATTGAGTTGTCGACGTCGTCGTCCTCCTACATCATTACCGCTACCCACGTTGTTGTGTACCGGGTCTTGTGTAGTCTCCGTAGCTGTAGTAGCGCTGGCTGTTGTACCTTTTGCAGGCAGAAAAGTCTGGGTGGTCTCCGATTTAACCATGCCTTGGGAAGAGAGAGAGGAGAGGAAAGGGCATTCCGTGCCGAGGAAGAGATTGAAGACCTCGAGGTGGTGTCGCTGGCTGCTCCACTACTTACTCAAGCAGAGCAGAGGCGAAGTCAGTCAGTCTCCCCCAATAATCTTGAGCAATGAGATGAGGCCCTGCCAGTTTGGTGGGAAATGGCAACAGCGGCGGATTCTTCCATTCTGAGCAGGGAGAAGACATTCCATCTTTTCTCCGAGACTGATTTTTGCTTCATCGTTGCACTTGTTCGTGTTCAGGCCGGCCGAGTACATGGCATGTTGGATGATGAGTATGGGCTGGAATTAACTTTACTTCTGTGTGTGTCATGCACCCCACTGTTCCGGCAGTAAGAAACTATCAGGTGGCCTTTTTTCTGTCTGCCTCCACAGCCACTATCCTGGCTCTCAGTGTCCCTTGTGCGTCTTCTTCCGACAATTTTTTTTGTCCTTTTCCTCCTTGACGGATTTTTTCTCTCTCTTTAGTCTTCTCCTTTTCAAGTGGAGACAACCTAACTGAGCAAGACTTCTTTTTCCTTGCCCTCCTGGCTGCTGCTATTGCTACTCCTACTCACCACTCCCTCAATCAAGAAAAAAGAGAACAGAGAGGACAGAAAAAGTCCTACATAAAAGAGGCCTACAGAATAGAAAGGAAAAGAGGCGCGCGCGCACACACATGTAGCTCACTAACGTTTTTCTGGGAGATGAACTTTCGTGGCAATCCATCTTTCTAAACGTCTTCTTAGTCCGAGACCCTCTCTCGTGCTGAACGTTTCATGTCAGAAAGATGGAATGAGAGAGGAAAAGAGATGAGTGCCCACTGATGTCGAGCGAGCATGCGTGCATGCGTGCGTGTGCGTCCTGATGCCTACCAGCTACCTCTGCTGCTCCCTCACTTGCTCTGCGCCTGCAGATCGTACATTTGGCGCAAGAAGAGGGAAGGAGAGTAAAGAGGAAAAAAATCCCTTTCTTGATCCCTTTTGTTCTGAGATGGCCAGATTAGGACTATTATTCATCTTCTTCAACTCCTCCACCCTTGTTGGGCGAAAGTCTTGTCATCGGGTCCGATAAGTCTGCCCAATCATGTTTCCGCACTTGTTATCTTCTCTTGCTTGACCGCAGTCAGAGATGAAGAAAACACTCACTCAGGGAGTGTCTGCACTACACGGAGAGCATGAAGAACATGGGGGGGCGTGACTAAAGAGGTGACTCTGCTTATTTCCATGATCAAAACATCGACTTCGAGTGGAAGAGCAACATTTTAACCTTGCACGAAGGAGTCAGAAGAGCAAAGAAAAATTGGAAAAAGTTAGTCGTCCACTTTGGCAACAAATTGGTTCTACCCCCTTCTTTTTCTTTTTTTTTAACCGGCCAGCAAGATCGATGAGGCCTTGCTACTGAAAGAAAGAGGTAAACGCAACCAGAATACGAACAACAACAGCAACAACAGCTAGAGAGAAAAGGGGGTTATTCTGGCTGCAGCAACGTAGAATTTTCAATAGGGGCGCTGTCAGAGTGCTATCTTTTTTTTTCCTGGCAAAAATGGCTGGATCTGAGGCAGCAGAATGCCCACGCAGCTTTTCATGGTGCTGTTGCTACCACCACGACCCTCCGCGAAATGAAAAGAAGAGGCAAAATTGAGTTATTCATCTCAGTGAAAGGAGACACCAAAGCAACGGTGTTTTTCGTCCGTAGCACAGGCGCTAACTGGTGTTGTTGTCATAGCTCCTCCTATGACACTTCCTCCTCTTCTTATTCTTGTTCCATTCAGGGAATAGTCCTATTTCTGACGCGGCTTCAAAGCGGCGGCGGCGCAATAGAAAGCGAATTACCGCTCATAATCCTCGGTGGCCAGGAAGGATTATCTCTCGGTGCGTACATCTCAGACGTCCGCATTAGTGAGCGACGAATAATTGTTCCTACGACCGAAAAAAGAGAGAGAAATCTTTTCTCTCTTACTTGATGCTCCCTGCGCATTCGCGTGTGTTCGCTGCCCTCGTCGAGAATACGCGCACAGGACCGAACGGTCCGTACAGCACTGGGGTTCCTGACATGCAGTTGAATCCTCTTAGCTGGCGCTCACGCAGCCAAGACAACATCTGCTGCTCTTCATGCATGGAACTCCGGCGCCAAATGATCTGTGGAGGACAAAGCACGTGGTGAATGGGTCGATTGACAACTGCTCGGCGTTGACAGAGACCATGGGGTAGCAAATAATCAGATTAGTGAAAAAAAGAGAGAAACTGTACCAGGTCCATTCAGTGGCATGACTATGGTGTCCTTTGTGTCCTGTCTTGCCTACAGCGTCGATTCACGAAATTGAAGCAATTTACTTTCCTATACACATCAACGTACAGCTTGATTCTTCTGCCTACACGATGTCTGCCAGCCAAGATGAACAAAGAAAGGCTCAGCTGTTCAGTAAAGGCTGTACGTAAAGGCGTTGGTACAGGTCTATAGCATCAGGAGCGCCAACGTCGGTCAACGAGGATTTCTTGGAGAGGCTCCTCTAGTTTGTGCGGATCTCCGTGACGATGAAGATGATAGATTAGAGGTTCATTTATAAAAAAAAAAAAGCTCTCCCACAAAGCTCACGAAATATCGTAATGAAATTGACTAAAAAAAATTCGAACCCCGTCTTCAAGGAGGAATTTTCACTCCCTCCGGGTGCACAGAAACAGGGGCTTCGCGATCAATCTTGGGGGATCCATCAAATCCGGTTTCAAGACTGCCGGAGCGAAAAATTTTCTGGCATTTTTTATCTCCTGCTGTTGCTTCAAGGATAAAGCTGATTTCTGGGTCCCCGCTATAAAACGTGTTGACTCCCAACGCCACCCACACAAAAAGGCCATTTCACGACTAGAAGGAGGAGGTGGCGGTGGAGGAGGAGGAGGAGGAGGAGGAGGTGGCGGTGGGTACATCAGTCAAGGGGATTAATGTGGGTTTCACCCCACCTCCCACCTTCTCACGACGGAGGAGAACGCTGTCCAGAGCAACAGCAGCAAATCAATTTCTTCTCTGAAGTCTGCCTCCACTTTCTTTCGCGCCACGCACATGCTCAGTGCGTGGAGAGGCCTGAAAGATAAGGCCTATTGCCCTTGTGTGTTTGTAGAGGGAGAGAGAAGAAGGTGCGCTTTTCGACCCAGATTACGTTTGCAAAGAACTATTTTTGCAAATGGAAGAAGGCCCTCAACAGCTCTCACAGTCCTCTCTGCTTCCAGGGTGGTCTACACGTCCAGTACAAAGGCCCAAGTTGCAATTTCGGTGACGCCAGACAGGAAGAGGGGGGGGGGAAAGAAAAAAGGAGCTGTTATCCCCCCTCTCAAAATCCAATCTGCCTTGTTGTTGCCTGCGGACAATTTTTGCCTTTCCCGGTAGCGCTGGTCAAAGTAGTCTTTTGAAGTAGAATTGCGGATTATTGAGTAGCCGTTTGATTAGTTTGTGTGCTAAGAGCGAGTGCAAAAACTGCTGCCAGCCCGTAGAACACCTTTACTGTTTTCGTGCCTCTCTCGATAGAAGCGATTGTTATGTTAATTATCATGCAGCAAGTAAGTATCGTAGCTGGCAGCTTTTTTGTGTGCTCCCCACGCCCTTTTGTCTCGTCTGCTAGACTCACTCACTCCATCCATCCATCCATCCATCCATCGAGTCTGTTGGCGCCTGAAAAAAAGGGGTAGAACCGAACGAGAGATAACAACGATAGTGGGCACTTCTACTGAGGCAGGAGATGCTACACAGCACTACTCAGTCCTTTCCAAACTCTCCTCAGTTATCCGCAGGATTTGTGGGGCGCTGATAAAGTTGACGGTGCGTGTGCGTGTACACACCCAGCCAAACCAGAGAGGTTCATTAGCAATCGGAGAAGAAGAGAGATAGCTTCTTCTGGACGCCTACCAAGCTGGGGAGAGGAAGAACGAGTACAGTACGCAACCGTATGCCCGGCATGCATCGGTGGGCTCTCAGGACCGTAACTTGGTACGCCACAATTATCAATGCCACGGGGATGAGATAAAACGAGCAAGATGCATCCATCGGCCACGAAGTCGACGTTTCTGCTCTTAAAGTAGTTTTATTTTTACGGGGCTGAAACCTAAGACTTTGCGTTAGTGGCGGCAAAAAAGTGCTGCTGTCACGTTTGCACACAAGGTAGCGTCAAACAAATTTGCCAGTAGCAGCCGTTATTCCTCCAGGTGCCGAAAATTGAGCTGAGGCGAGACTCTTGACCTGTACCTTGTTCTGCCTTCGTTTGCGGCAGACAAAAGTTCAAACACAAAATGTTGTTTGCACAATGGGAGAACTTGTTTTGCGGCAATCTCCGACTGCTGCGCAACCGAGCCCGCCAGCCAGCAGACGGGCACCTTCTTCGCCAAGTCCAGATCGATCTCTGCACTTGGTGCTCATTTCACTTAATACTTTCTCTCCCATCTTGCGGCCATCATTCATTGAAGAGCGAGCGCGTGTTTGCGGTGCGGCACGCGCACGTCCATGTACGTAGTGCAGCACGTACGGACGCACGCACGCACGCCTCCAGGCACACCCCACGCACTGAAAAACAAACCCACCGGGAGGTAACAAACTCCTAATGCGGCAAAATCTTACGGCGTTGCCTCTTCCTGCCCCGCACTCTCTGTGCAGTGGCAGACAAAGTGAGAGAGAGATGAGAGACTCAACCCACCCATTTGTTCACTCCTCCACCCTTTTCGGGTAGACGAGCTCGTACAATAGATGTGGCGTACCGAGCTGCGCCGTGCAGCGCTGAGCGCCGGAAATGAACTCACTGCTGCTGACCAAGATATGAGCCAGCTGATGATCGTCAAACTAATGCCAGAACGACATGTTTGTAGTCAGAACAAGGCTGTGGCTCAAACATAATCCTCCATGTACACAGTGTGGAGGGACGGGGGGGGGGAGGGAGCAATAAACTCCGTCCTCCCTTCTCGTTGGTTTATTCAACACTGGAAGCTCCGTCCAAAGTTAGAAACTTGATCCCCGGAGCAGCTCAGAGAACAATCTGCTGGATGTCAGACGGACGGCGCAAGTTTTTAGCCGGTGCAGTTGGCACCACAATCGCTACTTGATTGTACAAACAGAGCTGCACCAAATGATCGGTTTCGTGTCATGAAAAGTGTGCTTGCTCCGGAGGCTGCACACACAGACAGGTTTGGCACAAGACAGGAAGCAAAAGTGCGACTGGCCTGGGCATGCGCAGGCCGGGTTAGGCCAGCTCAGATCGTCATTAGGGAATCAGCGTGGTCCTTCATTTATCCTAAGCTCTTTAGCAGTGCTGAGGACTGACTGTGGAGCTGTGAAAAGTCATCAAGCCGCGGCTGCCAGCCAGCAAACGCTCACCGCCCCGAGGCATGAGACGTTAAATGGAGAGAATAAAGACTTTGCGGCTTCTGCTCAGGAGAAAGAGGCAATCGAGGGGGAGTCTCTCGATAACATAATCACGGCGGCAACAAGTAGAGGAGAGACAATTGAGATGTTGGAAGAAACAGACGCAGATTGTCTCATTTAGTCCGTTTAATGAGAGTGTTGGAGCTCCACCACTCCCACAGGCGAGGATGATCAGAAGGAGATAATGATGATGACGCGTCGATAAATTGTTGGCTTCTGGCAGTCCAGTCAGTAGTGACTCTCCTAACCTCTTTTCTGATTTGCTCAATTACACACCGCCTGCATGGGACTTTCATGGTTCGGCGTCCCCTTTTTTTGGTAGCCTTGTTTTGGAGGAGGCAGGTGTAGCTGTTGGAGGCGCTCGTACGTAGCGCACGTAGTCACGCACACGCCTCCATGGGAGAGAGAGACTTAATTGAGATCTCTTTCTACTGTATCAAAGAGCGGAAGCAGCGCCTCCGCCGCCGGAAACACCTTAGTCGTTGTCGCTACAGCAGACTCACGCCCATGATAAAGTAGTAAGCCAAGGCAAGCCTGACCAGGCTGGTGATCAGACCTACGCTCTCATTCCCTTCATGTGCGAGCTTGACTGATGATGACTGAGCCCGCCTCCGCCTGGCTGCGGCCCGCAGCCGCCGCTGCAGCCGCGCAAAACGTCGCCGTCCAGGAGATGCAGCTGGCTGCGCACGTTCGCACGGAAGCAGCAGCTTGTAAAACTTGCTGTAGTGTTGTGGCACCACCACCACCAACACCACCACCAGCTGCTGCTGCAGCAGCAGCGGCAACCAGCACAACGTAGGTTGTTAGTGCTCTAGGTACACCTGAGCATCGAGGTGATGGTTGTGTCTTAATCAACCTGGGTGGTCTCGTCGGGAATTTTTTCCGCCATGCCTGCTATTTCTCCCTCTCTCCAACGCTCCAGTTGCTCGGAAAATTGGCCTGACTCCACCGGACACGAACTGGAGTATAGTGAAGTGGCGTGCTATACAGCCTACTTCGACGTCGCCAGTATTACGACAGCCTGAGGCCCATCCAACACTGAACGTAGGCCGGCGTCGACCGTGACTCCAGCCCCAGCGCGAGTCTGACTTTTGTCTCGTCGAGGGGTGATGAGGCAAGAGAGGAGTCGACCTTGTTTCAACCTTACATTGCTGGCATCATCATAAAGTCCGTTTGTCAACCTTTGGAGAGGGGTGTGTGGAGGAGAGAGTTCCCCAAAGTCATTTTTTCTCCTTCAGTAGTTAGAAAACTTTTTTGATTAGCACTACTGAAACTGCCTGCTGCGGCAGCCCCATCAGCTAATTGGAGGAGACGTCTTTTGTTTTCCCTCTACAAGTGCTGAGCTGGAGACAAACAACACCTGGCAGGGCAGCCCCAGCCAGGGGCAGCCAGCGGCAGCCAGCGGCAGCCAGGCTCTCCACTTGTGGCGGGAAAAGCGCCAAATTTTGCGGAGATTCCAAGTTTGCTTTGCCTGATCGATGGGTTTGAGGCGGCGTTCGCGAAATGCGCGGAGAGAGCGAAGGAAAAAAAAGTTTCCCTCGTAAGATATGATCGGTTGAGGAAGAATTTCAAGCACCGCAGTAGATGCACACCGAGGTAACGATGACGAGAGGAGGAAGGAATCTTCTTAAGGAGAAGATGCATTATGGCAGGGAAACTTTCTCTAGAAATGACGGCCTCCCTCTGGAATCGATGAATCATCCGCCAATTCAGCAATATGTGCAGTTTAACCGTAGTTAACAACGTCTATCTCTCCATCAATCTTTTGTATTCGCGCAATTTCGTCTGCCGGAGAGGATGTTTGTTGTCCATTGTCTGCAACACTGTCAGTTGTCACTCCAGCGCCGTCGCTGGCGTGGACGCGTGCAGGGCCAAGACGGTCAACAACTCCACTGTTGGCATCCTTGCTCTGCCCATAGATTGATCGTTATCCGATTTCTCTTACTCTACATTTCCTGTCAGCAACTCTCTCTTCTTCCTCCCCTCTTAAGCCCTTTCTGTTCTCCCCACTTCCTGATTGACATTGAGATCCTTGCTCACCTTGGACTTGAACAAGGGAAACAAGTACAACAAAAGAAAGGAGGGAGAGGAATGATGGCCCTAGAAAAATCAGTCCAATCTTGGTTTGAGTGCTTCCAGTCTATCTGGAGTTGCCTATGGAGAGCGTCAAAGCAAGAAATGTCTTCCCTTCTCACCCTCTCGTTATCCTACCATTTCGAATGGTTCCCTCCTCAACCAGACTCGGGAGACTTGTCCTCCAGACCAGAGAGCGTAGGCGAGAGAGAAAAAGGGTTGAACACTCCTCCAGTCCAGTTGTCTGGTGGAGTCTCCAAGGCTTGAGTGCGCGCCCGCGCTCGTGCGTGTGTGTGTGTGTGTGTGTGTGTGTGTGTAGCAGCCCTCATCCAATCTACCCCTTCCTCTTTCCTGTTTTCGCAGCTAGCGCAGTAAATACGTAATCTTATTACCAGCACCAGTAGCTCTCAAGTGCAATTTCGCAGCGGAGAAAAAAAAAGTTTCCCCGTTTTACGTTAAGAAGTTCCCTCGAACGAGGTGCACACGCTATCGACTCATATTAACATAGTTCTCTGAATGTTTTTGGGGGGTTTTGAAGGCCTCCTTTTTTTCTGGTAACGCCTTTTTCTCCCCGTTCTTCCGATTCAAAGGGTTCGGTCTAAAGAAAATGCAGATGGGCTCGCTTGCTAGTACTATAAGTAGGTTGATAAATTGCCTCGGGTCTTTCATTTCTCTTAAAGTTAGGGTAAAGGGGAAGAATGAGGGGGGGAAGGAGCTTTTTCTGGAGAAGGCTTTTCCCTTTTAAGTAACGAGATGGGATCAGAGAATTTAATTTGGAGGAAGGGGGGAACCGAGCATTTGGCATTGTGAGAAGGCCTTATTTTGGAGGGGGGTGGAGGTGAGCAGATTTGCGCAGATTTGTGCAGATTTGTGCATATTTCTGCCGAGAAATCAATCTTCACGTCTCCATTGATCTACTTCGTCTCCAACGTGGACATTCCTTCGTAATTAGCGTGCAGACAGTTAAATGTTGGCGATTTTCTTTTTTCCTATCTCCATTCGACGTTGATAGAGAGATCTTTTTTTTCCTTGCCGCTGAAATTCCTTTTGCAGAACTCTCACAGCGGCAGCAGACGCGAGATTTGGGTTTCAAAAACGCCGCCGCGGCCGCCGACAACTTCTTATGGAACCCTTTGATCTCATGCTGAATTTTCCCTCCCATAATAGAGGGTGAAATTCAAAGAGGGGCAACATTTTCGTTCCCCCTGAAGAAAGTGAATGAGCTCAGCGCTCCACATTGTTGTCCTTGGCGCGGCAAAAATCTCCCGTGGCGATGGCACAGAAAATTTTCTTCAAGTAGAGTCATCAAGGTTGAAATTTGCCGGGGCGAAGTGACGATTAGAAAAGATTTTTTTCTTCTCCTCCTCGCTGAGTCGCACAGTTTTCAAAACTGAGATGTCATTGTCACTTGCACTCCTGGGGGCAATGAAGGAGACAGCAGCTCCAGCCGTCCTCCGACTCGGCCAAGTAGTCCTAAAAGTGGAAGAAGGTAACGACAGTTATAAATAACCGGGAAGTGGTCATCAGTCATTGGCGTGACAGTCGTGTCTGTGCGTGATAGCGCTGGCTGCTACTGCTGTTGCTGTTGCTGTTGCTGTTGTGGGCCGAGGTTGGAGCGGCACCGCAACAAGGGAGAAAATCATGGTCAAAAAATTCGGACAGATCTTAAATCCTGCCAGCGTTATATGAGGACCGGTGGTAATTTGTGTGAGTAATGAATCCACAGTCATCACCAACCGTTGGTGTCGGCAACGGAGCAATTTGAGTCAGTCCCAAAACAAACACCGCGCACACCCACCTACATACCTGTGTCTCTGCCCCGCCTCCCTCACTGTGCTGTGCACACTGTAGTGGTGGATGGCTGACCGTGTCCACGGTTGAGTGAAACTGAATGGAAGCATGGCTAACAACTCCACTGAAGACAGGTGAGCACTTTACCCGGAGATCATTACTCAACACCAGCATAAAGGAAAAACGTGAGGAAACTTCCAAAAGAACGACCAACAATGTACATAGTTGGCCAAAAAAAATTTCTTCTTTGAGGCCAAATTCATGCATCACACTTCAGCATTTTTGTCTCTTCTCTGCCAAGCAGTGAACAGACTTTTATGCCCATTGTCTCGAGAAGTGAGGGAGGCATCCTCACTTATTGACGTCTGCCTGCCACAACCGTTGGCCATCCACTTCCTGAGTGAATATCAGACAAGACGAGATGATGAAAGCACGTGGGTGACGAGAGCGAGGTCAGAGCGTGCATTGTGATGAGAAGACGATGCCTAAAGAATTATAACTCAGATGCAAAAAAGTTCAGGAAAGGTCAGCACGACGTTCCAGGCCTCGCTCGCTAGCTCGCACGACGGAGGGGGGGGGGAAGTGGGGTTCTTACCCGCGGTGATTGAGCTGGATTGTCGCATCAGCCTTGAATGCGACGGCTGATTGTTATTGACGGCGAATAAAAACGCGCTTTTCCCCCTCAGCTTCGGGGCCCTGAGACTCTTTTTGTTGTTACAAAGCTTCTTCCTTCTCTCTCTCTTTAAGCTCCTCTTTGGGGGAATTATAAATGCTGCTGCCTCTGGCTCGCATGTTGCGCTATTGAGCAGGGGGATATTTTTTTACTTGTATTAGCTAATGTATGCGCGCTGCCACTCGCTCACACATCGCGCTGGGCGTTTGTCATGACAATTTATGCCCGTGAAGAAAATTCCGCCGCTGATGAGTGGACGCAGCGCCCAAAAATTAAGCGGCGGTTTGGGCAGCTCGTCCTAACCCCACCTGCCTTGGGTGAGGGTCAGATGTGTTTAAATGACCACCCAGGTAGCCTCGACCGAGGTGTGACGAGGAAGGCGCAAGGAGGATGAGAACAGGAGGATCCCTTGCTCGCCCTCTCTCTCTCACACACACACACACACGCAGCAAATGCAAAAATCAGGCAAAAAAAAAAGGTCAGACGTTTATTGCTGCTCCACCTGTACTCACCCGGCGTGCTGATTCTCTGGCAGCCTGAGGAAAATGTTTACATGTCTTGGCTGCTACTTCTGAACTCCCCCGAGGTTGATTATGGCAAGGGGTTTCGCTCGTTGCTCTCGCTGCCTCCCTTGTTTTGCATGGCGGCGGCGTGTGAAAACGCGTTTTTCCCCCTTGTTCTGGGCGTCCTCGGAGCCGCCGGAGGAGAATTTCTGTTTCTTCTCAGCTTCTCCCAGCGCCAAACGCCGGTGAGAAAACGAGACCGGAGTCTTGCTCGACATTCTGGGACTTCAAACCCTCCCTCGCCCTGACCTCAGTCATTAGCGAAGCTCCCTGCGCCAGACTGAGACGCGTTTTTTCTTCCCACAGACGCACTTAAGCGTCTCAAGAGGGGAGTTGATGCTAATGCTGCGACTGAGAATTCTTCTGCTGTCTCCTGGTCCAACCCCGACTCCGTTCCCAAGCTCCGTTGGGGCATCGCTCATTCGATCGGGGCTGGCGCTGCCGCCGGAGCTGGCGCTGGAGCCGGCGCAGACGCGTAGATCGATTAGCTGGGGCGAGGAGGGCGTGAAAGATATTAAAAGAATGCACGAGGTTGTCAGGGAAAGCAAGACAAGGCAAAAGCACCAGACCGATGTCATTCGTCTTCAGGCGCAGAAGGAAGAATGCGTCTTGTGTTGCTGCTGCAGTCTAATTAGCTCTGTTCCCGTGTGCATTTTGGCCATTTGCCTAAGATGAGTTAAGTGGTTAACGAAATGAGCTCGGACTCCTGATCTATGCAGAGTGGGGGCCAACAAACCATTTAGCTACGGCGGTTCTAATTACTACTATTTTAGATTTTCTCTGCAACTGCAGTGTGTGGTCTTGTCTAGGGGTCCTAAGCCTTCCGCTCCTTCAGCCCATTGCTTTGACTTTATGGCCGAAATGAGAGAGATCTTTTACTCAAAGAGAATAATTCTCTAAACGTTTTCGTGAGCTCTGCACTGACCAATTTGACCAAAATTTCTCTTCCTCCCTCTGGAGTTGCTCCCCCCCCCCCTCTCTCTGACACGCAGGCACGCACGCACGCACCCACACACACTGAATATGTACCATTTCATGGTGGAGAAGATGAACAGCAGGCCCCTCTCCCTCCCTCCCCCCCTGTCAGTAAGCATGCATCATGCATGCGTGTTCGTGCTGTCCGACCGAAAATCGGGATTAACGTCTGTGTGAGATGTTGTTTGCCGTGATTACATTAGGCAGAGCGTTTTGGGGGGGGGGACTCGACCAGGGCGAGTGTAAGCAGATGTCTGAGCGAGTGAGCCCGAGAAACCATTTGCATTGAGCGTATGGCAAACAAATCCTCTGTCTCCATTCGCTAGCTTGAAGATCCACTATCTATCCATCTCTGCTCATGCAGAGCACTAAAGTTCTTGAAATGCCAACAGAATAGCAGAGACAAAATGCATTTGCTTGGCCGTCGGCCATACTATTTATGGTTCCAGATTTCTCAGTGGGGAGGGAGGAAGAAAACTATGGGAAGGAAGGCCGATGAAGCACAACGCTTCTTTTTTTGTGCGTGCAAGACGCGACAAAAACAATTCAATTTCGCCATGATAAATCTTCGTGTGAGCCCCCAATATGCTGCTACTCGCTGTGTGATGTATGCATGCGAGGAGCCAGGCTTATGCTCAACCAACACCCGCCGTTTGTCATAAAGTGCCCACCAACATAGCAGAAGCAACACATTCAGCTATCCTGAGCAATATAGCGTTATTACAACTTGGGAGACTTTAAGGGATGGCAGCTTTAAAATATCCATTTCACACTGGCGTGCTCCAAGAAGCGCTCGGTCTACACGCCGAGATGCCTCGACACTGAAGTGAAGAAGGACCGAACGTGGCAGCGTTGCCATGGCGTGGCTTGATGGAAGTGCGCCTTGTGTCAAGCGTTGCCATGCCGTGCCTTGATGGAAGTGCCAGGGGACATCAGGTCATTCTCCAAATGTCAAATTCATTAGCCAGACCGGGCAGTTCTGTCCTCTGTGGCGTTCTCGCAGAAGAGATAAAATCGTCTTTGTGCATTTTTGACCAAAATTGGTTTTCCTTTCACTCAATGTCATAAAGCTGCCTCCTTTGGCATTTACACCCCTTCTTACCCTGGCTGTACTTTGCACCGAAGGTTGCTCGAGTGTCCTTTCACATTGGTTATTTCTCTGCTGGGCCGTTTCACAATCTTTTTGTCATGCCCTGAGCATGAAGGAGTGGAAAATCTCGGCTGCGAACACGGAGGCCACGTGAACCAAGTTCCAGCTGTAGCCACGCCAGCAGCATGACTTGAAACGCGTTCAACTCCCAATGCTCGATCTTCCAGCAGCTGTTGTTGCCTCGTCTCCTTAAAAAGAGAGAAAATCTGTTCACCTCCTTCCTGAGATGGAGAGAGAAGAGTTGGCTCTTCTGGAGCGAGTCACGTCTGCAATTAGCCTAATGCAATCCATGCCACTCTACTGCGCCATCCCCAGAGAGTTTCTCGGAGAGAAAATCCACTGGGGAGGCGATGCAACGAGAGAAGTCATTCGGTCGGACGGACGGACTGATGGAGACAGATGACTCGAGAGAGCTCATGGAGTAGAATCATCAACGGAACAAACAAAACATTAAGATAATTCGATGAACGTGTAATACAGCAGATAGCGACCGGGCCGACCAGTCGAGCCGACCAGTCGAGCCGACCAGGCGAGGGGGATGGAGGAGGCGACTGCAACAAGTGCACCCATAGATCCGTCAAAAAGTTGACCTGCGTCTGCCTGGACGACGACGTGGCCAAGATGCACGTCCGCATGAGCTTTACCACTGACAAGTGCCGACCTGTATATGGGCCCAGAGATCGCATTACGCACGTATGACGAATTATTGGAGAAAACGTGAGCTGGATGAAGTTTTCCCTCGTCAATTGTGTTACGTATGCACCGTCCATACGAACGAACGACGTCCGTGGTAGCCGGCCAGAGTTCTTCGTTAACGAATGATCCATCGAGAAGCCTCCTGACAGTGGTCGGATTCCGGATAAATGATATTGGAGAGAGGTACACACATGCGCACGCTCGAGGTCCGCGTGTCACGCCAAGCTGCGCATTTTTGGGGGTGGATGAGAAGAATAAGAGGGGGAAAAAATGTTGCCCTGGGGCTTCTCCTTCTCTCACAAGCTTTGTTTCCCCCCCCCCTTCCTCCTCCTCCTCACTATCCCTCTTTCTATCCACCCTTAGGTAAGCCTCAGATGCTCCCTTTTGCAGCTTTATGTTTGTTTGTCGGCGGTAATAACATATTTGGCCGGCCTCCTCCTCCGTCTCTCCCTCCCCGGCCGCTATCTGGCAGTCCTACAGTGACTCATAAGTCTTAACGTTGATGTGGCTGCCGCTGTTGCTACCTCTGCTGCTCAGTCTGCCAAGCCACATGAGAAAGCTTAAACGTGCGAATGATTAGCAAAAAGGTCTTCTGAATTGTGTTCCCGTTGGAGAAACCCACTTGATGCGTGACTCCAAAGATTAGCTCCTTCCAGGGAGGAAAGAAGAAGCAATTTCATTCTCACGAGTTGGTTCGTTTTGTGCCTCCTCATCACTCCAGCAGTCATTTTCTCATTTTGCGCAAAAAAAGAATTCTCCTATTGAGCATGTGAGAGTGAAGCAGAGCTGGGCCAGCCTGCACATGGTCATGCCGACTTGTGCGTACACATATGCCAACGGTGATGTGACAACTCGTGAGAAGAAAGCCTTGAGCTCTCTGCTGTTGTTTGCAGAGCTCTCCAGATCAGAACACAATCAGATCAAACGTAGCATGAGGAGAAAAATATCTGAAGCGAACGAGGATCTGAGACTCTCTTTTCACCATAACCATTCGCCTCTCCAGAGATTGCGCATGCGTAAGCGGGGCTTATTATCTCACAGAGGAGAGAAAAGAATTCCGAAGTCTTTTGTTTCGTGTACCAGAAGAGAGGAAAAAAAAATCTCAGCCTCAAAGAAAGAAAGAAGAAGACAAGAGAAAAAGGTCTCAATCGGAGATGACTCGACTGAAGCTTCACTTGTACTTCCCAAGGAGGCAACAAAATACATCAAGTGGCTTCGGCAGGCAGGCAGGGAGGGAGGGAAGAAGTGAGTGTGCATCTTTGAGCCAGAAAAGTTTCCTCTTGTTGCCCGAGAACTTCCCAAACACGTGATTTGCTGATGGCCTCTGATCGATCAATACCTCGTTTCTTCGTGAGAAAAAAAGGCAGGGGAGAAAAAAGTAGGTGCCTTCTGGGTAGGTAGTAATTGTCTTATTGCATAGGAGAAGAAAGAAGCTACGCCAGACAAAAATCCGGGAGGACTCGGGACGGACGAGCCACTCACTGGTTGCTCACCTCTTTGATCTTGTCTGGCAGAGCGGAAATGGCGGACTGATGTACGTTCAGTACAGCAAAAGTACAGCACTGTGGAGTACGTGTACGTACGTACGTACGTTTACCAGCCGACCTTGCATGGGCTCGACTCTCTCTCACACACGCAGCTGAAGATGAGGACTCACTTCATGCTGTACGTTGACGACGAGATCGAGTTCCACCCCCCCCTCTCCCCCTTGTGTGTACTAACGGCAATTTGGTCATAAACTGAAGGACTCATTCAACATTTCTCTGCCCCTTTTATCTACTGCACCAGCCAGAATTGTACGTGTATGTCAGCTTCTGGTAATCGTCGCAACTCGAGCACACTTTCATTTAATGTGATAACGTCGCAGAGAAAGGAAGAGGCTTAACGGCCTACTAAAATTGGAGACTTTATTGCGACGTCAGAGCACAAACACGCGTTCTTGTGCAATATGGACACAGCCTCGAAGTGAGCACAAAAGGCCCCCCCTTCCGATACAACAACGCCAGCCACAACTTGCGGAGCCAAGTGGCGGCCAGTTCGTCACTGAGCTGTGGCCCCGCGCGCTCGTCACGCTGCAGTTCAGCGTGGCAGTGCACTTGACACCATGAATGAGCGCGTCGGCCCCACTTCAGCCTTGTTTATGCGGGTCTTACTGTCTCTCTGTTGTGTGGAGCACACATTGCACACACCAGCTCCTCTTCCCATTCTTACTACTGTGCTTGGTTCCCTTTTGTCTCTGCCAATTAGTTCCGTGGACTGCCCACTGTTTGTCTTCTTGACCCGACTGTCGCACAGGAATTCCCACTTTTTTCTCCCTGCTTTCGACGCAAGACCAAAGAACAATATGGTGGAGGGACAAATCGACCTTGCAGAGCGCGCCAATGCTAATGAGAGAGAGGGCGAAAAAATGGAATGGAATTTGAGCCCTTGTTTGGCATCGTTGATCTCGCTCTTGTTGGACTAACTGACGTTGTTTGTTGCCTCTGGTCGAGGCGGCGTCAGTTTTGCGCATTCCTCTCGCTCCGGACCGACTCGACGGAGATTTTTAGCTCGCTCGCCAGTAATCGAATTTGTACCGATAGTTGGTGGCTACCGAGAGAAGAAGAAAAAAAGATGCGGCTGCCAAACTAATCTCGAACAAAGAGGAAAAAATGAACCTTCTCTGTCAAAACACTCCAATGTGTGCAGTATGGACGTACCTGGAAGGAGGGGAAAAAAAAGTACAGCGATCTCTTGCTGTCAGATCTCATAGCAACGTTTTTCAAAACCATTCACACCTTTGGGAAGAGATTTGTAAGCTCCGACTTAAATCCTGAACCAAAGGGAGCTTGGAAAGGAGGAGGGGTAGAGGCAGGGGGCTCAAAAACAAGATTTTTTCCCATCAGCCAGGACAAATTGGAAGCTTCTTCGGAGAAGATGACAAAGGTGTTTGTCACGTACCCACAGGGATCGATACAGGGTGTCACAGTTGTAGGAAAGAGGGGGGGGGGACAGAGGGGCGTGAGTTTTCGTGCTTTTCTCAATTTCAATGTTTTCATTGCTTCCGTGCAATAGGTTGCGTTAGATTGGTTCTACGCGGTTCGCTCGTCCTGGAAAGAGAAGTGTGGCAATCTCCTGTTGAGGCACCCTGTCCCAGGGATGAATCTGGCACTAATCTTAATCACCAGGTGGTCATTTAGTAGCTGAAAGGAGGATTTGCTCTGCACCATCTTTATCGCCAAACTTGTCATTCTCGTCTCACTGCTACTGGGGACTACGACGATTCGTCCATACATCGCAGTTGACGGCCAAAGGTTTGAATGCTGCTACTACAAAAAAAACATCATTCAAATCTAACGAATGCACTCATTGATCCTCCAAGACATTGGTCTTGGCACTGCTGAGCATCAAGGCTTTTTTTTTTCCTTCGGTGGAGGCCAACCTTCGACCTTGTGTACAGCCCATGCAGTAGCCAGACCCTCCTCTCCTCCCCCGACCCCTTAAGCTTGTTTGGCGCTGACCCCTTTGGCACCTGGTTCACCGGGAGCGGCTTGTAAACCGAGAATCCACCCCCAATTTTCTCATGAGCCCGATTTTGCTCTCACAGGCACCCAAAAAAAGAGGTCACGGATCCCCCCCTCCGGTCAGATGGATACACTTCACTTCTCTCTCAGTGTCCGAAATCGGTCCGAATAACTTTTTCCTATCTCCGATTTCGGAGAACTCTTTAACGAGGTCGCCCCTCTTCTGGGTCTGACGAATCTGCCTCCCCAGGGGTGAGTGGAAGCAATTGAAAATCTTCTCCTTACGTTGGTTTTAACTGAGAAATGATGACGCGAGCGAGGAAAAATTGACATCTGGCTGCGATCACGTTTCAGCGCGCGCTCCCGGAGAATTTCTGCCCTTCAACACCTCCTCCCTCGCCGGTGAAAGATGAATCCCTGGTCTTCCTCCTCCGTTCCCACCACCGAGAGGCAATAATTGCCTCGTTTTCAGCATGCTTAAGGCAGAGACCGTGTTTTTCTTCGTCCCCTCGTCGTACTTGCCGCAGAGGCTGAGGACGTCTTAAAGCATCCCGATGCTTCTAAACGACATCATCCGGAGGAAGAAAGCAGAGGACAAATTTGTGCGGAATTTAAATGAAAGTCAAGCACCGCGCTGGGAAAACTCTCCTTTTCTGGCAGCCAAAAAGGCACTTTAGCTTGAGGCATCGCTGTGGTGCCCTCTTGGCCTCCCCCTGCTCGGCCAGACCGCGCCGGCTCCGGCGCCGGGCGGACTCCGCCGGACGCGGAGAGGCTGCTGTGACTCGGTCGGAGTCTGTCTGGCCGAGTCATTTTTTTTTACCCGGACACTTCGAGCAGCAGCAGCAGCGGCAGCAGTGGGCATATGGTAATTCGCTCCTCATTTTGCTTGCAAATGGTTTTTGCGTTGGTGCGAGAAAGTGGTTTCTCTATAAGAGCAGCAGAAATTTTTTAAGGTACTTTCCATTCTAAAGCCTCGTTCCACCCACACCCAGTAGACGATGCATTTCACTAAGTTTTTTTTGTATTTTTTACCCACTCCCCACTTTTTTCTCTCTCACTCCTCAGGTTACAAATTGCTTTTAAGCGTTATTTGAGAACCTTTGTCTACTGCATTATACAAAGTAAGAGCACACACAAAAGCCTCCTCCTGCTGCTCTTGTTGCCCCCCCCCCGGTGACTTCCACCCCCGCGCAACATAAAGCAAATATGTCAAACTCATGCTTCAGTCGCATGACTCATCTGCTGCACCCTAAAAAAGCTTACTTGGGAACCCCTGTTTCCTTTCACTCTTGACTGCTTGCTCTCCTTTGCAAATATCTTCTTTCCCTCGCCAAGAAGGCAATGGTCTGAGACCGAGCGAGTGTGAACATTACAAGGAGCAGAAGGAGAAGATCATCTCTTGGGGGTTCATGCGGCGAACTTCCGGACGCCCAAAAGAAAGTAAAAAAAAAGATGGGGCATTGAAAAAAAGCAGAGTGGGGCAGGGCTGCGAGACGTGCACGTGAACACTTTGTCTCCTGCGCTCCAGTTATGCAAGTAGTATTGTGCTGAGAAGTGCACACGGACATTCATCATGCCTTTCTTGGGCCTGCCGGCCTGACTATTACACAGACGTCATGGCAAACCCTGGAAGGCTGTTCCTACATAACTTCTGCTGTTGTTGGCGCTTTTTTGTGTGCGCAGCTTAACCATTCCCAGTCTTATGGAAATAGTTTCCGTTGCACCAACACCAAGTAAAGAGAGGAGTGCCTTGCATGCTTTGATATCAGTGAAATCGTACGGCCGAAAGTAAACAGTCCCGAAGGTTTTCTCCTGGAACTGTGTGCAACTACACAGTTGCACGAACCTTGGCAAAAAAAGGTCGGCAAATTCCCTTCTTTCATTCCGAGGAGTAGGCAGGGGCCGGCGATCTTGATGTAGCACGTCCTGGTACATTTTTATTTGCAAAATCAATTTATCACAGGACGGACTAAGGGAGTCCCTTTTTATGCTCTCCGGAGTCCCAACTGGCGCGATGTCTAGTGCGCAAATCCCCCAGATTGGGCGAAATAAAATCTGTGTGGAAGCAGCGCGCACATATTGAATCGAAATCCGATGGAGAGAGGCCAGCAAATTCGAAATAAGCTTCCTACGAGGAGGCAGCGAGCAGCACCAACGTCGCCGGCAGCTCCGGCAGCTCCAGCAGCTCGGGCAGCTTCAACCAGCGGAGTGAGTGAGTGAGTGAGTGAGTGAGTGAGAGAGAGAGAGAGAGAGAGAGAGAGAGAGAGAGAGAGAGATTTATCACTCTGAATCTGGGCTCCATTATTTTCCCTTTTTTCTCTCACTGTGGTGCGAGTTTGACAGATGCTGCCAGAGAAGGAGGTGCCCGTGTGCATGTGTGTGCGCGCTCGAGCAATTCTTAACCGAGGATATTTCACTGCGAGCCAAAAGCAGCAGATTTTAGAGAGAAAGACCACGTCTTGAAAAAGTCAGTGAGATGTCAGGCACTTTTAGGGAAAGTACGTACGAAAGTTGAGAGAACTTTCCTCCCCGAAAACGACATTGCACGCGCAGGAGGAGCAGGAGGGGGGGGGGCTCTACACAGTACTTTTATGGCCCTCCTCTGCTTCCCCATTCTCCTTTGACTATAGGAAAGCCAACGCGTCAGGAAAGTGCTGAATTTCAGCCGCGCGTTTATCTTTATTCGGAGTTATTGGCCCGGAATGATGCACGTTTCTAACCTCTTTCACCTTCCTTCCCTCTTCTGCCTTTCTCTCCCCAAGGTTTACAGTACAGCCAATTCCATTTTGGAGAAAAGAAGGGCCAAAAGCCTCCTTTCTTCCTCCGGTGCCACCAAGGAGAATTTGTCACTTTTGTCAGCGCTGCAAAAACGATTTTTCCCCTCACCTTTTGCTCTCTTCTTTGCAGAGAAATGAAAGAAATTGCGCCAATCTTCTCTGCCTCGATGGCCTTTGAGTGAGCCATTTTGGTGACGGCAAGATTGCGCGAAAAAAATGGGGAGAATGGTGAAGGGGGAGCTTTTTTCAAGAGTGATAAGAACGATGACGAAGAGATGAGAGAAGAAAAGAAGCTCCCCTCTGGAGATGCTGGGATTGAAAGCTTTGTGTAGCGGATATTACAAACGCGCGCCCGATAAAAATGCACTCACTCCTTCACCTCTTTTTCCCCTTAATCTCCAATGCAATGCTTATGTCAAGGGAATCAGATTTCAGCGCCAAAGTGCGTGGCGAGATCACCACATCACGGACGATCATGATGCAGCTGAAGAGGCCGCTGCTCATCTTTGTTTTGATTGTCACTACCCCCAAAGCCATTGACTGAGTGAGGCAGCAATCGGATGCTCCTCACATGTTCAGTCATTGTCCCGATTTCCTGTTTCTCGCTCCTCCTCCCAACGTCATCCTCTCAGTCTTTGTTTCGTGTGGGAATTCCGGGGATTTACACAACCTGATGCCAACCTAAATCTCCCTCCTTTGCAGTCAGCTTCTCTCTCTCTACACGTACACAGCAGCAATGAAAGGGCGTGATAAAACGCATTCAATTAAACCCCGACGCACTCCACCAGACGGAGTGCCTGCATCCGGACCACTGAGTACGCGGAGGCCAAGTGTGTCCCGCCGAGGAGGTAGGCAGACTCAGAAAGCTGCTGCTGCCTCCTTTATTTTCTTCCCATTGACTTTGTCGTTCTCTCCAGCGGGTGCTTACTTTTTTTGCGTTGAATTCACTGCTCGGAATTTAATCTAACTTTTAAAGAAGTAGGCCCAATGCAGACTTTTTGCTGCTGCCGCTGCTACAGACAGACATATTAGACATGGCCAACTTGTACAACACGCGATGACATTTCATTCTTGAGAGAGAAAAGTCGGAGAAAAGTTTTCCTGCTCCAAATTGACAAAACTGTAGATGAATGGCGCGCCTGCTTTTGAAAGGCCAGAGCCAGAGGGACTGTCAAAGCAAGATAACAGGGTTGGGACGATACCAACTTCTCATTGTACGAGTTGAAGACCGATTAAAGGCGATGCCATCATGTGTCGGAGGAGCTTTTTAATCAGCCAGACCAGAGTCAGCGTGCTTTCCCCGACTGGACGTGTGAGCGGCGAAGAACGAGAACAAAGGAGCTGAGTGGGTCCACAAATCACTCACTCATCGAGCCTCTGATGAAAAGAAGCTGCGTCACTTCAAGCTCAGGGAGTTGTGAAAGCGCCAACCTCACAGGATGAGGGGCTAAAAGGTTCCCCTGGTTCCCCCGGTTCCCCTGCTCCTCCTGCCTGCAGACGTTGGACAGGAGCTCTGGCTCAAATTGATTTTCTCGCTTCATCGAGGAGCGAATCAGTGCAGCCGTCTTGGTGGGGTGAGCGCCAGAAAAAAATAAAAGACTGGTGACGCCATGTGGGTGCGTGTGCTGCATGCGCGTGTTCGCGCGCTTCCCCGCGTGCAGGTGAATGTGCGTGCGTGTGCCGCACGCGCGTGCGTGCGCGCCGCCTGGCGTATGAGTCCGTGTTCGTGTGTGACGCTGTTCCCTCTGTCAATCAAAGTCGCATCGCGCACAAGCTGTTGTGGTGCACTTATTGTACAACACGTGCGTGGACTCAAACTGATCCTGGCTGCACCGATATTGGTTTGGGGATCGAATTTCCCGCGTAGAGGAATTGACAAGTTGCATCGACAAAGTCTTTTCCATTGGCCCCTCTTTTCATAACGTGACTCGACGCCATCTTTCAAGCTTTCCATGAAACGCCTCCTTGGCAAGGAGATTGAAACTAGGACAACCCAGACAACATTTCCAACTCTTCTTTGTGCGGCAGTACAATTCTCTGCTCGCTGCTTGCCTATTCCAGGCTGTGAGTGCGCCAAACAAGGACTGGCCACTGCCTCATATTGGCTTCCATATCCCGTTAGGTTCAATAAGTCGACGGGGGGGGGGGGGGGGGGGGGGCGCGCCGCGGGCCCGCGCGCGCGGCCGCCGGGGCCGCGGGCGGGGGGGGGGGGGGGAGGGGAGAGGGCGAGAGAGGGGG
>JAAUXU010017879.1_pt1 | contig 49798 bp, 49 predicted proteins | sample 7278151 | NCBI WGS metagenome assembly JAAUXU01 (sample SAMN14350113, study PRJNA611818) | marine sediment metagenome | isolation source: surface marine sediment (1.8m) | place: French Polynesia: Moorea | collected 2018-08
CCCCCACCCCCCCCCCCCCCCCCCCCCCCCCCCCCCCCCCCCCCCCCCCCCCCCCCCCCCCCCCCCCCCCCCCCCCCCCCCCCCCCCCCCCCCCCCCCCCGGAGTGAGAAATAAAGGTGAAATCCAAATGGGGACCCATAGAAAAAGAATCAAGCATTTTCAGGGATTTCCCCCCGCCCCCCCCTAACAGTCCTGATATCCATCATGTGTCGTATTACACACATGAGCTATGATGGGCGAAAGTCAGCAAGATGTGATGCTTCCAGGCAAAGGGGAGCGGGTGAGTCGTGGAGGGAGGGGACCGGGTTGGTGTGTTTGACTTCGTCAGAGAGGAAGGGGGGGTAAACCTCTCCCTTAGCCCTCCCCTATTTTCACACATGGGACGGAGAGTCTGGCGGCACCTGAATTAAGCCTGAGAAGCTGACACTTCCTCCCTCCTTTTCTCTCTCTCCTCAGCAGACATTTTCTACTTGTCTGACAGAATGACAGCCACGGGAAGAGGGAAAAAAGTTGAAATATTTTTCTGAAGATGAGTCTCTCTCGTGTGTGTGAAGAAAATGGCGCGCGCATATGTGGGACATATGCGAGGATGAGAGAGCGAGGCGAAAAAAAAAAGATCGTCCATTTCTCGCATGAATTTTTAAGGTCAATTCTTTATGCAGTTTACTCTCATATTTCTCTAAGCATCAGTGTGTGTAAGGAAAGCTGCGGTGAGAAGAGCAAGCAGGGAAAATCACCTCTAGGTCAGTTGTCTGATGCTGTGATCGATTCTCTTTTTTTTTCCCTGGAGATTTCTTTTTGCTCCTCCTACCCTGTGTAGAAACGTACAGTTTATAATGTTTAATTCGCTTAGGTTCATCAATGCTCGTCGACGCATTGTGCAGCCGTTGATAGACCAGTCTAATCGCAACGGCGCGCCCGGTAAGTCGCACTCTGGCTAACCATTCTAACCCGGCCTTTTCTCTTGTCTCTTGCAAGGTTCATCAATGCAAGGAGGCGAATTGTGCAGCCAATGATAGACCAGTCAAACAGAGCCGGTAAGTTCACTAAGAATCCACCCAAAGAGAAAAGAAACCCAAGTCGCTTGCCGGTATTATTAAGTTCTCTCTTTTTTTATTTTCCTTCTTTTTTTGTTGTTGCCAGCCCTCCTAAGTTGTTGCCTCTTTGCATTGATGAGTTTTTGCATGAACACGTCTATTTTCTTTTGCTGAAATGGTCACGATTAGTTCGCGTAGTTGCGCTCTTCAGTAGCCCTCACAGTTTATTTTGCGCACCACCCACCCAAGACTTCTTATTCAGCATTATGTACTTCTTATTATTGTCATTATTATTGTTATTATGCCTCACAAGCACCCGCTCACTTGTTTGAGGGGGCTGTGAGCAAGCAGCCTTGTCGTCACTTTTCCATACTTGCAAACGTTGTGTTACAACTGACTGACCAACCAAGCACACCTCACTGATGGCGATGATGATTTTTTTTCGTTGTTTCCTGGCCAGAACTTGGCTAAATTACAAGGCAATTTTGTAACGCGAGTGCCCGCACTTACACACAATCATCATTAGTTCGTCAAGCTTGTCTTTTGGGTTGCTCAGTGATTGGTGAGTTCACCTTATGGAATTCGCCACCAAAGCCATAGAAATTGACATTTAACGGGTTTTTTGGCCCAGTAAAATCCCTCTGCATTCACGTCAGCCCGTACTTGTTCCTCTCCTAGCTAGAGCGCATCTACTATATCTATAACAGACAACTCAGAACTGATCGTGAGCATCCCCGCATTAACCAAGATGCCATAGAAACTTTTTCATAGCTCTATTAACCCAGTCTTTTTCTTCTTCTTCTTCTCCTGCTGCTGCTCTCAGGACCGTATCTTACAGGTCCTAGCGGCTACCCCAGCCCTGACCCCACGGGCATGGGCTACATGATGGACGGTCAACACGCCGCAGCGGCCGCCATGATGCAGGCGCGGCCGCCGGGAGACGCCGCAGCGGCGGCAGCCGCTTACGACTACCCACACCCGGCAGCCGCCTACTCGCAATATTACGGACACCTATAGTGAAGGTGAGTCCCAGACGATCATGGAAAGTTCCAGGTGTCAGAGACAATCTTATTTATAAGGCAGCTTTTTTTTTTTTTGCTGGGCGGATGCAGCAAGAATAGCGCGCACAATCCTATTATCGTGTAGTGAAGCTAAAGCTCCAGCACATAAAGATGCAAGGAGAAAAAAGGCTTTCAAATGAGCCTTCTTATAGGGACTCCTTTTCATATTTCTCGCAGACTCTTGGTGAGCAGGAGGAAAGTGACATTTTTAGTCCATCATAAGCTCACTTGTTCGTGACATGGACTCCATTTGTCCATGATTTGTTGACATGTGTCAAGATGGAAAGTTGAACACAAATCTCAGGTCCACCAATGATGAATGTGGCGGACCGACGGAAAGCCTTTCATTAAATTCCGCCAATTTATGTTCAGTGTACCTACCTTTCTCATGAAAGTTGCTCACTTGTATTTTCTCTTTTTCCAGGTTTTCTTCCCCAGTTTGCAATCCAAAGACGAGAAATTCGTGGACACAGTGATTGTGCGAGAATTTCTCAAGAAAAAACCTTCTTGCTGGTGTGATTGACCTGCGGCAGTACAATAAACGACAACTTTGCATCGAATGAGGAGCAATAAGTGATACAACGCCTCCTACATAAAATACACGCACACACACAAACAAACAGACACACACACACACAAACACAAAATCATCAGCCTCAGCTAGTCAAAAAAATGAAGCCCGGAACAACTTTGCCAGCCGCCGCCGGCCTCAGCTGACTCGAGCGGCGAATGGACGAGCCGAACGCCGTTCGGAGTCGCCGCCGGCACCCGCGAAGAATCGCCTCTTGGCGAGACTGGCGGCAGCGGAAGCGGCGGCGGCGGCGGCGGTAGCGGCGGCGGCGGCGGTGGCGGCAGCGGCGGCGGCGGCGGCGGCGGCGGCGGGGGAAAAAAGAGAGGAGAAGAAAACTTTTCTTTCATTTGGTGCTGTATTTTGTTGACTGTTGACGAAACCTCGAGGGATAAAATCGGCTGATGGCGGCGATGCAAAGGAGACAGTTTTTCCACATGCTGTGAAGACAAAATAAAAATCTGCGGTGTTATACACATGCTCTCTCTCTCTTCTCTTCTAACTGGGTGTGTTTTATTTGTTAGTATTAAAAGAAAACCTTCGGAGGAGACGTCGTTATTATTTCGCCGCAGCAGTAGAAAGCCAATCGATCCAAAGCCAATTTGTACAAACTTCTCAGTACTCAATGTGTGTGTGTCCGAAGAAGAAGATGAAGATGACGAAGAAGACAGTGACGAAGAAGAAGACGAACAAGAAGACGAAGAAGAACAAGAAGCAACAATCGTTTTCCCAACTTTTATACGTAAGCGGAGGCTTGAAAAATTTTGACTATATTATTGCGTGCGGAAAAAAACCAAGTTACCTTGTCAGGTGTACACAAGTTCCTGAGCCTCCTCCTCAACCAACAACCCCCCAAAATTTCTCTCTTCTTTGAGACACCCGAAGCAAAGAAGCAGGAGAAAGAGACGAAGTAAGAACAATTGTTAGCCCAAGATATCATTTGTTTTATGACACTGTAAAATTGTCAAGAAGTTATTAATTTTTATTATGATATGTGTATGCACAAGCAGTATGTGTCTTTCTATGAAATGCAACCATTTGAAAAAAGGATTTCTTGTGTGCGTTCAGCCAGGTTCTTAATGTGCTCTACAACACAGAAGCGGTTGTCCTTCATGGATAATGTAAACATGGCTAAGTGCTCGTCGTTGCCACTGGAAAATAGAGCTTCACAGAAAAAAAATAGTGCGGTAGTAATTTTTGGAAGAAAATGCGATTAGTGTGCTGTAAAAAGCAGGGGGGAGGGAGAAGGGAAAGGCCTGGAAGTATCTTAATCTTTCACCTCCTATGCACTAGTGAGGACAAGATAAGCCTTGCATTCTTATTGCACAACAAAACCAGACATCTAAGCCATTTCTCATCACTTTAACCACGAATTTAGTTACAAGAAGAAGGGAGGCAAAGCAGGCGCTGCGATATCTAAACAGGCAGGCAGGCAGGCAGGCAGGCAGGCAAAGTGGTAGAAGACAGCCGATCAGCTTCCAATGTGTGCTTAAGGGCCCGCCTGCATACGCTGATGTACACGTCCATGTACTCACCCAGGGACGCTTCTCGGCAACGTCGGTACATAGCGTAACGGTATTGAGCTTGTACACAACAGCTCTCTTGTCTAAGGTTGCGTGGCAGTGGAGCAACTTTTGTTCCGTCCTTTGTTGCTCTCTACGTCAGCTGGGGAAAGTTGCCAGACGTCAAGTCCGTCCCTCACGCTCCGAAGGTGTTTTCGCCCGTTCTAAACGGAAACTTCTGAAGAGAACTTTTCAGGACTTTTTTAATAAGTTCTAAGGTTGTTCTTTCAAGTTGCGTCGCTCAACATTAGGCACGGTTTCTCCCTGACAACTTTAAGTAATGACGGAATTCCCGGTGGCCACGTGGTAACCCTAACTTCTTGACAACAGAGAACGAAGAGAGCGGGAAGAAGACAAGACCAATTCTACGATGTCCGAGTGGTCGGCGGACGTGGAGAGCTCCTGCGCCTCCTTGGGTACATGGGACGGCCAGAAGTACGTGCCGGATCCGGACTGCCTCGAATGTGTCAAGGATCTCATCAGATTTGTGAGTCACGCCAGAGGTTTCGCATCCAATCGATGTTAACTAGACAATTACGTGTATTTCAGCTTCGTCGTGACAATGAGAATCACGAAATTCGTCGTCAACTTGGTCAGATCCAAGTCCTGCAGTCCGACCTGTTACCGTTGCTGAAGCTCAAGGACTCTGACAGTGGCCAAGATCCGGAGCTATTCGACATGGTCCTGCGAGTCCTGGTCAACTTGACCAATCCGGAGTTGCTTCTTTTCAGGGAGGAATTACCCGAGGAGAAGGTCACCAGGAACTACTACATGCAGCTACAGGGTCACAGGCAGCAGTATAAGGTAATCTTGCTTAGGAGGCAGACAGGACAATTTGCACTGTTTTGCTATAACGTTAAAGATTGCCTTTGTGGACGAGGGCGTCTGGGAGGTGCTTAGGGGCAAGCTTGTGGATCTCCTGGGCAAGGAAGATCGCTCAGAGGAGGAGGATCTCACGATAGAGCGGCTTCTTATTCTCGTCAGGAATGTTCTTCAGGTACATCCTTCAACAGTGCAACTGGTGCAATGTCTCAACGTACAAGTCTACTAGTACCACTGAATCTAGCTAGCTAGAACTTTTGTAGAAGGTAAGGAATTTTGCTTTCTCAGGTTCCCCGCGACGCCAACTCGGAGAGCCTGACCGACGACGACGTCAGTGTCCACGACAAGATTCTATGGGTGCTGCACAAGTCCGGGATGGAAGATCTACTTCTTTTCATGTCCACAGACAGCGGCCAATTCTGCCTGCATGTATTGGAGATTGTTTCCTTGATCTTCAAGGAGCAGGCAAGGAGTCAACGATTGCCCGAGTCTCCTACTTAATTATCATGTGCTTTTCGTAGGATCCCAGCTCACTGGCATTGGCCAGCATCACTCGATCTGAAGCTGAGAAGAATGCCGACGAGGAGGCCTTGGCCAAGCTCTCTCGTCTGGAGCAACTCCAGAAGCAGAAGCAGAGGCCTCTCTCTGGTGGGAGGCACTCCAGGTTTGGTGGCACCTTTGTGGTGAACAACGTTGCATCTATCAGCGACAACCATGGAGTCATCACGAACAGGTTGGGTCACGAGTCGCGCTTATTTTGTGCAGAAGCTGAGCTTAAAATCCAAATACTGCTCGTCTCTTTCAGACCTGTGTCTCGTCTAACAGGTCTGAACTTCGACAAGTCCAAGAGACCGAAGAAAGTGTCCAGGAATCGTGTAACTCCTGCAGATGAGATCTGCACTAGCAGAAGGTCCACCTTGGCGGTCAGACTCTTCCTCAAGGAGTTCTGTCTGGAGTTCCTCAGCGGTTCCTACAATCAGCTTATGGCCACAGTCAAGGACCAGCTGGTAAGGCCCCGGAAATGATAACGTGAAGGCCAAGCGTACGTAGTACCGTTCAACTGACATTGTCACTGCAGATCCGCCAGCGTGCCCAGCAGAATGACGAGAGTTACTACATGTGGTCAATCCGCTTCTTCCTCGAGTTTAACCGCGCTCACGGCTTCAGAGCCGAACTCGTCTCTGAGAGCATTTCTAAGTCGGTATTCCACTACATCCAGTTGCAAATCGAGCAGTGCAAGGACAACTTCGAACACGAAAAGAAAAACAGAAGGATCTGCCTCATATGGGCAAGGAGGATACACCTTTCACTCCGAGCTTATCAGGTACGTCATTCGAACAAATTGACAAGCAATTTTATACTCAGGCCTGGGGAAATTTCAGGAACTCCTCATGACTCTCGTGGCCATGGAAAATAGCTCCAACGAAGCCATAAAGCAGAGCGCCAAGGTCATCAAAGCTGGCGTCTTCTTCGAGCCTGAATATCGCGAACTGTGTCTCTCGTTGTTCAATCTGTACACGGCCGAGAAATTCAGTCTGGGTTTCATAACGGACCTGGTGGAAACGAACCACGTCTTCTTGAAGCTGATGGAGCACATGGCAAAGGCCAAACATCTCACAGTGGCCAAGAAGGTGACCAGAAGGAAGAAGGGCAAGATGAAAAGCAAGAAAAACAACCGGTACAAGATCGCCCGCAGATTCCTCCAGAAGTATGTACAAGTGTGCAGCGTCTGTCTCTTTCAGTCCTAGTAATGCCGATATGTCCGTCCGTGAGAGCAAAGAGGAGATTTGGGACATCGTTTCTCCCAACATTTCCGAACTTCTCCAGGGAGAGGTGTCGGCCCTTGCGACGCCTTTCGACGCTGCCTCGGAGGTGCCCATTGAGGACCAAAAGGCCGTTGCTCTCTACAGAGTGCAGACACACCTCAAAAAGTGTCAGGTGAACAGATTGTTTGAGGGGTACAACAATTCTCCGTTATGATTTGCCCACAAATGCCTCAGGCGTCTGGGCAGGAGTTTTTGTGCTTGCCGCTCAATTTCATTGAAGTGCAGCAGAACTTCCAGTGAGCAATGCTGTCTGGCCTACTCTGTGTAGCCTTAGCCTTGCTCAAAGACCTGCCAAAGCGGACTATACTTATTGCTCTATAGTAGGTGTAGCAGACCTCATCTGCTTCTTTGCTGTCGCAGCAACTTTGTCCGGAACTTGTCGGTAATTTTTCATGATTTCCTCCATTTAGGCTCGTCCTGCCTTGGCCTTGTTGCGTGCTTCCCGCGATGTTTGGCCTGAGGGCGATGTTTTTGGCCCCAGTGACGCTGACCCCGAGGATGAATTCATGGCACTTCGTGAAATTCTGTTCACGGAGATGGACAAGCCCAAAGAAATGACTGTCACGATGGATGAAGAAGAAGTAATGAATACGAGTCAATGTCCTTAGCACCATCACCCACTTTAGCGATGACTTATTTAACCAGGAAACTCCAAATCAAGAGGAGGGGGGAGAAGTGGGCGAGGAGGACGTGGATGAAGAGGATGCAGAAGGAGAAGAAGAACAAGTGGAGACTTACACGACTGAACAAGAATTCGACTACCACGGCTTTGTGATTCGATTTGGGTCCAGGAATGTCTGCAGCGCTTATTCAACGCTATTCAAGCGTTACCGGTAATGAACAAATTTTTCTGCAGAACGCACAACTCCGCAACAAATGTTTGATTTGTCTCAGGACCAACAAGGATCATACCAACCATTGCATCGTGAAAATGTTCCACCGCTTGGCCTTCGACTGCAAGATGCCTGCTCTCTTTTACCAGGTGGCGATTCTCAGGACTTGTCAGCAAATCAATAACGACTTCAAGGTAAACTTTTAGTTCATGAGAAGAGCACAGTGATATGGTCACATTTTATATTTTTTTTTTCAAGCTTGCCCCAAATTCCAAGTCATTGAGAGAACTGCGCACGTTCGCGAAATTTCTCGTGGGGCAGTTCTTCAGCACCGTGGAAACCAACAAGAAGGTCTTCTTCGAGTTGCTCTTTTGGAAGAGTCCTCGAGAGGCAAGTGACCTTCAGGAAGGATATGCCAACGAAAATACAAGGTGAAAATAAAAATAAAAATAAATAATGTAACGTTAGTCCATTTACTTATTAACACTTTCACTTGACTGCAGCCTTTCCAGTCGCCAAAAGGCCTCCTTCTGGAGTGAGGAAGATGAGGAGAAGTTATCAAGGGTGTTCCAGCAGTTCATGGAGATGCGCGCCAGAGGGGAGGAGAGTGGTGGGAATGTCTTGGACGCTATAGAAGCATTTTTTGAGGGAAAGAAGACCAAGAGACAAATCACTAGAAAACTAAAGACTATGGAATTGATCAAGGTTACATTTGCATACAATTGTGCATCTCAGACGTTGTTCATTCATCTGAGCTTTAAACGTTTTCAGGATACCAAGGAGCTGAAGGGTCCCCCCAAAACCAGAAGAAAAGGTAAGAAAAACGGCACAGGCTCCAGGGAAGAAGATGAAAGAAACGACGAGCAAGGTGAAGAAAGATATCTCAGCAAAAGCTTCGTGGACAGTGATTCGAGCTCTGATGAAGAAGCACCCAGGCAAAATAAACCCAATGATGAACAAGCTGCAACAAGCAACGAACAGGGTGACAGAAAGTTTCTCAGCAGGACCTTCGTGGACAGTGATTCAAGCTCTGATGAAGAAGCACCCAGGCAAAATAAACCCAATGATGAACAAGCTGCAACAAGCAACGAACCTGGAGAAAAAAGATTTCTCAGCAGAACCTTTGTGGACAGCGATTCAAGTTCTGATGAAGAAACATCAACGAAGCCTCGATCTGACGAGAAGGAATATGTGGAGAAGGCTAAGGAACAGCACGAAAGCAACAGTAGCCATGGTGAATCTGACCATGATTCCAGGTTTGATAAAGAGACAACTCAGAATCCTCCGGACAAAACATCTGAAGGAGATCTCAGTGCTGATGAAGTTCAGCCTTCTACTCAAAAGGACGCCTCCAGCCCTTTGTCATCGCTCTATAATGGGTACGTGTGGTCTCTTCAGCAATCGAATTGCTCATTGATATCATTGTTATAAACGATACTGTTGTTACTTTGCCATCAGGAAAAGACTTCCTTCGACCTCTCCACTCTCCACACCGGACACAAAAAGAATGAGGAGGACATCAGGGAAGGAGAATGACGATGTTCGTGATTCCGACCATGAGGATTCCCCTGTTAAAAGGACCAGAAGGACTAATGCGATTCTTAGCGATGATGACGACGAGTGAAGAAGAATGCTTGTAGCAATGTGAAGCCCCAATACACACTGAAGAAGAGCAGCTCCTTTGTGGTCTCCTCTCTCTATGTCTTCGAAATCAGTTATGAGCTTTTGAGCCACAGTTCTGCATGATTGCAAGCTTTGACGCCTACAGCCGAGCGCAGGTAGTCCCAGTAGATATAAAGTTGCAACAGCAATCATTGATTGATGGTCATGAGGTGTGATGTGTGGTTGCTGTTATGTCTGCTTAGCGTCATTTGTGGTTCGATTGAAAAATCTATACTACTTTCCATGACTACGAGTGCGTGTTACCTGTTTAAAAGTGAGGGCTTTCGCTGGTAATCATAGGGAAACGTGGGGGAAAGTCTGTCAGTAAGCTTACAATAAGCAACTGCTATAGACGGGCCATAAATTCTTTATCGGTGCAAGCACGTACAAGTGTGAAGAGACAGCACACCAAAATGGACGGATGTCTGGCGAATCTCATTAAGTACCTTCTCACTGGGACCAACTTACTAGTATTTGTAAGCCTTTGGCTACTAATATTTTTAGTCTTGTGCTTTTGCCTATTCCAGAGTATTAATTTTAGTTGATGTCAGGCATTGTCCTGGGATTCGGAATCTGGGCAAAAGTGGACGTCAATGGCCAGGCGTTCAACACTCTGCTGGAGGCGGCCGAAGATAACAGCAACTTGTCCATCAAGGTATACGCGACCGCCGCCACCATCGTCATCGTAGCCAGCGCAGCCGTCCTAATTATCACTTTCCTAGGATGCTGCGGAGCTCTAAAGGTAAGCCTGGCTTGAATAACTGAACCAAAACATCGCTGATGCTCAATTTCCAGGAGAATCGTTGCATGTTGGGTCTGTATTTCGCAATTTTATTGAGCCTCTTCGTGATCATGACCGTGGGCGCCGTGGTCGGATATTTGCCGTCGGAAATCAAGGACCCCATGTTAAGCAGCATCAAGAAATACGACAGCGACACCAGTGACTTAAACAGCCAGACCATCACAAAAGCGTGGGATCAGATTCAAAAGGACGTACGTCTGCAAGCTCTTGTCTGGGCGAGCAGATAATGGAAATGTCCTGTTTTTCAGCTCCAATGCTGTGGGGTAAACGGATATGAAGACTGGACAGCAAACCCTTCTGTGGTCGGAGTGCCTGAGAGTTGTTGCACGGTCCGTGTACATGAAATCTTCGTCTCTTAAGTGACAATCGTGACTTGCGGCACTTTAATCATGTATTTAGGGCCGCGCTGACAACGTAGAAGACTGCAAGAAGAACCCCGAGAATGTCCCCGAGGACAAGATGGTCGGCTGCTTGGAGAAGATCGAGACCTACGTCGAGAAAAACACCAAACTTTTAGGGGGAATTGCTGTAGCTGTCATCATTGTCATGGTGAGAATTTACAAGTGCCTCGTCCTTCCCATGCTCAATTTTGTCCTTTTTTCAGTTCCTCAACATGATCTTTGCCTTCGCCATGTGCACCATGGCGCATTAAGAATCAGTGATGTCGGTGTGCTCTTTATATGTCTCTGTAACCTTCTGTAGATAGCAGAATAAACGGTAATGCATCTAAACTCAACGTATCCTTGTCACCATTTCTTTATTCATTGTCTATGAGCGCGGAGACAGATTTTTGTGGCAAATAGTGCGCCCCTCTTCAAAGACTGATTACAGATAACGGAAGTTTCTTATCTCCGTTGTGACTGTTGCCCTTTGTGACTCAAGTAACTAACATATGACAACAGCAGAGTAGTAGCAGCGACCGTCACAGAACCATCAGAATGTGCTCCTGTCTAGAAGGAATCGCAAAGTACTTCCTCTTTGTGACCAATTTAATCATATGCGTAAGTTAAAAATCCAACCAACTTGTGTTTTGTCTCACATCCAGTCTGGAGAGTCCATACTGTATTGTATTTATTCAGATTCTCTCTTTGATTACTGTGGGCCTGGCCACTTGGGTCCTGGTGGATGCCCCCAGCTTCGAGGAGGTCCTCAGCGCTGATGATATCAACGTCTACACAGCCGGAGTTGTCATTCTCCTCGTGGTTGCCGTTTCTACTGCGCTGCTCGCCTGCTTCGGATGCTGCAGCGCCATCAAGCACAACAAATGCATGCTCGTCACGGTGAAGAGACGCGTTTTTAATTTTTAAAGAAAGAAGACCGACAACAATCTACTTACATCCAGTATTCCGTCATTCTGCTGCTCCTGCTCGGCCTCATTTTGACAGGAGTGATTCTGGCCTTCACTAGGGATCTCCGCCCAGTAAGGGACTCAATGTACAGGAGTCTACAGGATTACGATCCAGAGTCGAGCAATGCAGTGGACAAGGCTGTTGTGGACGCATGGGACGAACTTCAACAAGACGTACGCACAATAAGAACCTGAATTTTCTGCTGGATTGGCTATTGGGACATAGGAGTCTTTCACGAGGTTAACTTTGCTTTCCCAGTTCGAGTGTTGTGGTGTCGAAAGCTGGAGGGACTGGGCGGAGGAGAACGACTACTACTCATTCTCCCAGGGGCAGTCCAAGATCCCGGAGTCCTGCTGCAATCCGTCCTATGATGAGGTAAGAAAGGATTTTTTTCAGAAAACATGATGAGGAATGATAATCGTTCGGCAGGATGCATGCGTGGCGACGCCCAGCACGAGCAACGGCAACTACCATGTGGGTTGCTTCAAAAAAGCCGAGGACTTCTACGAAGAGAACGCCGCTGCCATCGGAGGGACCGCAATCGCCATCCTGGTGATCATGGTATCGGACAAGATACTCCTGAGTTTAAAATGGGGTCCTTCACTGAAATCTTTACAGGTGTTGAACTTTGCTATCTCCTGCTACATGTGCGCGTGCGACGGGAGCAGAAACGACGATAACAGGTCGAGAAGGAAAGGATACGGCCCGGCCAAGACCGCGGAATACTAGAGCACCAAACAGAATTTCGATCTTTATTCATCAATGTATTATTATTCCACTGTAAAGATATCACAAGTCGCACACAGCCTCTCTTAATTGTGCTGTCAACCTTCGATTGATATGGATGATCTCACACCTTACTACAGTATGAGGGTGGAGGCCCAGAGCAAACAGAAGAACGATCTTCTTCTTCACCTTGGAGTTCATACGCAGGTGGGTGTGGGGGAGGTGGGAGGGGAAAGGGTCGGACGGAGAATCTACTTTGGCGCCTCTTCTCTTCCGCCTCCTGCACACGAGTCTGCAGCAATTGCCTAATAGGTGTAAAGAATATATGTATCACTGTGAACCTGACGTTTAAGCTAGTGCCTAAATGAGTATCTTCAGAGGCGGGCGAAGCGAGGTGTTTTAAGACCCCGACCCGACGCCATTGTGGCTTGAACTAAAGCTCAAGACAGAGTTCGGAACAAAGCTCGTTTGCGGCTGGATAAACGTGCTCAATTTAGGTGGACGAAAATAAAGGTGGGTGGTGTGCACCAAAACGGATGTTAGCGCACCAAGGTGTGTGCGACTAACCTGACCTAATTTTACCAGGCATTCATTCAGCTATATTAGTGCACAAGGAGCCATCTTTGCACACCAATTTAGTGCACATATCCTTCAGATTTAGTGTACTGACATATCATACTCCAAGAATATTACTTAGTCGGCATTAAAGCTTCAATAAGAAAAGCTTTATCACATCTGGGTGAAGGATGAGTACGAGTAAAGTTGACAACATGGAAATCATTTGTGGACCAAGGTGGCAACTTGGCAAGTAATGCTAAGGAAAAATGCCAGTCTTCTTCTGGGTGCTTTGCTTGGGTTTTCAGTTTCAAGCTCTTTGCAAAAGATCCAGACTCCAACCAGCTCGAAATATTGATCCAAAATGTCAAAAGTGCAAATGTGCACGTACATAGGGTAAATCCGTGGAATCGCTGTTGGGGATCCCTGTATTTCACATCTGGAGTACAAAGGGCACACAACCTATTGTTTTAAGTTTGTGTGCGTGTGCATGTAGGACCACACTCTGCCCTCATTACCACACAGCGCTCAAATATGCGTCATCGTCCGCAATCCCTGTAACACACAAAGGACTATTCTGCTCCGTGCATGTACAGGTCAATCGCAACGTTCCCTGACGATTCACGAAACCTTCCGTGCATATCATGTCGCCAGCGACGAGAAGCTAGATTGCGTCCAGCGCATTCGTGAACGATTACACAGACGTGCGCACTGACAGATGCAAAGGTTTGCAGCAAACGACGTTGCTACCACACAATTATACCTGACTCCAGGTCTGTCCAAAAGCCCTCTGATCCTCCGCTCTTGCTCCGTGACTGCGTCCTCGCCGTTGCGTGATCTATTGGAGGACGCCAAGAACGCGATCCTCTTCATTGTCAGCTTGCACAGCCTGAAGCAGAGGACCAAGGCCAAGAAGGCCAACACGAGCACAGCGCAGATGAGCAAAATCAACTCCAAACGTCCGAACATCTTGTCTGTGCCAAAACATCAGCTGGCGCACTTCAAGGACAGAAGGCGCGCGCTTACGGGGTACAAAAGTCGTATTTTGTAGCAGTGCGACTGCTACCCCATTCCAAGTATTCTGTGCCTACCTGGTGGGTAGGCCCGTTTTTGTCCGATTCATGCAAAGTGGCATCAGGAAACATTCAAACTTCTATCAATAACTCGTCGTCGTAGTATATTTCTCACATATTTACATTACAGTGGAATGCATAAATTGACACGGTATTTTTGCAATGGTAATAATACATACATAGTGGCATTTTTAATGGAGAGAGGAAGAACTTTACGATGAATTAATCTGAGAAATGTAGGGGTATCTCTCAATGGTAGCGACTTGTCTGGTGCTGCTGCTGCTGGAAGTAGAAAGCTCAATTTCCTTTGACGTAGTCGTCGTTGACGTGAATTCCGACAATTTCCCTGTGAATGTGGTCGAGAAGGTGGTGGAAGACTCTTTGGTGGCCGCAGCTGCAGAAGAGGAGTAGATGTTCATCATGGAGTTCGGACTCCAGTACGTCGGCGGCGGCGGGAACAGCGACTGGTGGTGCTGGTGCAGCGAAGACACCAGTTTGGATTGCGAATATGACGTAGTCGCGGCTGCCGCAGAGAAGAGACCCAGGTGGTCGGCGGCCGCAGCCGCTGGGTGGTACTTGTAGCCGTTGGCAGCGGCTGCGGCTGCCTCGTGGCCTTGGGTTTGGCACGCTTGCATCAGTGCATGGAAGTCGAACTTGTAGGCGTAGCGTTTTCCATGAACCTTGGTCATGATGTTCTTGTCGTAGTAATACCTGAAAAGAAAACAAGAAAAGGCTGTCATGAACTCAATGTTGTAGCAGACGTCCCAGTCATTTGAGATGTTTTGAGCACTTCGAAAGACCATTAGTTTTTTGATGGAAATTCAATTGTCTCATCGCATATTAACATCATGTTTTACTTTAGCCCCACACATACAGCTTGGGAGGTAAAATATTTTCTTAGATGTTGTAGTGAGACTGCCATGCACGTAAGGAGAAGCAGTCAGGTAATAGTAGAATTGAAATACTCTCATGATGGGACTATTTGCACCGATGATAGAAGCATTGACCTTGGAGACAACTAAACTGGGGTCCCTTTTTCCTCATCAGAATCTCCCGTAAGCACAGATTTTACAACCATAAATTCCCATAACTTCTTCAGAAACCCTTATGAGCAAAGGTCACATTTAATTTCGTATCAAATGTGACCTGACTAAAGCACACTTTTCTAATGATGTCGATGCATCATAAAAGTATCAAATATCGTGATATCATACAACTTTTTTGCATACAATGCTGTGAGAGGCAGCAGACATTTCGGAAATCGCGATATCGATTTATTTGGGATATCGCACAGTCTTACATCGGACACATAACTTGAGTACTGTACCTACAGGCATGCACACTCACATGAAAATTCTAGATTCTGTGTGCGGCCAAAATAGGAGAAATGGTGAAAATGTCTTGTGATAAAATCTTTACGATCATCATAATTTTTTACCTCTTGTGTGACAGACCTCTTATCTCAGGACAATATACTCGTACTATACGTTGGCACTAGCCCATTCAAAAACTCAGGTAATTTGCGAACTGAGAAAGGCCATTATTAAACCCAACCTCTACACACATTCATATAATCCGTTAATTTCATATTTGGAGAATGTTATCAGACTTATTCGCACAGTACCCAGGGAGGTGGAAGATTTTAAACTGTGCGATGAAGCAGTTAAATAACCTTCGTAGATTGTGCTTTAATGAGTGTATGCAATCATTGGACATGGCTGAGCCACGGAAAGAAAGTACCCAACAAGCTCAGGAATTCCAAAGGAAAGTTCAGACGAGATTCGTCTACTTTTCACGATAGTCAGAATATCCGATGAGAACAGATTATTTGTTTATTTAATTTTACTTACATTGCAGTTTACTTAATCTCAATCAGAACTTCCTTGGAGCACTAAAACTTATCACATGTGGCAGAGCCCTTGTGCAAGTTGCTCCTCTTTATCTAAGAAAAATCTAAGAAATCCCATGAGACAGCCTAGGCACAGATGAATACTTTTGTACAGAGAGAAAAAGTTGGAGACATGTCCACAAATCCGTAGAGTCTGTCTGAATTGAGAAGGACCGAAATAAACACATTTTGCTAAATAAGTTTCTTGTGATTCTCAACTGAATTTCTCAAGGAAAAGTAAGATCACCTCCAACTTGAGTCATTCAGCTGGCACAAGTCGTAAGCTACAGGGCACGCAATTCAGGCTTGGCCTCAGCAGGAAATAACTGCTGCTGACTACAACAAGGGAGCTTAAAGTACCAAAGGGTTTTGGCTCGGGCTTGGACCTCATGCATGACCTGAATGGATCTAGGTGAGATTGCGAAACCATTTTCTTACCTCAAAGCTCTGCTGAGTTTGTCGTAGTTCATGTTAGGTTTAGACTTTCTCTCTCCCCATCTCCTGGCCACTTCGTCTGGATCGGTGAGCTTGAATTCCCCATTGGTTCCTTCCCAAGTGATGATGCTGTTGTTGGAAGTGTCTGACAGCAGCTCCAGCAAGAACTGCCACAGTTGGATTTGCCCCGAGCCTTGAGACACCAGGCCACGACTGGCTGTTGAGAGCACTGCATAGGGATCTGGGAGGCAGAAAGTAGAACTCTTTCAGATCAGACGTCTTTGGGAGCAAAATATGTTCTGTCGAAGAAATCCTATGTGCATGTATGCGAAAGGTTTTTTACGCAGACACATGTTCGCGTGCATCAGTACAAGCCCTTCTCAGAAAGATCAGACCGAAGCCACAGTACAAACAATCGGTCGGGTTAAATGACTCTGTAATACCAACAGCTCCATTTAGAGCGCTTCAAGTGCCAAAGTTGAGAATAAATCTCTCTAGATTAGATGAGTACATAATCCTCTTATGGAGAGATCCCTCCACTTTCCCCACCAAAGTTCACGCAATTTTCCCAAGGGCAGTGAAGAAAGTTTCCACAGTAGTTCTCACTTGGTTGTATAAAATGTGTTTACTGTGTACATTAGGGAGGGTCAAAATAACAAACATATCTTCAGTAGTTCATGATACTCTGGCTACAATGAGCTTCAACCAGATCCAAAAGACTCCCAGGAGCTTTTGGAGCTGTGGAGCTTCTCCAGGAGTAGTGGCGAGGACCACACACAACCAATAGCAGTGACAGCATTCACGCAGCATCAGTAGCGACTTTTTTGCACCAGGCCAACGACCACACAGGCAACTCCCGTCCTCGCAGAGAACCTCCACCATTGGCAAATGGCACTAGTCAAAGCAAGATTCAAAGATTGCCAAACACATGAGTTTGGCAAGCTGACGTGCTATGTCCAACGTTTCTGGACCTACCCATCCTTTATACACTGAGACAAGTTAGAAAAGGTCTGCTTTTTCAGAAGGTTTTACGGGGGCTGTCACTAGTCTTGGCCTTCGGCCCAAATATTAAAATTCCATTAGGTCAGTGACTTTTCCTTGTATAAAATGACACCACTTCAGCCTGGAGCATCAGCAGCTGCTGATGCAACTTCTGGAAGTACCAAACATGTTGTTCCACAACTTGACTGTGGCAGGGATGGTGTGGGATCACCAAGGGCTCACTTACAATTTACTCAAGCTGACCGGGATGATGTGACCAGCTATGGAGCAAAGAAATTTCAGCACTCAGCTGCTCTACTATATGTTTGAAAACTATCTGTGAAACACAAGTTCCCATAATAATGTATATTTTTTGAAGGATTGAGACTTGCACCAGGTATAACTATGCCTAAAGCCAATTTTCCACTCCGAAAAGACAAAATAAATATTTTTGAGCAAGCCTGAAATACATGTACATGAAAATCCATAAAAAATGCTTGCGATATGGGTCAGTTTGAAAGAGCCTTCGCTTTATAACAACAAAAATAATAGCTGGCTCAGTAGAGGTCAGATAAAGCTGTTACTTTTTGGCGCCGATGTTGCAAAAGAGCCGCCATCCATTTTTACAAAGGTCGCAATAAAGGCATCAAACTTTGCACATTCTTTGCTCATGTTCAACCAATATATTGTTTCGTCAAATCATCACTTCCTAAAAAGGTTTTCTATAAGTCCTGCTCGCTATCAGGGCCCGAAATCACTGGCTCAGCTAGGCTCAACTTAGTAACTCTCAACGTCGATTCAGATTTGGCTCGGGTGTGTTAGGCTCAGGTCGGCTTCTACAGTTGGGCTGAGAAATTCTTGTCTGATGTAGCTCTAGAGCTTACTTTTGCAGTGTTTGCTCTTGCCGTCACCTGATGGAAATGAATCAACTTTGAATGCCTAGTTACTTATATTCTTGGCCTCAAACTGCAGTGCTGGAAAAAACAGCGCAGCTTTTGCAGGGAATTTTTCTGTCTACTATGGGTACTTTCTTTTAGTTGGATGCAATTCATTGAAAATTTTGAGGGAATTTCCAATAGAGGGAGCCTTTCTGCATTTTCTCTACACCTCCAGTTATCAATACCCCACCCAGACTAAGTGTTATTTTGTAGCAACTTATTTTCGGCTCAGCCTTCAGTTAGCAAGCACAAACCTCCCAGTAGTACTGGGTTCCAAGGAATCACTGTCAGGGACGTCCCGCACCCCAGAAGGATGTTTCCCTACTGCATTATCGTAACAATAGCCCAATTCTTGGCAAACTTCTTCGCCCATACTTGTACTTGCACTTATTCTTGCAATGGTTCTTGCACTTACTGAGTTCTTGGAAGCCATTAATAAGAGCTAGAATAGGTAGAAGGACATGTTTAGGCCATCCTTCGATGTTCTGTAAGCATGCTGCGAAGGCAAAACAAAAGTTATGGAAACAAAAGTACTGAGACCAAAAAGTGTTGAGCATTTGCACCCATTGTTGTTGCTCCGCAATCGCTGAGTTTTGCCTAATCAGACAGAAACAAACAGCAAACTCTATGTGATCATGGGAGGTTTCGCCTGCAACAGTCAGAGGACATTAGCTCAAAATCTATCTTTGCATTCCCGCAAAAGGGTGGTATTTTGAGCATAGAATGTGGAGACCGTGGTTTTCATCAAAAATGACTGCAAACATGCCAAAAATCAGTGGAAGTCGAAAATGTGAAGAAGCTCTTTTTGTCATCCAGCCTTTTGAAATACGTCTCACTCGAAAAGAGATCACTGTAGCCACAAGGGAATTTCAGACTGCCAAAAAGAATTGGCATATTCAACTCTACATGGAAATCAAGATTTCCTCTTGGCGAAAATACCCGACTCTGGTATCTGTTTGGTACAAAGACTTCTTACAATTTACCAAAAGTTATTTTTAGCTTTTTGGAGCTGTCTATTCTGTGTTGAAAGAATTCGTAAGAATCAGTACTTGGTACTCAATCATGGAGAAGGTCTATAGTTCAAGCACATTTGACTAGCAGCTTCAGATTTGCATCCTTCCTCTGCAGGGAGCACGGACTTGTGTGCCTCGGAGTATTGCAACACACACAAAATTCGAACTTTTGTTTCATGCAGCTGAAAAACCAACGTAGGAACGTAACCATGTTAACTTTTAAGGGATCTAAGAGGAAAAGCTGCCATGCGAGATTTCTCTTTTTCACAAAAGTTTTTTCTTGCAGATTCTATTGAAGAAGATAACTGTTTCCACACTGTTGCAGCATTCCATGGACATGTATATCCACGGTATCTCTTTCAGCTCATAACATACACGAGTCACTGTACTCTACATTCTCCTCAAAGAACATCAATGTCGTCCTATTATAAGTAACACTCTAAATTACAAGAGATCTGCCAATAACTAATTGAACAGTTGAACTGGTTTACTTGGGGGTGTCCAAAATTCCTACGCTCACTGCGTGGGGCTCTTGAGCACCGAGACGACCTGACCAAGGTGTCAACATTGCAAAGGCGGTGATGTCTAAGTGAGTCTTGTCGGACTTGACTCAAGTTTTTACTCCTGGACCAGCCGCACGTAACCAGTTCGGTCGAGTCTTTGCTGCAAATGCCGAAGTTTTTGCTGCGTCATCCCCATATTCAATCCACCCTCACTCCCAAGTTCTAGATAGCCTCACAGCAGCAAGATTCCTCCTCGTTTGACGTCACGAACTGCGTAAACTGATTCGCGAAACAAATTAAGAATCTTGGGATTCCTGATCTAGGTAGCCGCGTACATGTGTAGCAGTTGACTCATTCCCTTGCTCACTCACCTGTAGCACAATCGGCCGCGCTCTTTCCTTGGAACTGCTGCGTGATTTGCGACGCGTACGTCGTGTCCCAGCAGCCCTTGCGAAATTCTGCAAGTCAGAAATGCACACTTTAGTGATCGGCTTGCCAGACAAGAAATCGAGTCATTTTAGCAGATAAAAGGGGTGGAAGTGACGAATGTTTGTGATCTGTGGAGTCTCTGAAGACTCTCACAGAGTCGTTGAGATACCCCGATGCAGAATCACGAAGCAGCCGGTGCTGTGATTGCGGCGAGGTCTTTGCAATGAGCAAGGACACTAAAGCAGGTGTGAGGTTGAGATGAAATAAGCCTTCTTACCGTTGTAAAGCATTGTGTGTGAGCACGCTATATCAGGAAAGAGTTGTTCTCCATTTCCTTCCTTCCTTCCTTCCTTCCTTCCTTCCTGCTTTTGGAGGCTCCTTCCTTCCTTCTTCCGATAGTAGGAGGGCTTTCGGAAAGGTACCAATGGGAGAAAGCTCCTCTCCAGGGATCCACCAATCGCGGGGAGCAGAGAAATTGAGCCACTGCCCACAAGTCGAGAGAACCAGGCCCACCAACCAAAAAAATGAAAAACCCAAATCTCCCAAAAGTGGCTAGTGGCACGCTACCTGTTTCTGCCTCGGTGGGACGCTATTATTTTGACTGACGCAACCAACGCAGTCGTCCTGATTGAAGTGCTGTCTGTCACTGAATATTCCAACTGGCTGAAAGCATCAGTGGCCGCACCGACCAAGGCAACAAAGTGCGCCTATAATATTCCTTTGCTACGTGTCTTGGGCAGTTTAGTTTCGCTCTCAATTGTGCTAAATCACTAAAGTACGTGTCAATAAAGCTTGTGTGAGCAGTAATTTATTTCATCCATAAGACAGGATGAGTGAGGCGGATTGCGGACTCTGCTCGACCCGCAATACGCCTCGACCATCCTGTATGGTAGGGTGCCAAGCCGTTGGTTGCACGGGCTGTCATTAGTCCGGGTCGTCGTTGGCCCGGGTCAAGGTGCTGTCAATGGTAGGCATCATCTTAACTCTGCTTACGGCTCATTCTTGAAAGGACAGGTCTTAAGCCCTCGTCAGGACACATCCCTCAGACTGCTGCCATACCAATTTTGGTCCAAATTCGTCCTTCGAACCGACCTTTACACGAAGCTTCAGATCTAGAATAGCAGACAAAACTGGCAATAGCACAAATAGAAATTGAGTATACATGAATACTGAGCAAACTTAATGTTACGGCATCTGCAAGTCCACGTGAGCTGTAAATCATAGGTGTTTGCGTTCCAATGGAGGACAGGGAACCAACCTAAAGATTTCAGTGTTGCGATTGCTGCTAATTACAGCAGGTGCGGCATCGTCACAAATGCACGTACTTCTCACCTCGTCCTGGATTGAGCGCATTTCCTTAACAGCGTTCAAAAGCTTGGTCTTCCCAAACAATTCAAACTCATTTCTGCAACATTGCACAATGGACGTACAGTTACGTCCCTGCTCGTGTGTTTCTTCCTAAAAAATTTCGACTTTTATCCAGTGGAGTCTTCAAGTGACTCTGCGACTTGACCTCAAGCAGTCGCATTGCTATTTGGAGACACCGAGATCTATTTACATTGGTCACCAGCAAAATTTTAGTCAGTTGTAAAAGTAATTTCGCTATATCAAGACTTTCTTCGACAATTCACTGCATGCATTAATAACGTTATTTAACCTAGCGAGGGTGCTGCAACCTAGAAGTTTAGATATCAAAGGAAAGGAACAGGTAATAGTGTTTTACGTCCTCTGTTCCGAGAGAAATAGACAGAGGTCCTGAGTAACGGAGAAAAGGACTTTATAGTCCTTAGAGAACCTCGGAACAAAGTTTATACGATGTTTTCTTTGCCATTGGTGAGTGCGGCAAAAAGTGGGAGCATAAAATTGAATGCCCCTTTTGAGCATTTGGCACCTCTGCTCAGTTGGTGCAAACGTGGCAAAAAGAACAAAACAATCAAGTGCTCAGATGGACTGATGAGCGACGGGCACCATTGTTTTCCAAAAATGGCAGATCAAAAGCTGTTTTGGGCTCTTCATTTCCTATTATTGGCAAATCAAGAACCTGACAGTTTGGAGTGAAAGTGAGTATACTATCTTCCTAATTTTCCAATTTAAAACAACTATGGGCATGTGCATTTTAAATGAATTAAAATTTTATCTCTTGGGAAAGAAAAAGGATTCCTGTATCTCAGGTGTAAGAAATCCCTGTCACAATGAGCAACTACAGGAAGATCCGGACTGAGAAGTTCCTCACAGGCATTGAGTCCAAGATGGAGATCACCTCCGCCACCATGGCCAAGGGGCTTCCTGCGAGTACACGACCAACTTGGCCACCATTACCAATCAGGGCATCATCTCCTTGGATTGGTGGCGCCTCTTGACTGATGCCACCGAAGCCAACGGGATAGTAAAAGGCAAGATGTCTTGAGGAGCATTCTGAAATATCTGCATCTTGTCCTCTTGTGTTTAGGTTGTCCCTCCAGTCAACCAAAGTTCACTCCATCTGTTTTGAGTCAAAGCCTCCTGATGGCAAGTCCACATTCCCACATTTAGGAGGGGATCAGCATCACCACTTCACAGCGCCTGGAAGTGCTCACTTTGCCCTACCCTGACTGATATTAGTGCCAATGGCATTCTGCACCATTCTTCAAGTTAACACAGATACAGCCTTGGTGAGAGACAAACCTCTATGCATTCTGAAGTTGGAAAATGTTGCACCCACCATCTCGTGACCTCAACCCATTGGACTGTGCCAACTGGGGCTCCACGGAGAGAAGGACTCGTGTCATTCCCAGCATTCTCATATTTGGAGTTCTGAAGCCTAAAAGGTGTGGGTGGGCTGAGTTACCAGATGGTCTTCATCTGGAGACAAAAAAGGGCCTCTAAGTCGGTTCGTGTGTCCGCTATTCAGGCAAGTCGCTGTAATTGTTCCAATTTTCTGTAACTTCCTCTGTAGCGTTGTGGCTTGGCCAAGAACATTATTACCGTACTATGTTGTGAAAGGGCAGCTTCCATGGCAAGGACAGTGGATGGGGGGAAAGTTAAGTGGCTCCATCATCCCTTCCTCACCCGGACAAAAGTGATTTTTAACAGTTCGTTGCTTGGGGGTCATTTCCATGATGGGAAATTTGTGCAGATTTTCCTCTGAGTTCTTCTCGAGGAAAGTCCATAAGAGCTGAATCCTTGGCTGACATGCGGAGGGAATCCTATGCATAATGGTGTGAGCGCCTTCTTACAGAGGCTGTCCTATAGGGAGTGGCACATAAAACCCTTAGACTGAAAAGCGGATGGAAATGCTACCTACACACCTTTGTACGCCTATTGTATTGCCTACGTTTAGAGGTGCTGAAACTGTAGTGTAAACGGATGAACTTCTACCAAAGTCGCGTCACTCATTTGCCAATTTCCTTTGTCAAATTACACTGTTCTTTGAAATGTTTCAGTGTTGTTTGACTGAGGCGAAAGTGTCGTGGGCGGAAGTGCAAGTGCTGAAATGCCGGAGCGGATCAGTCGAGGGCGGAAGTGTCAGGACTGAAACTGTATGAGCGGATCAGTCAAGTCAGGAAATGTCGCAGTCCAGTTGGAGTTGACATTTACACCCGGATAAAGTCGTTAGCCTGGATTCTATCCTCTCGTCTTCAACGTTATCACAGTGGCGCGTAGTTTTCACCCACATCATGCAGCCCGTACCTGCAGGCAACGTATGAGGTAAAAAAAAGGACCAAAAGTGGAAAAACCCTGATTTGCTTTCCCCCAGCCATCACTGCTACTCATCCCACTGCAGTGATAAACGGCGCCCGCCCTCAAGAGCAATAATTACGTACGTTAAGCCGGGCGTCATCCTCCTCCTGTGGAGTGAGTCATTAAAGGGAGCTTACCCCTCCAGTCAATAAACAGCCACTACTGACTCGTTATCGCCACATCCTGACTTCTACATTGTTGTAGTACTATGGACGCCAAGTTAAGACGCACCTTTAGCACATACAGAGCTTAACCTCAATGTTTAACCTTTAACGTTAACCTGCCTCATAGTTGAGTCCATTGTGTGCACATAATGGTGAGCGTACAAAAAAGCTGTTTTAGTCCACATTTTTTAGCTCTTTGTGAGAGTGATGGCTCGTGTAAATCATGGATTGTGTTGGCATTGCTAACGCTTCTTCTCCTCCTTCTCCTTCTCCTGGATAGGTTAATCAACTCGAAATTCCCTTTCTCGTACACATAACGTTGGTTCCCGCGTGCCTGGAAATTCTCTCGCTCTCGCTCTCGCTCTCTCCGCGGGGTTCCTCTGGTGGTCGCGTGTCACTTCCCGCCTTTCTCGAGGCACCCCGCTGGGGGCAACGAGCACAGGGACAGCACCGATAGGGATGACGAAGCTGCTCCAACCGCTCCAGCTCGACCGGGCTTTCTAGCAACGCGTGGCCGCTCCTGCCGCTGCCAGACCTCCGGGCAACAATGGAAGGGGCTCCGTTGTTGATCGTTGGCAAGAAGCACGAGCCGAGTCTGTTCGATCAACCCTAGCCAAGGCTCTCTCTTTCTCTCACGCACGTAGTCATGAATATGGTTCGCAGTCACAGAATGTGCGCGTGCTCACCAAAAGCAGAGAAAGACGCACGCACATCAACTGCGTGTGTGTGCGTAGAGGGGGGGAGATCCAGACTTGAAATGAACGTTCAGTGAGAGATAAAATCTGTCATTTCATTCTATTGAGAATTGCCCCAAGCGAACATTGCAAGGAACTTTCTACTTCTGGAAAAAAAAAAGAAAAATATATGGCACGATTCCACGGGTAGTGATGATTCACTGAACCGTATTGTTGATGAACGCTTTTTGTGCTTGATCCACCGCCAAAGTTTCGTCAGTAAGCATCACATCATGATACTCGTCTCCAGTCATTGTGTACGTCCCCATGGGACATTTTAAATTTGTACATAAAGTAAATAACGGCCTCCAAATCTGGTCCTGTACTGTACATAGCTGAGAAAATTCCGAGGCTGAAACCCACCACGCCCTAGCTATTTCCATGAAGAGAAAGCTCGGGCTTCCTATGTATATTTACAGAGGTCAACCGACCTCTGATGAATGGGCTTCCTTCCCATTGAATGCGCCGACTCTACTCAGTCACAGAACTCTTTATTTCATCACGGGAATTTTTAGGGCTGCATCACCAATTCCATTCTCTTGGCCACTTGCTTAGCCCTGTCGACGACAGACCGAGGGACTCCGGCAGAGATGGCAGCGTTGAAGCCGTGAGACTTCGGACTTGTTCCACTCAACAACTTGTAGAGGAAGGTCAACGGCTGGTTCTCGCCGGGATCCAGTATGGCCATGTGATAAAAGCGCACGGAAGACAGACCCTGAAAGTAAGAAGGGGCGAGTCACAGTCAGGATCAGAGGTGACGACTGATCTAACAATCATTCAGGTGGTCTGTTCCAGTGGAAAAGTTCCTGCCATAGCTTAAAGCTGCTTGCACTCCACTTTTACCTGGAAGTGCCTGACAAGTTGATGGTAATGCGTGGTGAACATGATCCTGCAGGCGTTCTTTTTTTCGACAAAGTGGCCCAAGACGGCCCTGGCAATGGCGCAACCGTCATGCGTGGATGTTCCGCGGCCCAACTCGTCCAGGAGCAGCAATGACGACGGCGTGCACTCGTGCAACATCTGCGGTCAGGTGTACAGAGTTTCCTCAATGCCTATTACTTAGGTAGTCATGTGCCAGTCATACCTGCGCTGCCTCGCTCAATTCCTGCGAAAAGGTACTTGCTCCAGCTAAGGGGTCGTCGGATGCACCCATCCGAGTAAACAGCCTGTCGACTGGACGAAAGCGCATCTCCGTCGCGGGCACCTGGAGCGACCAGAACGAACATTTTCAGCCTTTTTTCCCCTTCTAACAAAGTAGTGGCAAAGGCAATTTACGTACCTTGCATCCAAGCTGCGCAAGGATGACAATCATTGCAGTCTGACGCATTACTGTGGACTTCCCGCCCATGTTAGCTCCAGTTAGGACCATTGGGACGCCGCCGTCAAGGTCTACGTCATTAGGAATCAAAGGCTTCTGCTGCTGTGAGCACGCCAAGAGCAAAGGATGACGACCACATCTGTAGGAAAACTCTTGAAATGACTCGTCCCTTAGGGTAACAACAAGAAATTACCTGATCGACAAGACACATTCGTCCTCGAATGTTGGAAAGCACGATTGATCATCCTCAAGGTTCATGCTGTATTGGTGCAGGCTGAGGAGGCAGTCAAGCGATGCCAGGCTTGAGACCAAGCGCTTCCAGTCCGCGCGATGACGACAGAATCTCTCAAATACGACGGCAGTGGACCTAAAAGTCCATTAACGCTAGAGTAATTGTTAGCTTACAAGCACCTTAGTCTACCTGGCGCGTTTATCCTCGAGCTCTTCCTCAGCCGCGATCATGTCCTCCCTTAGCTGCTGGCACGTGTCAGTGAGGTAACGCTTGAACCCCTTCCTTTGGGAACTGCTCACATACTCCGAAGTGACGGAATGTCTGGCAGACTCGGGAACCTCCAGTTGATAGCGATTCGGGCCGGAACCGGCGAAGGAGACGTTGTCGGAGCGAAAGAATTTTCGCTGGTCTTTTAGATATTCCTCAGCCTCATTCTCAATCTCTTCAATTCGAGCTTGGGCCTTGTCAAAATCGGGACTGACTCCGGGCTGCGGGCAAATCCGGCGGCTGGCGGCAGCTTCCTCGAAGTCGAAGGAGTTCCGAAAATCGGTGAAGAGATCCCGCACTCGCTCCAAGTTTGGGACCTTGATCGCCTTCGTCAGACTCGAAGCTTCTTCTTCCTCCTCTTCCTTTTGGATAAACTTGAGCAGCTTGATCCCTTGCTCGAGAGCTTCCAAGCAGGCCAACAGCCTCGAGACACTAGCCTTGGCCTTCTGATTTCTGTAACATTATCCAGTTGAATTTATCATACACATACAAACGGAAAAGGTGTAGAGGCCACACCTGTCGTAAAACACTGCTTCCTCTTCGGCGACTCCCATCTTGGCGCAGTCAGCAAAGATCCACGCGATGTAACGGTCAAAGTCGCACATTTTGCTGAGTGACTTTCGGCATCGACTCACCAGGTCGCCTTTCGAGTCGCACAAGAAGTTGATTGCTGTCTGGCGGATCTCAATGGAGGAAGCTTCAGCTAAGGGGTTACAAACCCACTGCCTAAGTAGTCGCTTCCCAAATGGACTGCACGTGTGGTTCAACAACGAGAATAGGTTAAACGTGTCGCCTTTCTTGTCCATGGGAATCACGTTCAAGTTGGTAAATGTGGCGCCGTACATGACCATGACCTTTCCACAGGAGGAGGAATCTGTTGTCAGCTGATCCAAGTCAAAGATCTCGTTGAACTGAAAAATTTTTTTCTCAATCATAGCTTCGGTGAGGTACTCGGCCACCATGCAGAGGGAGACTAGCCACGGATCGCGACAAAGGCCGCTGGACGAGCTCTCTGACAGGAGAACAAGATACACATGATCATGCACACACACAAACCCAGCAACCGACTCGTAAAACTCATAAGGAACCTACCTTGTTCAATCAACTTCTTCACAATTTTTTGCTCCGAACTTAAGTTTTCCTTAAGGGTCAACACACTCTGTGAGATGTCGGGAAACGACACCTTGGTCTTGCGTAGGAAATAGGACGCTGACACCACTTTCTGGAGACTTGAGCTGATCTAAAAAGAATGATATGGTACATAAAGTTGGTCGTCATATCTCTCGATGTACTCATTTTTTTTACTATCGCTTTACCTTGCAGAACAGAATTTCTGAGCCATTGAGGTAGGACAACAAGGTCGCAGTCCTGGACTTATTGCTGTCGTCGCGGAACTGTCCAACGTAAAGCCTGGCAAGGGTGGCGTTTAGCACGGTGACGCCAACGACGCCGACGCTGTCCTCAGACACAGCCACCAACACGTCCTCCTCACTCTCGGCAAAAGTCCTGCAAACCGCAAGGGCATTACAGTGCTACCGTACCTGGATTTAAATAAATAATGATGAATCCACTTACCTTGTGCCAGCTGTGACTTTCTGACATATTTCCCTGCGGACGACCTTGTCGAACTTAGTGGCCTTGGCTAAATTCTTACAGCGATTCTCCATCATCTTTGGAGTCTCCACTTGCTCGATCCGGGCAACCTTGAAGCCTTTATCCAGTAACATATTGGCGTACCTGGAAAAAAATAGTACACGCACCTGGTCTCTGGTTACACAATTGCGTAACTATACCTCTGAAACGCTGCCTCTGGAAAACCACAGTGCGCGTAGTCCTTCTTCATGAAGATGAGCCCGCACTCCCTGACAGCCGTGATTGCGTCCATGTGAAAAAGCTCGTAGAACTTGCCCATCTTGAAGAACAGCAATGTGTCATAGTTCTAGAAGAAATGATAGCCCGATGAACATACGGATCAAGGTACGTGCAGTTGCAATAACAATCAACACCTGACTCTTGATCTGCCACCACTGTCTTTGGGCCGGCGTCTGAGAGTCCAGAAAGCTGGTGGGGACCTTTAAAGTCCGAGGATCGTACTCTGGATGATTCGGTGCTCGTCCAGATGCGTCCTTGGGATTATTCAAGAACGGCCATTCGGTGTGCGGAAAGCATTCTCCGTTTCCCCGCCCATCCCCTCCGCTTAAGACGTCTCCTTTGCCGTCATTACCGAGAGAGGCGCGGTTGCTCTGCTTGTCATCCCTCTTAGGAGTTAGCCCTAGACTCCTCCGACTTGCAGGGCTACTCTTAGGGGTCGAGAGACGCTTGGGAGTTGCTAGCCCACTCTTAGGACTAAAAAACCCGCCGCTGATCGGGCTTGACACGTTGCCGCGGCCACCCTTAAGCCCGAGAACGCCACTCTTCGGGCTGGAGTCTGAGGCGTCATCGTCTTTGCAATCGAAGGACTTGTCACCGTCTCCAGTCACTCCGATGACCTGCGGCTTGGGAGCAGCGGCCAAGGCTTCCTTGACCGCCGGAAGATTGTTACTATCGGACTCGTTCTCCTTCCCAGACTTTTCCGCCGCAGTCACCTGCGGGCCCGAGGACGGCGATGTCACCCTGCTCCCTGGGGAGGACGAAGTAGACCGTTGTTTCGAGAAGTAATTGAGGATGGTGTTTTTCGGCATCTTTCCTCCCTTTCTTTTTGGTTTCGACTTTTTGTCTGGTCTCCCGTTCTCCTTCCCGCCAAGTTCCCACTACAAGTTTGTTTACGTTATTAGGTGTCTCTCAGCGTTGCCACTTGATTTCGACGTAGGAAGAGTGCAATGACGGCAAGAAGCAGAGGCACTTCATACGTTGAGCTCGAAGTTCATCACGCAAAACTGTGTACCGATTTGGCTTTAGCACTCAGTTATTGCAGTCGAAATAAATGAACAAATGGCTCTCTTCCTTACTACACCTTCCCACGTCATGCTTATTGCCTTCATCCACGTACCATTGGACCCCCCTCTTGACCTCTCCATTTCCTCTTCCTGTATTTCCTTCTCAGTAGTGATGTTTCGAGCCTCAGTCTCGGCTTTGAGCTCTTAAGACCGCCAAAGGATGGGCCTGGCTCACGAGTACGAAATGGGTGCCCAGGGCAGTCCCTCTCGAGCAGGGGTCAAGCCCAGCTCAATGCTCACACCAACCACTACTTGACGCGTAGCCTGGAGACTGTGCAGAAGACAGTGGACCCAATGTGTTTTTAAGACATCAAACCGCCAGAACTTAGCATAATTTTATTATTTCTCGGACAAGACTAGCGGAATTATGCACAAGAGCGATGGTTCTTTCTTTCCAACGAATTTTAAAAAAGTACGTCAATAAAAAATTGCCATTCAAGGAATGTATCAGCAAGACGTCGACGACGAAAATCAGAGTTGGTGTTAGATCCTCATCTTCTCTCTCCGGCTTCTTCAAAACTTCATCACAAACGTGGGGAAATGCAGACAATATAGAGCGAGCGAGCAGCAAAAAAGTTACAGGATCAAAGGTGAGAGAGGAAGGGAGGGCGGGAAAAAGGCAGCAGCCTACTTGGAGGTCATCATGGTAACGAACTCTGCAATACAAAGGCCCAAATGACAGTCAGTAAAAGTTATTTTCCATCCACGAGGCTGCTTCTTTGCCTCTGTGGGTCATACCTTCGTAATTAACCTGCCCGTCCCCGTCAATGTCCGCCTCCCTGATCATCTCGTCGACCTCCTCGTCAGTGAGCTTCTCTCCTAAGTTCGTCATGACGTGCCTCAGCTCTGGAAACAACGATGACAACGTTGGTGACTTTTGCGTATGGGCAAGTAAGATGGTGCATGCCGAGTGCAATAGGAAGTGCATTTTACCGGCTGCGGAGATGAAGCCGTTGCCATCCTTGTCGAATACGCGGAACGCCTCCCTGATCTCCTCCTCGCTATCCGTGTCCTTCATCTTGCGCGCCATCATCGTCAGGAACTCGGGAAAGTCGATGGTTCCGTTCCCGTCGGCGTCCACCTCGTTGATCATGTCCTGCAGCTCGGCCTCGGTCGGATTCTGCAACAACTCGCAGGTGATGTGTCCGATCATCACAAGTAGCATGCGGGCATCCTTACCTGTCCCAGCGACCTCATGACCGTGCCGAGTTCCTTGGTGGTAATGGTGCCATCCCCGTCCTTGTCGAAGAGGGAAAAGGCCTCCTTGAACTCGGCGATCTGCTCCTCAGTCAGTTGATCAGCCTACAAGGCAGAGTAAAAGGCTTAGTTAGTCCAGTCAAGGGACATTGCCATCTTCGAGGATAAGCTCACAGAAGAAATCTGCGACATTGCTCACTGTACTACAATGTTCAACATGGAACCGGGCCTTAAGCCGATGTAACTGCAAGGAAAGGTGAAATACTGGGCAAGACGACTCGACAGATGCTCATGGATTGCCTTTCGGAGTCCCGACTTTACAGGCCACGGCCTCGGAGGTCGAATCAACGGCCTCCGACCCCCGAGGCCCCACCATAAGCCTCTTCCGCGGGTTTCCAGGTCTCTGTTGAGCCTGGGCAACGGCCAAGACTCCCTGTCGGGGTCCGCGACCCCAGAGGGGCTGGATGGACGCTCACCATTTCGGATGTGGTCGGATTCGCGCGTGACTTCGAGCTCGCTCCTTTGCTCTTCCTTCTTCGTCCGGCAAAAGAATCCAAGCCAAGATGGAATTGATTCTTCCTCTCTGCCTTGGCCAGACTGCCTCTGCCGCCTTCAGTGAGGAGCCCGCCAGCCTGAGGGGGGCCGCCGGCAGTCCAGTCAGCCCCTCCTGTCCCCGCCTGTCAGTAGAGCCACCCCAACCGCATTTGTGACCACGACGAGGGAGTCGAAGATGAAGAGAAGCTACATAGTAATAGCACCCAAGGGGCCAGAACAAGTGTCCAGAGGCTGGCAGTGAAGAAGCATTGGAGAATTGGAGAATCTATCTCCCGAGGCTTTGCATCAGTCTTGATCGTGATGAGAGTGATCAAGTACGGCCGATCCCTACTTGTCATTGCTAATTTCCACTTGACCAAGCAGAACTTTCGTTAGTCATCACAGAAATTTGTTGGACTGGAGTGCTCAAAGTCCCTCTTCCAGCATCCAATGTCTTGGAGGAAAAGACTATTTCGTTTCAGAGCACGACAACAGACAAATTTATCAACTTGTACAGTTGAAATGTCATTCTACACGTTACTGTTTCTAAGACAATGGCAAGAACATGATTTGGGCGGCCCATGAAAGCGCCCGTCTGGCGCTTTTTCGCCCAATCTAGTCATTCCTCTTCAGCCGCCTTTCCTTTTGCGCCTTTTCGTGTCTGCCCTTCAGCCCTTCAGCTGCCTTTTGTTGCCCCTCCTCCTCCCTCTTCCTCATCGCTTGGCAGTGAAAAACGGGAGTTCCCGACTTGGCGAAAAACGGGAGCTGAACGAACATTCTCGATCGTTTTGCTGTCGTAAATAAGGGGGATAATGACGGGGCCTCTTCTCATCGGGAAGGAATGCGGACTTGGACTGGCGTGAAGAGGGTGTGGTAAAACAAGAGAGAAAAACTGGCATTTTTACATACGTCTCACCTAAGGTGGTCTTATGTGAGCACGCCCCCCCCGCCCCCAAACCCCACCCCTCATTCCCCACGCAATAGCAGCCGACGCTTCTCTTCCATATGGAAGTTCTACTCCCGAAGACTTCCTATACCTCTTCCACATTCTTTGAACTCGCGACAACAAATGATTCTTGCAACCATTGATTGTGCTCTGGTGGTGCTCAGAGGCCATGAAAACGCGGTGAATATGGTAGTGGCATGCTGGCAACCTTATAGGATCTCACCGTGCAACGTACTATGTACGGTGCATACGTAAGTACGAACAGTGCAGGGCCGGAGCAAGAGGAAAGCTGAATTTGATGTGACCTTATTCCACTCTGCCGTCGCGTGTCTATTCCTACTTTTTCCTGGTTGGTGAGGCCTCTGGGTCCAGCAAGGCTGCGCCCTTTGCGTGCTATGTATTGCTTATCATTGTTACGCCACATATTAACCAAATTATGCAAGGCGAATTATATCTCAAGTCTAGGTTCGGAAACCCTCAATTTCAAAATCACTTAAGTAGCCTCCTGGAGAAATGGTAGGGGGGGGGGTAATTCTGAATGCCTATGCAGTCAGGTGAGAGAGTTGGTGCATTCTTGGGTTCAAACAGAAATTAATCTGAAATTACCTTTACTCGTAGAACAATTATCATAAGATAAAAATGTGAAAACAAGTGCCTACTATCTAAACCGAAATAGCTGCGTGATATTTTCATAATTGCAGAAACCAGATCAGATTTGGTGAAAGTTTGGCTGAAAATACAGAAGTAGTAAAACTTTCTCACTTCCCGTACATAACTTTTGGGTGCTCCAACGCTGTACTTGGGTCCCTACGCTAAAAAATGTTGCTACGGGTGGGTCGTTCTGGAGAAAAGGTTATCTTTGCTGAGCTTAAGTTACTTAGCTTAGCTTTGCTTCGCATGGTTTGGTCGGATCTTTTTATTTACCGTCACGAAGGTGTGGTGAATTAACTCCCGCCATCTCCCGCCTCAGTATCATTTTCAGTCCAAGAACCCCAACATTCATCGAATGTCACATTTTTGTTTCATGCAGATTAACAACTTCTTTAAAAGTTTTGGATTTCTGTTGAATATACGCGGTCCTTGTCCTTTAATTGAGTGATGTTCACATTTGTGTCCCTGCAATTATATATGTTTGTTAGCCACCGAAAAATGTTCTGGATGTGGGGACGTGGAAAATGCACCCGAGGTGAAGTCCCTTGGTCTTCACATCCCAAGGGTTGGTTTTGTGATCCGGATCTTCAGAAGGAGGACAATAACGGAACTCAAGAATGCCAGAGTTGCGACCACACCATTCAATCAAACACTTCAGTATCACATGCAGTATAGTTTTCCTTGGCCTACTGTGGTGTTTCATGACCTGCAGCGCAACGTTAGTATTCACAATCATTGCACAACGAGAGCTAAAGCTATTACTACGGTCACGCACACTCTGGGTTCATGGCTGGAGTTGTTTTCAAAGTCATTTTGGTTGTAGCTGTAATCATTGCTGTGCAGTTGGTTCTGGTGCTGTACTCATCTTCCGCAGTCCAGCTGCGCTGTGTGAGACATGGGGGACGGTCCCCCCACTCCTCATTCAACAACCCAGATCGTCATTCGGTTCTTGTTGCCGGACGATCCTCCAAGGCGTACCCGAGAGTAAAAAGAACAATGCATCAGCATAGACACCGAGATGCTGTGAAGCCGGATGGTATAATGAGAACTAACTTCGTATGTCGAGCAATAGCAGCAGTCAGATAATGAAAGAGGAAAACTGACCAAGTCTTGTTATCGCGGTCTGTACACGAATGTCTTGGAAATGCTCTATGGTATATGGAAGAGACACCGTCTTTGTGCTCACGCGTGTTCACGCATTCTTGGCCTGAATGCACCCACACTTTGATGCGTCTACCTGGCCTATAGTAGCATACTGTATGTACGTGTGATTTGAGCGGATTTTCCTCTTCTTCTTCTTCCTCACCTGCCTGGCCAGCACCACTGCCCACTTTTTAAGGCAGAGAAGATGATGCACACATGGTCACGATGACAGGAGAAACTCACCTGGGAAACTCAGCAGCATGAAACTCCTGCAGGCATTAGTCTTTTTGGCAGGCAAGCAGTGAAATAGTATTTTTTTTTTAGACTTATACACTGTCATGATTTTCATCGCGTCTAGGCTTCCAGGGATTACAGAGCAAGTGGCCTGTGGTGATAAACAACTACGACGTGAAGAACTTGTGTAAGTTGTGGACGGTGTGAAGATTTTCGATCGAACTGGAAGACACACATCTTGGTGGGTTTTTTTTACAGATCACTGCATTTACATCTTCTTCATCTGTACTGATCACATTGGCACTTGGCCTGCGAACAAGCACGTGTGCATCGGCTACTTCAAGACATGTCTGGATGTGTTGCAGGCCCACAACCAAGAAAACGACGACTCCATTGCTCTAGGTAAACATTGTGAGGATTTTATTGGACATGAGATAACTTGGGCACGAGCCGGAACCTGGTACGTGTATGCAGTGGTAAGCTCGGATTAAGGGGAAATAACTCACCTTTCCAGGTGCACAGGGTGGCTACGAGTGCGTATGAGTCGTTGGTGTACATGTTTGAGTTTACACGAAAGAGGCGGTGGTCCTCTACTAGATGTAGCGTGCCGGCCTGGCCACGCCAAGCTTGCACGGGCACCTTGTCAGGCTTTATTGTGAATTCCACGAGGTAACATTACTTAAAATCCTCAGCCTCGTCCTGCCACCAGCTGAAGCAGCTTGACGATGGCGTGGACTCTGGGACCTACACGCTTAACATCGGGGGTATCTCCAAGGAGGTTTACTGCGACATGGACACCTTGGGAGGCGGATGGACCGTGATGCAAAGAAGAGGGGACTTTGGCAACCCAGTGGACTATTTTCTCAGAAACTGGACTGACTATAAGGACGGATTCGGCGACCCCGACGAGGACTTCTGGCTGGGTCTCGACAGCATCCACGCCATGACGAAACCGAAGAAGGACTCTGTCGTCCAGCTTATGATAACTCTGGCCGACTTCGACGGCGGCGCGACCTCGCTCATCGTCAACAACTTCACCATAGGCTCTGAGCAGTCTGGATACCGGATATCTTATAAGAACTACAACTCTCGAATCGGTGGGTATTCGTGTGACCGCATGTGCTGTAAGAGTTCTGGAACAAACCTGTTTCCACGATGAAATGCTCAGGTAACAGCATGCCAGCCAGAGGAACGAAGTTTAGCACGGTGGACAAGGACAACGACGCCTGGAGCAGAAACTGCGCCAAGCGATTTTCAGGTAAACTTTCTTATAATCAACCTACTAAGTATCAGTAGATGCATCAGTCTTGCAATATTGTAGTATTTAAAGAGTCCACTACAGTCCTAATGACGCAACGGTGAAAGCTTAAGCAAGGAGTTTTCACTTTTATGGCAAGTTTACATCTCTGATCCTGGCCTACAGCGTAGTGACGTCAAAAAAGGAAGAGCTTATATTTAGTAGGACTTAAAAGTATCCTAGTTACGGAGGGCCAAACCCAGGTTAACGTTAACAAAATGTTTAATTTTAGGTGCCTGGTGGTACAGTGCTTGCCACAATTCAAATCTCAATGGCCTCTACCTAAAGGGAGAACACGAGAGCTTCGGCAACGGGGTCAACTGGTACCACTTCAAGGGCTACCACTACTCACTTAAGGAGACAGAGATGAAGATCAGAGAAGTGAAACCGAGGTCGTAAATTTATTGCTGCGCTCTCACTGGAGAAATTCTAGACGGGCCCCGAATTCACTTTACCTTCTTCACGTAGTGTCAACGCAGCTGAAATGTGATATCTTCTTTTTTCCAGTACGTACATCCATCATCACCCTGTAGTACATTCGTTGTTTTAGAGCAGCGTAGAATGAAATTTGCCCGTCTGGTAAAGTTGCCCAGAAAGTTGGCAACGGAAAGTTCAGAGCGTCGTTCACGCAACCTCAAGAGACAAATTCTCCGCACTTTCCGCTACGATCAAAAGGTTCTGTGCGTGTAACATGATGTTTCTCTCCAGTGCGCTTACTCGTATGCAATAATATCAAGCCATTTACGAGCTGCAGGTAAAAAAAAGCAAAGAAAAACACAAAAAAACTTATTCCGTGAAATGTCTCGTGGTAACTTCGAACAGACCGTAAAACTATCTCTAATCGCGGTTCTCGACCCATATGGTACCCCTACCGCAGTAATCTAGGAGAAATCTGTCGACAAGAACTTTTGCTACTTGTCGTACTCTGCGACCACACGCGCCAAATCAACGAGAGTCCAATATTGTACGCAATACATAAAACTGACAGGTATATTAACCATTACATTGTATAACATAGAGCTACGTATGACGTTATAACGGCTGGTAGCGAGCGTTAAAATTGTCATAATCCGCCGCCGCGGCTGGGTTGGCTGCGGCCGCGGCCGTCTGCAGGCCAGACCTGATCATGACAGCCGAGGCCGACGGCGATGGCGATGGCGACGAAGAAGAAGAGGAGACGGCGGCGTTGTTGTTGCCCACGATGTTGCCGTAGTGATTGGAGTACTGGTGCGCTGCTTGCCCGTTGTGTCCGAAGTAGGAGAGGTCAACCCCGACGCCTGGATAGTAGCTGTGGGCGGCTGCGGCCGCGGCGTATGTCCCATAATTTCCCGGGTGCGGATGCGGGTGGTGAAGACCTGGCTGAGGAGGGGACAGACTCGAGGCCTTAACCTGCATCACCAGCGTGGAGGACGGCGGCGGGCGGCCGTTCGTGTAGTCAGAAGGGTTGATGGAAGGAGACCTGCATGAATGACCAGTTAGTATTGACTCTCAGTTGGAGACTTTGGGTACCGCTATATCAGAATATAGAGCTGGTGGTACCTCGACATGATCTTAAAGCCTTAGAGCAAACAGACCTATAACATGTCTAGGAATTTCTAGAAAGGCTGTGCTGTCTTCCATCCACATGAGTACTCTACATCTCCTAAATAGAGGTAGGCACAACGGCAGATAGCAGAAGTCGCTTATAACTGCGAAAATGACCTTTCCTGAGGATTTTCCTGCTTAACGTTGCAAAAAAAAAAACAGTTGCGAATTTGCTGCAACATGATAGTACAAAAGTTGTTTTGCTCTGAATTCAATGGATCTTTTCCTCAGCACTTATGTCAGGGACGTAAATTGATTGTACTTGCCAGAAGCTATTGGCTGCGGCGTCGTTGACTGCGTAGGCATCGGAAAGGGTGGTGGCGGTGGAGGAGGTGATGGGCGTGATGGTTGGGCTGGGATATGGATCAACTACAGACGGCGGCACCAAATTGCCGCCGCCGCCGCCAATGAGATGGTGACTGGCAGCTGTTGTTGGCGAAGGTACTGCGCCGATTCCGACTCCGCCACCACCGACCCCGCCAATAGCGCAGGAGGGCGAGGCGCTCTCGGCGCGGGTCTTGGTGTCTTCCTGCGCCGCGGCGGACGAGGTCAATCCCTTGGAAGCCGAGCTGGAGGACTTCTTGATCTTAGTGGTCTTGGTGCTCTCGCTCTCCTCCGGGCGAGTTTGAGACTGCTGTTGACGACATTTAGCTCTCCGGTTCTTGAACCACACCTGGAAGTGCAGGAATCCTTTAGTTCGGTCACCTTCAGCCTGAACGGCGGGAGTTTCTCCTTACCTGCACCCTCGACTCGGGCAGATTGATCTTGAGTGCAACCTCCTCTCTCATAAACACATCCGGGTATCTCGTCTTCTGGAACAGCGTCTCCAGCACGTCCAACTGCTGCCTGGAAAAGGTCGTTCTTTCCCGACGTTGCTTTTTGACTGGAAGAAAAAATTGTGGCTTGAATATTTTGGTCATTTTAGGCCAGCCTTTGAAGGCTCAACTGCTAAACAAAGGTCGCAGAAGGAGACAGGGTGGTGACCTGACTCTGGTCTTACCTCCATGACTATAGTGTGATTGCAGCGAGTCGAGTCCGTGCGAGGGCATGCCCAGCGTGAGGCCGCTCATGTGGTAGGTTGGAGCGGTGGCGCTCTTCAAGTAGGCCATGGTGGCCGTGTGACTGCCGAAGGGGTAAGAGGTCATCTGCAAGGAAAGAACGAACAAATTAGGCAAAGTGTCCCCGGTTCCGGCGCTCACACTCCACTGATTTTAACAGTTCGACACTTTCCATGTTAGAAGAGGAAGATGGAAAAAACAGCCTTTTCAGCCTCTCTCTAGTTCTAACCTAACACTGAAGCGAGACGACCCAGAAGTGGCTACGATAGTGGTGGAGAAACCCACGGGAGAGCCAAGAAAGATGTCCACAGCTTTCAATGGCAACTGTGATTTTGCTGACCCCCACTTGTGCTCAAGAATGTTTTCTCCTTGGGGTTCGCCCTCTAATTGGCCCCATGATATGGGCACAAAGACAAGAAAAGAATCTGATAACGAAATCTGACAGGTGAGAAGGAAAAACTGACAGCTGGATTGCTAATGAAGTGGGAGGTGAGGGCTGGGGTTGGGGTTGGGGCTGGTACTGGGGGTGGGGGTGGGGGTGGGGGTGGCACCAAAAATCTCTCTCAGATCATCTCACAATTTGTACTTCTTTGTTGCAAATCAACAGGTCTTGGGGGAGTTTTGATCCGTGATGGCTGGCCAGATGAAATGCTACTGCTGACAGGGGTTGTCCGTCGGGGTGAGCCCAGACAGCTCACATGTGTCCACCTCAGGGTGCTCACCAGTAGCGCGTGCGGGCTTGCACACGGCCACCAAACACTTGGCACGCGTCCGCCGTCCACCTGGAGTTGATCACCGACGACGCGTGCAAGTGCTCAAGCGACTCCACCGCTCCGCGATCGATGTCTTGTGAGTGTGCAGACCCCACTGCAAGGGGTTTGTTTGAGGGATGGGTGGGGATCCCCCAAATGAAGAGACCCCCAAAAGCAAGAGCTCCCCAGTAGAGCAGATGAGCGACTGGCGTTACGAGGAGAACGAGAGCAGCTTTTTTTGTTTCATATTTCTCGCCCCCACCCACCCAATTGAACTTTACACTGTAAGTCTGTTAGTTAAATCAAAAGTCAGTCCTGCTTGGTGGCGATCTCTCTCTCTCTCTCTCTGTCTCGTAGCCGACCTGGCAATGATCCGAACTGCTGCACTGACTCAAGGTCTTCGCCAAATGCGCCAAGATGTGCGAAAAACAGACTTTTGCAATGTTGGTGAGCCGACCAAGTGCTGAGGCGTGTCTGCACTCTGTTCCCGCCCGTCGATCAATTGTTCCACAGACTTTTCCCCCTCTTTGTGTTGCACGGCAAAAGATAGACCAGCTGCTTTCTAACGGTCGGATAAATCGAAGCAGAAATGAACCCCGTCACGACCTTGCAAAAACTGGCTGCGCACACTATAATGTTGCTAATACCCTGTGTGGTTTGAAAGAAAAAAAATTACCCCAATACTTCTCGCTGGTTGAGAGCAAACAGATGTCTTACATAAGGCTGTATAAGGTTCGCAGGAGGAGCAGGAGGAGGAGCTTGAGAGATCCCAGACTGCAGGCGACTGTTTCTTGTTGGACAGACTTGCACACTTGGTCGTCGTAGCAGACCTTGCCGCCGTCGACGTCTTGGTCGACAGAAGCCACAACAACAACGGCAGCACGGGCGTGGCGTCCAGCGGCAACGAGTTGGAACGAGAGCAGGAGGAGGCAGCGGCCACGGCCATCGTCTCTAACGACTCTTTGGCCTCATGGCGCCTCACACACGCCTGCACGACGGAAGCTAGGTGGGGATCTCGAGGTGGGTCTGGTCGGCCTCGCGTGGCTCCGCTGCACGGAGTCGTCGCGGATCTGGCCGCGGATTTCCTGGCGAATCTTCCATCGCGCAGGCAGGCAGGGAAGCTCTCTTTAAGGCTGAACTTTGCAAGAGGTGACAACGATTGCGTCGTGCATGTGAAGGGTCCTTGGGTGGGTCGCAACGGCACCTACTCTTTTGGATTTGTATTGAGGAAAAGAAGAACTTTTGTCTACTTGTTGGCCAAAGATTATCCGGGATGTAATATTCTTAGCAGCTTAAATGAACTTACCCTGGAATGTTTCTCTTAATCTCCTCTCTCACTGTGCTGTGATAGGAAATTCTCAGTTAATCCTCAAAGCACTAAGAAGCTGCCTGGCTCGGCCGGGCGAATATTTTAGAATCAATCAGGATTTTTCCTCCTCCCCCGGTTCGAAATCCTCTTAGGTTTGGGCATCCGCCCAATGACGCTTTTGCGCAGCCCAGCGCACACAGGGAGGAGGAGGAGCCTCGCCGGGCCACGGGTAGCTCCTCCCTCCCACGGCTCTCTCTTTTTGACTGAAACAGTCGGCGGACATGAGAATATTTTTTTGAGGGAGGCCCAACTCAAACATGGGGGGATGTATAAAAAATATGAATGAGACTGGTGTGGGGGGGGGGGAGGGTTTTAACGCTTCGTGACCTGAGTCCGTTAAGTGCATGGATGCACCAGTTTTGAGGCACAGAGAAACAAAGAAAAGACTTGTGTTGAGGCAGTCGGCAAGTTTTCCCTGAAAAATCCTTAGGTGCAGCAGGTGGTGGAGACTCCATCCTACTTCTGATAGTCAAGAATCTGTGTCCTATCTGGATAGATTTTGGACGCGTCCCAGCAGCTGGCGCGGCAGTCCGGATGGAGGCAGCTGAAAGTGCGCCGAGTTCCACAGTCCTAACCTTGGCACTGGATGTGGAACGATGCTGAGGGCTCCCATTGCCAGCAGCAAAAGGACAGTCTCCAGGTCCGTCAATATGAACCTCGGCTACTCAAACTTTGGTCTGCACCAGCATAATATAAGTACAAAACAACAATCCCAGGCGTAAATTCTTGAAGGGTAAACTTTCAGCTTCTTTGCTGATCTCTCCCAAACGCCTTGAGCATGATCAAGCACTGATTGAATACGCAAGATGAAAAATTGCCGCAAAATGACACCGCCAAGTGATTTTTTTATTTTGAAAAGGTGTACAATTTTTTCTGCCCAATTGTAACACTTCAATAATCTTTTATTTCACATCGACTCAACCGCACCTTTTAGTCTTGAAAACTGAGATATCTCGAGGCGGTGGAGATTATTACGGCAGAAAAGATTTTTGACACTAAGTAAGCGGTCTTGAAGAAGCTTTGTCGCAATGTGCAAAAAATTGATCTGTTGATCGCGAACATTATTGATACCATTCATGACCACCGGCAGATTTGTGTCAAAGAAAGTTGTGATTCAAGAGCTCAGACAAAAATCAAAAAAGATCATCTTCACAATTGAGTGGCAACAATTGGAGGGGATGCTCCTTATTCTTTTATTTGCGTTATGCCGCCCTACATGAGTACAACACAACTTTTAAAAAATTCATCTCCATCTTTAGACGTTTTGGAGGCAATGGACACATTCCCGCACAAGTCTACCTAGCAGAGATTTGCAAAAAAATCCGTCTTCCACTGTAGCATTGAAATCATGCTCAAGCCTCATTGAGCTCTTAGACCACATCTGGTTGAACTTGGGAATACTTTATGCATGTGCAGCACTGACACTATTTTGTTTTTTCTCATTGATCACTCATAACATTTTTTTTGCTCCTTGATGATACAGTAAAACCACCAAGGAACAAAAACCCTGCATTTAAAAATATATTTTCTGCCGCCGATCACAACTTTCCTCAAAATGAAGAGACTGTGTCTCGAAATAGCAGCCAGATTGGTGCTGAGTAAACCACTTTATTAGGTCACGTGTCTGCACGTGTCATGAGACAATGTTAACTTTGTACAAATAACAAAGATCATGCGAGGAATTAACACACTTCCACAATAGGTACCTGCATTAGATTACGTGCATACTTTCTGACACTTGGCCAACGTTCAGAGACCACGAGGAATGGCACAATAGATGGACGCCAACACCACAAAAAAGTTTCCTACTCTCGCCTCAAGTTCTTTGGTCTGAGTCATTGCGTTGGTCGTTGTTAAGGTTCTTCCTCAATTTTTGGCCCGACCGAAACATAACCTTCTTGTAGGTCTGGAGCTGGGCGAGCAACCCGTAGGCCGTGGTGACGGTATAGGCTGTGGGGAAGGTGGGGCGGCGATTGTCTGGCAAAGTGTCTGGCAGAGATCCAGACACTTTGCCAGTAGCCGCCAGATCCCAAGGCACTGATTGTGGGCGCCGTGGAAATCCATCCGCAAGACTTGGGATCCTTGGCCGAAGAGTGGAAGAGCTTGAGCGGCTCAACACCGGTCATGTCGCTGCCGCCGACGGCGCAACATCTCGGGAGGTGGGAGCCTTTCCTTTACTTTTTGGACGGCGGCAAATCCGAGGAAAGCAAATTTGTCTGTAACGCGTTGGGACCTCCTCAATCTTGTTTGCCAGAGACATCCTCAGCAAGCGGATCAGAACCAGGCGGTTCCTCTTTAAAGTCTGGAGCAAAATCCACAACCTCCTCATTGACGTCCGCTCACCCAATGGTCTCCATTGTCCTGAGAAAAAAGAAAGAATTATCAGTTCTGGTCACTGAAAGAATGGTGAAAAACTATAAGGATCAAAAGGATTCATGTTTTTTTTAGCCTTAGGAACTTTCGAATGATTTTTCCTCAGTATACATATTGCAACTGTGGCGAGCGCCACCGAGCGTCAACCTTGTATAGCAGTGATCGAGATTAAGAGAGCGGCAAAGGCGCACAAGAAGTTGACAAACGATTTCACGCTGGAGAAATATTTCCTTTTGTCATAACTAGAGATCTTCATTTTCGGTTTTTATTTGATGAGAAAGTTTCAGGAAATTTTTCGGAATTTACTTTGTGTCTCTGAAATCCAGGTGAAATTGGGTAAAAACCTGGGTTTTGTCTTTTTTTTTAAAAAAAAATAAATAAGTGGATAAAAAATAGAAGGAAAAAATGCCTCTCGAAATAGAGTGAAAACAAAGGTTTTAATCCACCATCGTCTGTACCTCCAGAACTCCTGACCATAGTTTCTATCCATTTTGTCGCATGATCGTTGATGAGAATGTTGCTCCTGCAACTCGTTTCAGAAGCATCAATGTTAAAGGGCAAAGTCAGAAAAATCGAGAGGAAAATTGGTGAAAATCACTGCTAACTGAAAACGCAGAGTCCGAAACTCAGTAAAATCTGATAGAGCAAAGTCAGAGAAATTTGGGAATAATCGGCGATAGTCGGTAAAAACCAAGAATTTAGAAGAACCCTGCAACCAGACCTAACCCAGAAGAGACTAAACTTTATCATAGCCTGAAGGTTAGGTAAGGTCTGGAGCACCAAGCTCGCAGCATAAAATCGTTCTCCAACGTCTCCGGCACCTTTAGCCAGATGGACTCTTTCGCCGAGTCCGAATGGGCACAAAGGTCTCCAACAGCCTTATGTGCTCCAAAAAGCTGAGGTTGCACTTCCACAAAAGGGACAACATTCAGCGGGGCGTGTACATCCCCACTGCGAACAGGACAAAAAGATGGTGGAGATCCTCAGGATGAAGAACATCATGCTTACTTGAGGTCCAACGGATTTCGTGAAACTTGCAATGAAAAGCCTTCATGTAGAAATAGTTATGTAGCTTCTTACCTTATTCTTCACCAAGAGCCTCTTGATCAGGCAATCCGTTCTCAGAACACCAATAGCAAAACTTCGGAAATGCCACATCTAAATATCAACTTCCTGATGGATATGGTCATGGAAAAGTAAGTCGGCATGGAAATTTCCTCCCCGCTGTTGCCTCACTTCTCGTTGTGGCTTCTTATAGGTCACTTTGGCTTCGTCTTAGGTCAACGGGTCCGACCACACCGAGGTGACGCCAGTGACGTCGAGCAGGCCGAAGGCGACCGCGGAGGCACTCGAGCTGGACCTTCCTGGCTAGAAAGATCCAGATCACGGACCCCGCAAGCTTCCGTCTACCGTCTGTCAGTGCGACCACAGAGTGGCAGAACCTGAGGGAAGGGGAGAAAGAGAGGTTGCACGCAACGCAAAAAAAAAATTCCGTTTGGGCGCTTCAAAAGCGCCATCTGGCGGGTCCATCCTCGTCAGCTCCATAGAGAGAAAAGAGCACAGTACGTTCTACGACAAGACTGTTTAGTTAGTCTAGCAAGAAGTTTAGCGCCGGCGCATATGTTCTTAAAAGTCATAACTTGTAATATGCTATTATAACTATTAGTAATAAGCTTGATGGTATTCAGTTTAAGGGCAGCATCACACTTGAGCTCAGGCAGACGTGCATTTTAGGGACATTCGTATGGCGTGGTGGCAAAAGCCGACAATTTACGTCAACGCACGAACTTTTCGGGCAGGGATGAACTGATGGAAAGTAGTTTTTGACGACGTTGGTGACTTCAACCCTGCCTTTATTAAAAGTTGGCATACTTTACCAATTCAACTCCGCCTTTAAATGAAACTTCATACGGATTCTTCTTTGCTGCCCTGTGTTATCCAGTGTGACAAGATTAAAACGTTCCACTTTTTTGTCCTTTGGGAAGCAGATCTCAGGAAACAGCAGAAATACCACTGCGGAGGGGAGGCAAAAAAGTTTCCTCTCAGATGCTTCTCAACATCAAGAATTTCACGGCAAACACTTCTGGGATCAACCGCAAATCTGCAACTTTGCCAACATTCCCTTTCCTTGTCTGCATTGCCAAAGCAGAAAGGTGTCATCAGCGCAATATGGCGGGCATAATCTCTGAAAACGTCTGCGCAAGTGTACAATGCTGCCTCTGGTTGGTTCATCCTCTTGCCATGCATCTGCATGGATATGTACGCATATTGCGCTTAACCTCGTGATAGCCCATAGCAGAGAAATTCACTGTGACATTTTCCATTACAGTAGATTCTCGATATAACGTTACTTCTCGCTGTAATATCTCTTTCGCTGCTCACCGACTTTTTATTTCATTAGGAATCGTAATATTATTCTCGCTACAACATTCAAAAAGCCGCTGACCGAAAAAACCCACGTCATATTGTGAATCGACTGCATTATCATCAGTGACAGTGCATAGCAAGTTCTTGCTGCGTTTGCACTAGATAATTTTGTTCCTGATTAGCTTTAATACATCTGCATGCGTGTTCAGCATGTGTATCCTGTCTTATCCTTCTTTGTGTCAGGATGAACCGGAGCGGACCGGATTGGTGGGCGGGAATCAGTCTTTTTACTGTGAACAGAATGGTAGAGCGTCACTTAGCTTTACAGCTGGATTGGACTTGTGAGCGCCGTTCTCAACATCCTGGAGCGGGACATACACTGCCTGGCATCCACCGTGACACCATAATTTTTGGAGGAGGAGAAGTCTCTTGGCCAAATATTAATAGGTAGATGTTAACTTGAGGGACAAGTGTAACATACGGTCTTTGTATTCCTCAGCGTAACTAGTGTTACGTTTCTTCTGTCCTTGGAGCCTCTCCTGTAGAATGATCATCTCATCTTTCGTCAGCAGTGGCTTAACTACATCCAGCACTTGTCCCACAAGCATATTTGCTTCGTCCACAGAAATTCTCTTCTCTCCGGTCCTCAGACATCGCAGAGTATCATGGTTTGCCTTGCACAGCCTCTCAAGCCCTCCTCATGGATTTTACCCTCGAGTTGGTCCCGTTTCCGCCTTCCCCTGACTTTAACGTGCCTCATTGTCTTGCAAGCTTTCTGCACTTTGGCGTGGATGTCCAGAGCAGAGAGAGGGTCTATTGCCTATTGGAGGCTCTCGATCAAGCCTGTGGATGGGGCTTGTTGTGAACCTAGACCAGAGTTGGATCAGCATTCTATACTAACCCCTTCTGATAATTCACAAACATTTGCTGCTCAAAAAGGTCTCGTACGTGCCTTTTCAGATAATCTGCATCCCCCATAGCAGGTGTGGTCGCCGTGGATAAATAATCCACCTTCTTACCCCCTCTGGCTCTATAGGGACATGAAAAAAAGGGTTGTGAGGATGATGACTCCACTCTTGTCGATGTTTCTGTAGTTGACGTCGCTGCATTCCGTCACTGCTTCCACCTGAAAACAAGCAAAAATGAGAGAGAAAATAATCCGAACGGAGTTTGTGGCTAAGTGCAAGTATGTTCCTTTTACAACCTGGGTTATAAACACTATATGACACTATGAATTATAAAGTAGCATGGTGAAGTAGGATCTGATGGTCTGTGACCTTTCAAACTTGCCACTCAGTTCAGTTGCAGGCCTCCAGTCCTTTTAACGCCATGGCGGATCTCTTGCCATTGTCGCACGAAGTCAGAACTCCGCTCGTTTGAGAGAAATTCGATTACGTTCGTCGTTGTCCATACAATGGAAGTTTCGTCCACCGTGAGAAATCGAGTGGCGAATGGGCCGATTTTCGTTCAATTTCCATTCGCGTTTGTTTATCTGCAAACCTTACCAATGAACTTCAAAAAAAAAAAAAACCGTGCTCCCAATGTTGAGTCCTTCAGAGAAGACCGATTTTCTGAAGAAAATTCCGCCGCCACAAGCGAAGGCGATGCCAGATAATGGAGATTTACGAACGGAACGATCGAGCTTTGCATGTGCAACCTCGTTCGAGTCTTGTGTCTCCACAACGTTGACAGCGTTCCAAATTTGGCGTTGCGTCGTTTGGCGAGGCGAACGATACGAACTGCCTGTTACCAAACGCCTTCACTACCAGCTCCACTTTAGGTGGACTTTTCATCTCAGCAGAATTATTCATCATTTACTGCCTCATCGAGGATATTTACCAGGTGGCGCCACCATTCCAACGAGGTGAAAAATACAACAACTCACTTACAGTCTCTCCTTTCTTCTCTCTGGTACAATCAGAGAGGTGTCCATACCGTCACCTCAAGGGATGAAACCCCAGACTTAGTAGTATACCCAGACCCTTAGCCCGGTAGAGCCATCAAATGAATCCCGGACCAGCAGCAGCTGGGAGGCAGGATGACAGCTTGAGTAGAGATGTTGGAGTCGGAGTAATCAAATCTGGATAAGATACGATAGTTTGTCTTCCATAGCCAATCATTGTTCCTCTCTACTCATCCCAGGAAGAAAGAGCTGTCATTCTGTCTTCCACTGCTGGTGAGGGGTCCCATAGATACCACCGGACAGGCCACTGCACCAGAACCCACCCATCCCCAGTTTAAAAGTTTGGCGTAATTTTTGGTGCCCACGACTTTTTACCGCGAAATGTGAAACAAGGAAGTGACGTCTTCGCTCTCGTCTTTCACGGCCGATGGCTAATGAAGCAGGCCCAAAAAGGCCTGAAGAGGCCGAACCACGAGCAGAAGGGGCTAGCGAACACAAAGCTTCTCTCATCTTTTGCTGGCCAGGGTAAAACAATTTCACCCCACAGGTTCTCCTCGACAGAAAAGGATTAGTACTGCATCCAGAACTAAGGCTACGGACGACGCGCGCGACCGCGTGATCAGTGCGTGGGTCAGCTCATGGGGTGTTGGGGGAGGAAGCCCGCAGCTGATGGTCATGACCCACAAAGTTAGGGCGAGCTAAAATTAACACTGGACAGTCGCAGCAATGATGGCGAGAGATGGCGAGCAGAGTCCTCTTCTGTCAGGCCGCAGAGAGCATCTCTATACACAGGAGCTGCCTGACCCAGAGGTGGCGGCCGAGAGCTGCTGCAGGAGCCGGACCAACACCAGCGTTTGCTGCTTGTGTGTCACCAAGTGTCGCCTGGCATGGGTGCGCAATGCCAGCGGATACCTCCTCATCATTGTGGCTGGACTCCTCTTCACACTGGGCAATGTCATCCAGAAGATGCTGGCACCCTCACTCAACTTTTGGCACCTGCTGCTGCTCCGTGCTGTGGCACAGGCACTCCCGACTGGGGCAATTGCAGCGTATTGTGCCGGCCCATATTCCATCCTGGGCCCAACAAACCAGCGCTTGCGGTTGCTGATCCAAGGCATCTTAGGAGGAACGTTGCTGCTCTGCATCTTTGTGGCAATCAAGCATGTTCCCCTCGGGAACTCATCTGCCATCTTCTTCTGCACACCTGTGTTTACCTTTGCTTTTGCTGTGTGCATGCTCAAGTAGGCTTCTGTTATAAGCACTAAATTTGCCCCAAACTGACCAACCTTGACATACTTAGGGAACCTCTTGGACTCTACAGAATGCTGATCTCGCTGCTGATGCTTTCTGGAGTTCTACTGATCACAAGGCCGCCATTCCTCTTTCATTCTGCCAGTGGCCAGCATGATGATAGCAACCTCTTCAGTCCAATTGGGTACATGTGTGCAGTGTTGGTTCCACTGCTCTCAGCCATCATCAGCATCCTGACCAGACAGCTCAAGGACATCCATGCAAGCATTGTCCTGTTCTGGTTTGCCAGTGGAACATTCATCATTGGATGCGGAGGTTTGTCATTTGTCATGTTACAAAGAGATAGATTAATTAATAATTATCATCATACCAGGGCTCCTGGTGACAAAGTCGTTCAATCTGTTCTCCCTCAGCCTGGAAGACTATCTTTACTCCTCAGCTATCATCACACTGGGTATCTTGGGAAACCTCTCATACACATTTGCTGTCAGGTAAATATTCTGCTCATGTACGTGTCTATGTGTAATATGGCTCCAAGCACCCGTGCCAATTGATGTACAAAGGTATCTCCGAATGTAGTGTCAAGAGTGTTTGGAGCCACCAACATCATTGACACTTTACTCACACAAGCATCTTTGAATGTGGCGTAAAGTGTATTTTGAGCAACACTGTATACCATATTTTTTCCCCTCAGATTTGTCAGTCCGAGCAAGGGCAACGTCTTCCGGAGCTTCGAAGTGATCCTGAACTATGTTCTTCAGCTGTTGTTTGAACACAGTCAATTCTACTGGACATCAGTGAGCGGAATTGCTCTTTTGCTTGCCGCAGTTGTATTCACAGGCTTGGAGACGGAGATGATGCAAAAGTTTGGACACAGGTGCAGATATTTATAATAAAATATTTTAAACAGAATGTTCCAATTTGTTCTTTCTTCGATTTGACTATGAAACTTTGATGTTTCAAGATGGGTCTGAGCCAATAAAAATAGGCCTGCCCTTTTTTTTTAACCACGAGCAACCACAACACAGTCTGGGGCAAGACCTAATCCACAGGTACGATTATGCTAAGTTGAGTCCAACTCGGTCCAGCTGTCTCTGAAGAGTTCCTCCCCGAACAGGCAGGTGCCACACAAGCAATCCTCGTCTTAGATGCGATAAGGTTTCACTTGTTCTACCTAAAGTGTCACGGAGTTCTGAAATATTATATGCAGACTAATAGAAGTTTCTGTGGCTAAAAAGAAAGACTGAAACTTTCATGGGACAATCCCAGCCCCCTGGCCCACCATTTCCACCAGGCTTCACTCCTCGGGTCATCCAGCGCTATGCACTACCATGCAAAACCCTACCGTCTGGGCCAAAGGTTGCTAGGTTCTGTGAGGGGGTGAACAAAGTACGACACGGTGCGAGAGGGTGACTACTCAACAAGTAAACAAAACACATTGATGACAGTCGGCAATTCTCAGCCCCATCATCTTGATACTTTTGATGACGGCAATCTGGTCTGCCAAACTCAGGACTGCCTTCTCTCACTCCTGCTGATGATGATCAAAACGGCCAAGATCAAGAGAGTTGCCGACTGTTATCAATGTGTTTTGTTTACTTGTTGAGTAGTCACCCTCTCGCACCGTGTCGCACTTTGTTCACCCCCTCACAGAACCTAGCAACCTTTGGCCCAGATGATAGGGTTTTGCATGGTAGCACATAGC
>JAAUXU010047810.1_pt1 | contig 49591 bp, 53 predicted proteins | sample 7278151 | NCBI WGS metagenome assembly JAAUXU01 (sample SAMN14350113, study PRJNA611818) | marine sediment metagenome | isolation source: surface marine sediment (1.8m) | place: French Polynesia: Moorea | collected 2018-08
TGGGCAGGGGACTACATGGGCAGGGGACTACATGGGCAGGGGACTACATGGGCAGGGGACTACATGGGCAGGGGACTACATGGGCAGGGGACTACATGGGCAGGGGCCTACATGGGCAGGGGACTGCAGAGGCAGGGACTACAGAGGCGGGCGACTAAAGAGGAGGGGACTGCATAGCCGTGACTGCGTAGGCGGGGGGACTACAGAGGTGGCGACTACATAGGTGGGGACCGCATAGGCAGGGACTTTATAGTTGGGGGCTTCATTGGAACTACCAGCATAGCGGGTCGGGTCTGCTAGTCAATGAATAAAATAGTTGTTTAAAAGGGAGCCACTTGGAGTGTTTTGTATTTTTAAGTGAAATTCTTTACTTATGTGGTGACACAGTAGTAACGATCATCACCTTCCTGGTAATTTCAGTAGGAAGAACTTGCGTGCTTACATGGTAGACTTATATTTTGCCTGCAGCTATGAGTTATGAAAAACTCCGTAACTATGACCAAGTTTCTGTCTGGATACGACCGTTCTTCTCCATTTGAAGCTTCAAATTGGTCGACTCTTCCTCAGTGAGACCGGCGGTTTCCATCAAGCCTCGTGTCAGGGCGTCTAACACCTTAACAAGGTAAAACATTATTATATGACTATATAAAAGGAAATCCTCATTCTCACCTGTTCTGGCATCTGCTTCGCATTTCCTGCGATGAAGAAACTGCCTCTGTTGAGGTAGAGGAACTCCTTGAGCAAGAACTCTTCCTTAAGGATTTGGTGCTGAACGTAAACTTTTTCCTCCTGTTGATCACAGCAGAGGTGCAAGCTACGCACCCAGGCAAAGCTTATCAAAAGTGATTGCACTGGACTAACCTGGTCCCTGCTAAATGCTGTGAAGAGTCTGAACTTGGAGCTCTTCTTCATCATCTCCTGCCACTCGTCTTCAAAGTAAAAGTCCTTCTTCTGCCCACGACATCCAAAGAATAGCACAAGGTCAACATCCTTCCCCTCGTGAAGGATCTTTTCGGACAAGAACGATCTGAATGGAGCTACCCCTGTGCCAGGGCCCACTAGGATCAGGGGCAAATTGTTACTTGGGAACCTGAAGGCTCCAGTTCTAGTCCAAAGGTTAACTGGATCTCCAGGCTTAAGTCCAGCCAAATAGTTGGAACAGAGCCCCAACCTGGGCTTGGCCAGCTTTGAGCGGTAGTGCACCACGGCCACCAGGAGCTGGAGCTTTTCTGAGGAGAATGTAGTTGGTTTGATAAAATGCTGTGCAATGTATTGACGTTGACACTGACACGAAGTATTTGCAAACCATCGACATAGACAGGAAGAGACATTGATGTCTGTGTCAACCTTCAGATTTGCCAAGCGTCTGGTTCTAGTCGATACAAAGCAATAAGCTACATACATATAAATCTTACTTGGCATGAGCTTGTTGGAGCTGGCAATGGAGAAGGATCTTGGCTTGATGACTGGAAAAAGGTCGAAAAGGTAGTCGAACGGAATGTTAGGGGTGGTGTGGCGAAAATCGTACAGCACCTATAACAGGAAAGCTACTACTTTCATAAATAGTTTAGACATGTCTATTCGAAAATTCACCTCGAGGATGTTCCTCCTGGGCCTGTTGCAATAGTCAAACCTCTCCTGTTGTCCCTCAGCAGAGAAAAACTCCGTCAACTTTTCACTCTCGAGATCATCGTCGGCAAAGTGCGACAGAAGCTCGAAAAAGAATCTTTTCGGAACTGCCTGCAGATCGAAAAAAGTTTCTGCACACTCCTGCAGTGTATAAGGACCTCGCCACGCCGGAGGCAGCCTCGCGTTCTTGTCAGGCACAAGATCGAACTTTCGGTACCGCAATTCCGAAAAGTTCGGGAAAAGATCAAAGAAGAATTCGACGTTCTCGTTCGAGTTACGGGGCTGAATCATGCAGACATCGCCTGTAGGAAACGAGAAGTCATTATTGTTGTTTTGACACAAAGCTGAGCTACAAAAAAGAATGACAAATATACCTGGACTGTAGGTTATTCCCGACTCTGCAAGGTCGAACTCGATCAACCTCGTGTCTTGGAAGTGATCATCTGCAGTTACCCTCTGGTTCTTGGCCAGAACAGCAGGGAAAGGATTTGATTCGTCAAAAATTCTCCCATTCAGTCCACAACTCTCACTTGTTTCTTTCTTAGGACTTTGTTCAAATCTGGCCTTGAATCTGGGCTCAGGCCTCACAGTACCAGGGATAGGTGCCACTCCCTCCGGTAGAGGATGCAACTCCTGGAAATGACGAATCTCTGTACTGTAGGCCTGCGCCGGCTAGAGCAGCGGATAAAACTGCAGAATGGACAAACCAGAGCCTTCTGCCAAAAGTCTTTCATCCATGGATCAATGACGGCATCTGGTCCAAGGTCATGTTGGTCGTCCGCGAGTCCCACGGCCTTGAGAGGCCTCGCCCCCAGTTGGATCAATCGGCGATGCAACTTTTTGGCGGGGAAGTTGAATTTGGCATACGACGAGTCGCCCAGGCCGAGGACGCCGAACCTCAGAGAAGTCAATGAGTCGGTAGGAAGATTCTTACGTAGAAGGAAGCGCCAGAACTAAGAGAGACAGATGCAGCTGTGTACATAACACGCATATCTGGCCGTTTGTACTCCATTCTATTGCCGGCATTGTTCGAAAGCAACATTTCGGGATTCAAGACCATGCAGTATCCAATGTGATGGACGCCGCTCCATTAAAGAAGCTTTTTGTACTTACACCAGCTTAACAATCACCTGGAAATCGTACTACAATGGACTAATACTTCAATGAATTGCTCCTAGTACTTATGGTAGGACAAATTCTTGTGCGTAAGTAACGTTACATGTTCACTTGTATGATGCATAGCGCCTCCAGCACAAATATTTCTTGGACAAGACCTTGGCATAGGTGCATGCATCATATGTCACACCTTTTTCATGTTGTCCGGCTCGTCACCTTGTCCCGTAGTGGCGGCGACGAACACAGCCAGGCCTTGGTCAACCAAATCAGCCATCTTGTACTCATCCATGGGCGAGAGACTCACGTCAAACCGGAGTCGTTCTCCTTCGCGACAAAGTCTCTCCGCCGCCTCCTGCGCCGTGCCCGTCTGACTGCCGTAGAGAACCAGAAGACGACGAGGATCATCCATCGTCCCAGCCTGGAAGAAATGACGCGCCTCATCAGCTCGCCGATTGCAAGACAGTAAAAACTTGCAAAATTTTCACTACATTACTCAGTCACTGGGTGGAGACACTTTGGTATTTCACTACGGTCCTTTACAATTGTTCGTAGGGCCAAGAGGCCTTGGTTGATTCACTCCGATATCGTGTCTTTCTTATTTGGGATTCATGATCGAGCTCTCATGCATGAAGTAGTCGATGGCGAGCGAGAATGCGGCGAATCCGGATGCTCCGTAGACTGCGGCCATTGGCCCGGCCCTCAGTCCTAGGAGTCCTCCGGTGACGAATCCGGAGTAGACGGCGTTCTTGAGGTCACTCTTGCCGCGGTAGCTCTCAATCAAACACTCTGTGCCGGCGAACATGAGGCCAATGACGGCGAAGTTCTTTGCATGACTGACAATAGTCTGGCGCATGTCTAACAACGTCTCGCGAGCAGTCATCACGCGGTCGACCTGTAGAGGTGATACTTAAAAGGTCATATCAAGTTTAAGAAACTTCAACATATGTGTATAATGCTGACTATTTTTCAAGGACTTCCCAGATACTGGTAAGAAGAACTTATACCTGGTGAGGAGCCATGGAAGACGAAAAGAGTCCCAAGAAGGCGCCCAATCCACCGCCCACCACAAAGGACATCCCTGCGCGGAATGGGCAGCTCTCCATGAAGCGAGACATCATCAACTCCTCCTTTCCCTTGAGAAAAAAAGGCGTCCGTTGACTACTTTAAGTACTTCACACGAGTCTACTTGCTCAATCCTATGATCATATAGGGCACTGCTATATCATACAAATATGGTGCATTGTGATGAAATATCACAAATATCTTTGACTATATCTATCAACAGCAAAAATGACCTTCCAGTTGCAATGACCAAAAATATCATAGGTCAGTGAAGACAAGATGTCTGACATGACTCATGGTGAAGAAAAGGAGAGCGGTGAAATAGAGCCTAGCCTCAACGAGCCAAAAAAAGGCAACAACTCTGTCAAGTTTCCATTGCTCCAGGAGTTGCCCAACAATGACTTTTCTGTCGTGCAAAAAGCCCTCTCTTTGGTGGACACATGGACGTGCTGGAGAAGCCCTCACCAGAACTCTTGCCGGTCCGGCGCTCTGAGGCACCAAGACCGATGGATACGGCCTGGTGGACATGCCCACGAGGTAGTTGGATACCGCCTCAAGCTCTGTCTCGCTGAACGAGCGCGGGGAAGCAGTGTCTGGTTGAGAAGAAGAGCGATCCATCATCCTTAGATCATGCCGGTCTTGGTCATCTGCGCAATGGCGTTCTCATTCGCGATCATCTGGAACTCCTAGGAAGAAAGGACGAGATTTAGCGTAATCGAGGTAGCGTAGAGATGGTCAATCGTTTGTCTAATTAGGTAGTGGGGGCTGCAACCTCACTCCTGTGCATGCTCTGTAACTTTCAATTTATTCAACTTCTTAGGTGATTTTCTTTTCCTCTCTCTCTCAGTGAATCACTCCTGACCGAATCACTGGCAGCTGGAATTTCACACTGCAAAGTCGAGACGTTCGTGTCACTCTCGATTTTGGTCGGCTAAAAGTATTTAGTGAACTGGGGTTTTTAAAATACGTCCTTCCCGAGCGCCTCATGGAGACAAGCAGTCAATACCTGGAACCTGGTCGAGATCCTCTGGTTCATCTTAAGGTACTTTTCGGCGCAGTTGAGCGCGCAATTTTCCTCTCCCCTGGAGACGGCGCGCGAGGTGAAGTCCCAGACGCAGTCCCGGAAGCACAATTCGCTCAGGCGGTTATAGTTGGACATGAAGTCGCGGATCGTCCGGATCTGGTCAGGGTCGATTGGGGATGAGCCATCAGAGCTGGCAGGTGAAGACGACGCAGACGACGCAGACGACGAAGACGGCGAAGACATGATCAACCACACCGCATTTCCCAAAAGATCGGTTCGTCTGCTGTTTCCTCCAGCAACAGCTGTCCTACAACAACAGCTGACGACGACGACGACTACTGCTGTAAAACGAATCAGCTCGACAACTCAAGAAAGTCTGCCAGCTCGATAAGCCTCACTTACTGTATCATGACATTTCATTGGATCACCTAAATTGTCACTTGACACAAGACTTGAACTTGACACTTGACTTCTGACACACCTGTAGGAACTGATGCTCCTAACGAACCATGTGATGGGTGGATGGGTGTCTCTTCTGCTCGGCAGTGTAGACTCATGGTTGAGTACTTATACTCAGGGTTATCTCGAGGAATTCGTTAGGAGTAATCCATTCCTCCGCTTTCTGAAACGTGGCGAGGAGAAATTCGAAGGCTTTTGGCGAGTCATTCATCTTTAGTCGTCCACACATCCAAGTCCCCGTTCGATCAGATTCCGGATCCCACACTTAGTTCGCGGAGCATTTCTGGGTCGTCGCGTTTCCCGGATTTCCCGTGGCTAAATTTGAACTATTTAATTTTTTGTAAGTTTTTTTTATTAAAAAAAGAAGTAACGAATTTCGATACGAGACGGGGCCCTGCAAAACGCAATGAATTAACGATCGTTAACGTTAATTAACGATTCTTAAAGAAGTCATCATCACTAATGGCATACTCAGGAGTAACAACAAAATTGTTGTCAGTTGTACTTTGTGTAGTGCCTTGTCTCCAGTGCAGTCGTTCAAAAGTGGAGAACACATACTGACCTGGGAATGCCTGTGATCCCTATGGGCGCAGTAGTAGACGCTAAGATTTGGCGTCTTAGCTTAAGTCTCGTTAAGTTAAGGTTAGGCTATGTTATGTTAGCTAAGGGAGATGATGAGATTGATAAAGTATCTGGCAAACCTGACCACATGCAGCTGTGCCCTTACGGGACGCACTACATGCGCTTCTGCTTCTGCCCAGGACGGCCCTGCTGACAGAGATATTCTTTAAGTGCCAGTGTCCCCTGTGGTCACCAAGATCTCCCGGTTCGAGCCCATTTGGAAGAACTTCTTGCTCCTCGTCAAGGCTGGCAAGGCGGTCCCACTGTGCCAAATTGGTTGGGCAATTTGGCGACCATTGACATGAGGACCTCCGACATCGGCGCGCTCGAGCTCCAACGTACTCCTCTGGCGTGAAAAAGCCATGAAGCGCGCGATCTTGTTCGCATCTACAATTGGACTGGTGCTGTCTCAAGGATGCAAGTTTCGTGAGGGCGTCGGAAGCCGCAGTAACACCGGCACGCCCGCCATCAGCGGTGCCAACAGCAGGGACTCGGACAGCAAAAGCAACGGCGACGACGGCACGGCAGAAGCGCAGTGGCAGAAAGTCTCCCTGCCCAAAGAGTCCTGTCCTTGCTATCACAGCGAGTCCACGTCCGAGGAGTTGGCCAATTGTCCGGCATCTGCGTACAACCCCACCAGTCCCTTACTGCCCTGCTCTTATCTGCCCAAGGAATTCATCGAATGCGAACCTCCAGTGGATCACGCGGGAAACATCACGGCTAGGGACATTTTGGGCTACGGCTGTCTTAGTTTCGGCGGACAACGCTGGGAGGAGGTGGAGAGGACTTCGGTCTGTTGCCGTGCCCTAGACTGTGTCGAGTGCAGGGGCAACAGGACGTTTCTCAGGGAAGGCTACCCGTGCATAAGACATACTGATCACTACTTCCTTACCACACTGTTGTACTCGATCCTCTTGGGCTTCCTCGGGCTGGACAGATTCTGCCTTGGCAAGACCGGTACTGCAGTGGGGAAGTTGCTCACTCTGGGCGGATTAGGCATCTGGTGGATAGTGGACATTGTGCTTATCGTGACCGGGCAATTGAGACCTGAAGACGATAGCAATTGGATACCGACTGCATAGAGTAGCAATGGCAAAAATCTACGCTGAGTCCTCGGACACCCTAGAAGAAGTTTTCGGTGAAACCAGTGAGGAAAAGAATGAAGAGTTCAACAAGGTAGAGTCCTTGACAAGTGGTGCCAAACGTCGAGACACACAGGATCGGTTGAACAAGTTCTTCTGCACCAGACACATCTTCGCTCACCGGAACCGCGACTTTCTGCGTCACCAGAGAGAGCAACTGTGCAAGTTGCTTCTAACAAGATTTGTAAAGGCGCAACCTTCTGATAGCAAGCTCTCCGATCTCGATCACTGCGTCACCGTCAAGAACGTGGAGACCGAGAGAGTCACGAGGACAGATCTGTGGTCGGCAAAGAGATGCCACTTGGCCAAGTCCTTGTTGGAGAACCTTTTCACAAACCTTCATCATGTGGAGAAGGACGAGACTATCGTGACCACTATTGTTTTGGGCTGCTCGGACCATGGCGAGCTATCTAAGAAGTATCCTGGTGCAGTCATCTGCAGCGTTGGCTCGGTTATAGACGGAGACACAAGGAGAAGAGAACAGACAAAAAGTTTGTTAGATCCTTATCAAGACATATTTCGCTCCTACTTGCTCAACAGTCGTGAAAGGATCGGCCAAGGCGACGAATCAGCCTTGTTGAGCAGAGTTCACTTAGCTTCCGCATGCAATATCGTGTTCCAGCTAATAGGAAGTCCGCTTAGTAGAGTCTGCGTAATCACTGGGAAGGCCGAAGCTCTCAAGGACTCCATGAGCGTTCTGTACAACTACGCCAGACTGGCCAAGCTTGTGAAGAAGTACCAGGAATGCTATCCGCCACTGCCGGATGTGTCTGAAGCTGATTTCTCTCTTCTCATACGGGATAATAATAACCTTGAATGGGATCTCATCTCATGTCTTCTTCACTACGGAGATGTCGTCAGATCTTCCGTACAAAACTGGCAACGAGGAAAATTCTCCTTGGAAAATATCCCTAGGTTCCTCGTTGAGTTGTCCAGGACTGTCAGCCGCTACTACCGACACACGCAGATTCTTGTCCAGCCACAGCCGCACCTGTTGCCCATCATCCAAGCCAGAATGTGTCTTGTATTGGCACTCATAAAAATCTATGACGACTTGTTCACGATGCTTGGGATTCAGCCGATTTACAATGTGTGATTTGAATACGCTTGTACATCAGATGTTTATGATTTTTATCTCTTCTAGTTCTCGCCATGTTTCTCAGTCGCCAGCTAGTCCGACCATATCCGTGTCAAAGACTTCTCACAAGAAACCCTGTCCAGAACTTGGTCCTCCCAGCCACGAATGTTGTCGCTAGCTTGCCACAGAGAAGGCATCAGTCCTCGTTCAGCCCGGCCAAGGTCCCTTTGCCAAATCTCGGCAACCTTCGCCACGCTCCTTCACCGACCATCGCCTTGGGTCTCTCGTCGATAGCGCCATTCGTCGCCGCGCCCTACATGATGGTGCACTCGGGCGAGTTCTTGCCCTCGTGGGCATACGCCCAGTTGGTCTACGGCGCAACGGTCCTGTCTTTCATCGGAGGAATCCGATGGGGAGTGCTCGTGGCCAAGCCTGAGAGCCTCAAGGCCGTGCACCAGTACTGTTGGTCTGTCTGTCCTGCCCTGCTGGGGTGGGGTGCACTGCTCATGCCCTCCACAGCGCTCGGATCGTTGACTTGTACGGCCAGCCTGTTGGCCGCCCTCTACGCCGACCTCATGCCTCAGGCGGGCTACCCCGACTGGCTGAAGGCGTTGCGTTTGTCCCTCACCTCGGTGGCCGTCTTGAGCCTGCTACTAGTGCTTACCTGCCAAGTTTTGCTTTCGGAAAAGCGGGATGGCGGCTCTAAGTGACCTAAGTGATCGTGAACGATAAAGAGTATCATGTGCAAACGAAGCTGTAATAAACGTCTGCGCTTTTGTCGGACCTAGCGAACTTTCTTAGGGATGTATTTTCTGATATAATGGACCCGAAGTACATTTCAGGTTTTTAAGGTGTTTCTTCGTCGTACTGGACTTGTAGTTAACCTATTAAGGCAAGAATTATGGCGAATGACCGATAGGAGTCTAAGGTAAACGGGCAAATTAGTTGTAACAGAACATTCAAAGTTTCACTGTAACTACACTGCTTAGAAAGTGTCAGGATGTACAGTAGACGCGGTGCATGATCACCCACTGTGTGCACGTGATCGCAATCCGCAAGTCCGTAATCGCCGCTCTCCGAAGGAAATGAGTACAAGGACTTAAAAACTGTTGACAATATATCTGGGACGCATTGCTATTTCTTGACAATGGCACATCTGCTACTTCAAGCACACTTTCTTAAATGACTCACTACAAAAACTGCTTACAAGTTGCAAGACATCGTGAACATGATCAAAACATCCCAAGCCTCTCCAGGAAGGAACTTTATTAAAGCCACGGTCTCTCTGTATTTGACAACTCGCCTGACAGCCACAGCACTTGTTAATAATTCTAATGAAAAGGTCACACTGGGTGACTTGGTACGCAACTATCCTTCCTCTAAGTCTTTTCTAAAGCTGATACGACTTGTCTCCACTGCTCTGGGATCTCTCCCCTGAGCTCCGGATAGACTATCCAAGCCTTGACCACTGTCTTCAGCTTCTTTTTCTTGAACTTTTTCTTTGCTCCCTCACTTAACAGTCTAGCCTTCAGTTCCTTCCACTGAGTCTGATTAAGTTTCTTCGTGACAGCACCTTTTCGGTCCACTTTTCGTTGCTTGTTTTCTGCCATGGCAAATTGGGTGACGTCCTTGCACTCCTGCCAAGTGTCCACAACCATGCACAACCGGCGCCAATGACTTTTTTTACATGGAAGAGAAGAGCCATCGAGCACAATTTCGGAGGGTTTTGATGCTGCCGGTGGCGACACTTCCGTTGCTTTCTTGGGAGTGTTGGTGTTGACCTTATCACGCCTTACAATGACTGTAACAGACAAAGTTTGTAGCATTACAGTGCTCAGTCAAATACACACCGCACAGTGTTCTGGTTATTTAATGGATGTGGACTCTTTACCTCCTTCTCCTAATGCATCCGAAGAGAGAACCTTCGTGAGGCTCGAGTCCTCAGTGTTGATGGGCACCTTAGGATTTATCTCCCGCATTTGCACCTTATTGAGCTCTTTCCGCAATATGCCTGCGTACTCTCCGGATAAGACGTCCAAGAGATCACTTGGAATGGAATACGTGGTCTCGAGGAAAGAAGAGTTTGCAGCAGGCAATCCCTCCAACATCTCATTCAAGACGTAGTGAATAGCACGTAACAGAGCCAAGTAATTTTTGCTCAGTGCCCTGCAATCAAGAATGTAACAGAATTAAGTACTACGGGTCCGATATAAAAATATATGCCGTACTACATCCTACACTCGCACTTGGCTGCTACCAATATGTACAAAGCTTCGCCTTACCAGATCCCGCTAACTGCGGCAAGGCCGTTCATGGCCATGTTCCAGAAGTGTCCCAGTCTCACTCTCATCACCTGCTTGTCCGCGCTCAGGGCACAATAAATACATAGCTTCTCCACCAACAGGAATGAACCGTGTATTTTAACGAGGAGAAACTCACAGCGTTGTCTGCTTGGCAAGTGCAATTCCTTCTGATCATTGCCGTTGTTTGCCACATCTATAGCCAAAGGTAATGTTGAAGCAAAGTCTGAGCACAATTTGTCGAGATTGAGTTCATCGAGGAAGCGCTTGGCAGCCTTGGCAACGAGGCTCAGACTGGCGTGGCCCTTGTCGTTACGGAACTGGTTTCGGTTCCTGTACAGAAAAGCATTGAGAGTGGCGACATCCACGGCCAGACGACTCTTCAGGGTCCTGGAGCGTATGCCAAAGTGGCGCAAGCCGCGGATAGCTGAGGTTATGGCGCCTAAAAGTGAGAAATCTTGAGTGGTCATGAGGCCTTGAGATCGTGAGTGGTTTGGGTTGTTCAACACATGTATGATTTGGGTGTGCACCGGAAATGTCACTTTGGATGCATTACAGAGGTTCAGGTCACGGTGCAAGACAAAAGTGGGTCATAATGCTTCGCAAGTTAGGTCTGGCCTGCTGTAGTACCGCTCCGAGCTCCTGGGCATTATGGAGACATTGGTCTTCGCTCCTTTTTTACTAAGCCGACTTTCTTCAGAAAAGCAGGGACTCTACGTCGAGTTTTTGATCACTTTTATGATGACCCCCTGAACCCTGCAATCAGGTTGGACTGCCAGATCTTGTCAAGGTGACAGCATTATTCTTAAGAGGTGTGGACACATTGTGCTACACTGATTATGTGTTCAACTATCCAGGGATACCTGCCCTCACAGGCTGCTCAACCAAGTTTGTTTTTCTTGCTGTCGTTGTCCTTCTCTCGAGGAGTAGGTTCTTTTGAAAACAGGTCACACAGGAAGATGAAGACAGTGGCAAGAAATACAATGAATACTTTAAAGAAAATAGAGAAAGAAGAGACAATCATGGAACCAAAGCCTTGAAGGAACTCTCTTTTACACCATCAAAGAGCCCTAATGAGGACAAGAGAGGCCCTCTAGAGCCTCTGAGCTGCAGTAGAGAAGGGTTTCAGCCCCAACAAGAGAGAGGAGGAGAGACACATGAAGAGAAAGACGTTTTTGAAACCATCGAAGAACCAGAGGAAGATATATGAAGCTCTGTTCTTACCTCTTCTAGCCTGGGTTAAATTCCTTGCCGGAAGACTTTGATTTGGCGGAGGAGTAAGAAATCGCTGATTCTCCATCTTAGTTTGCTTGCAATTCCAGAGTCAGGCCGGTAAATATGTTCTGGTGACATAGGAACCTAGAGGAATACAGTATGAATTCAATGTTTTATAGTGTTCACAGTGAAGTCATTGAGTTCAGTATATTTCACTTCAGTGGCATTCATGACCTAACAGTATCAAAATCCTTCCAGTTCCGTTTCACCGGATTACTAAAAGTGAATCACTTTCTTCTTTTTCTGTACTGTCCGGGTCTTCTTTCGAGGTGCAGCCGCGCTCTCCACTTCCAACGACCTGTCGTCTATCGTCTGAGCTCTGACTTCCTGCCTCTCGTCCTTCTCGGCCTTCCGAGGACAATCACTCTTGAGGTGCTCGACACTGCCACAAAAGCGACAGCCGCCACCCTTGGGGTAGAGCCCGCGGGGATTGTCTGGACAGGCCTTAGCCAGATGTCCCTTCTGATCACATATAAAGCAGACGGCAAAGGCAAAGGCATCGCTTCCTTTAGACTTGGATGCTTTGCACTCACGTGATGTATGTTCGATGGAGCCGCACTTGAAGCACTGCCCGGATATGGCGGCGGACTTATCCTTTTTGTCTTCCAGCGGACAATCAGCCAGCAGGTGTCCAGGCTGACGACAATTGTAGCAGACCATGCGGTTGAATCGAGCCAGTTCTTTCTCAGCCCGACGACGCTCACGCTTAAGGACTTCTTCCAGCTCTTGGCCTTCGACGCCCTTTTGTTTCAACTCCTGTTGAAGTTTTTTCAGTCTGTCTTCATCAACCTTTTTTACTCGGAAACCTTGAAAAAGCCCTTCACCTTTCTGAACCACCTGTCCAGTCTTGTCCTTCCTAACCCTTCCAGGTTTCAACTTTTTGAACTTAGTGGCAGATTTCTGATCCATTTGCCGCAAGTCAGGGTCCTTCTTCTTCTTCTTTTTTCTTCCCGTGCCCTTCCCCTTCCTCTCCACCTTCATCTGGATGAGCTCCTGCAACTCCTTTCGACGTTCTTCACTCAGCTCCGGGCAGAACGCCTTTCGGTGCCCTTTCTTCTTGCACTGAAGGCACTTGTCCTGATTTCTTTTCTTTTTTTTCTTCTCGTCGGGGTTGGGAGCCTCAGCCAAAGCCTGTGGTGAGCCCCCATGTGCTTGGGTGGTGTCCCCTTCTTCTCTCCCGCCAAGAACTTCCGCTTCTTCATGGGGTCCCACTACTTCGTCGATTCCCATTTCTTCATTGACTCCCACGTCTTCATAGGCTTCCGCTGCCTCGTCCATGTCATCAATCCCGACATCATGTTCTTCCTCTTCGGGGTTCGAGGGTGGCCTCATCCCCTTCACCATCTGCTCCCAGGGGGTCGCCTCCTCCGGCTGGCGCTCGTTGGCCGCCACAGAGCCTTTGGCCCTGGCGTAGCGAGTCATGATCTTGACGAAAACAAACTTTAACCACTTCTTTACTTTCTTTCTTATAAACCCGAAGAGGCTAAAAAGGAATAACTGATATTCATGAGTCCAAATGAACAGTCCGGCCAGAAGGTACAGCTTGAATGGTCTCACACTCGTGTTTCGTGTTTGTTTATCCAATTTTGTTTTTGCTTTGGCAGCTGATTCTTGCTGCGGACAATAACAAGGCAAGAGCTTGTCACGCAACCTTTCCTCGACAAGCGGAGGAGGTTCCTAACCGCAAAGCCAAGACTGGACCCTTCGAGTCCTCTTACCAAATGTCCCATTGTTGGGAAGTTAAGCCTCGCGAGAGTCGTGGTCGTCAAGTTCCTGGGCTTCCGTTAAGAGACCCCGTTCGCTCTCCATGATCGACAGCCACTTCCGCTAGCTGCTGGGGGTATTCCCAGTAGAAGGTGGGTCTTTGCACCTCACCGTGGTGGCAACTTGGGTGACTTCCTGAGTGAGTTCAGAGGCAAGCTCACCGCCTTGCCTACTACGTTGGTTTCCTCGCTTCTGTAAATGTTGATCACCTAAATGACCATTACCTAAAAATTTGTCACAGCGACTTCAAGCCAGAGAAGTTGTTCCTCCTCTGAGAAGCAATGGCTTGCGTACTTCACGGGCCAAGAGATGACTTCCACGGCCGTATCCATCAAAAAAGAAGCTGGGAAATTTTAAGCAGAAGAACACATCATATAATACTTTGTCCTGCACTAACATAAGTGCAAGACAAGTGCAGTGCAGTAAGTCACGTAGGATATCAAAAGAGGAGCGATGGGGTAAACGAGGTATCAGAGAAGAACTGAAATGTGTTACCAGCTTTTCAGACTCGATGTAGTGACTATATTATTATATCCCTCTCCAAAAAGTAGCACTTTTTGCTTGAGATGAACTTGACTGTCCGAGTTCCAGCTTGATTTCCCGCGTAGCAGCCGAGGAAAGTAAAAACAACGACAAACTTAAATCCCGAACAATGGTTAACACTTCACTTGTCTTCTTGGCATTGTGCGTCGAGATTGACCATTTTGTGCACAAATGCAAATTCTTGCTCGTCCTTGATTCCTGCATTGCACATCTTATTCGTTCCTTGGCTTTGACTCCGGACTTGTGTCGGGACTTGTCTCGATTGGCTCCAAAGCACAGACCTGAACCTTAATGGCCGACAACCTCTCCCTCGCCCACTTCTGGTCGGCCGAGGTGCACGCCAGAAGTAGTTTTTCGAACTCAGCGTCGTGACATCCGTCAACCCTGTCGCTGCCATCGGCGTCAGCAGATGCCAAGTATCGCTTCACGTTCTGCATGGAGGTCTCCGGATGCAGCCCTTGGATGTCGTCCACGAGCTGGTCGATCTTGCTGCTGAGTCGAGCGAACGCCTCTACTTGTGCGGGGTCCCTCACCGTGTGCAGTGTCACTTGCACCGATGAGACGCGACGCGCCAAACGCTCGACCTGGGCGGCGACATCCTCACAATCGGTTTCCGACAGCAGCTTTGATGTCTGCAACGACGACATCGTCATCAGAGTCGCCTCAAGCTGCGAGCGTTCTTCAGTGAGGGCCTGCGCTTTCTGGCGAAACGCCTCGACCTGACGTTCGACATCGTCGAGCAGTTCCAGTACATTCTGCAAGTTATGTTCGTCTGACAAAGGGGCATTTTCCTCGGGCGCGTCAGCCATGTCGAGTACTGCAACATAATTGAATACGCCATTACTACTCAGTGTCAGGCAAGCATAAATTAATACTGCACATTTATACACCGCTATGTGTAAACTGTATTGATGTCTTCAACTTATGACAAGTTCATGCTATCATCATGACCCTGAAGATGAGCTCGAGATCATGCAGTCCTCTAGTGACTGCTTGGGTTGCAAGAAAGTCTTCCTTGCTGACGCGCCAGGTCATCAAGTTTCCCAGCTTCTTTAACACAGGGCAAAAGCCCAAGACAAAGTCCAAGAAGGTCGTGGTTAGAGGAAGGGCTCCACTGACATCATTCACTCCAGGCAGCAAAATCATTAGCTTTTCCAGCCTGGTCAAATTGCACTCCACCAGGAGGGCGGCCATGTTGTCATTTGTAAGAAGGCTTGGCGCTCTCATTGGCAATATCAGCTCTCTCAGCCTTGATGCATTCTTTAAGAGGAATCTCAACACAAACGGAGCCACGTGACTCATGGCTAGATTGTTTTCGCCCACCCTGAAGTAGAGCACTGTCAGCTTCGTCAGGTAGTTGTGGTCGCCCGCTTCGTCTATCACGCTTATGTCGTTACAGGTGAACATGTTGCACCTGTTCCACAACTGTTCCAGATTCGGGCAGCAGCGGGCGATCGTGTAGAGCGCGTGCAGTGTGCTCGACGCATTGATGATGGCCAAGCTGGTGAGAGTATCTCCTCTGACACATAAGAAAGACGCCGTGTGAGGACCGGCGCAGTTGGCCGGAGTACTTAGGTAGTAGAGCAATTCTAACTTTTGCAGGTTCTCCAATGCAATGAGGTGTCTCACGTCACTGTCTGTGACGCGCACTTTGAGGTTGCACAAGTCCGGGAGGACAGCAGCTAACGCCTCCGTCATAGGGCGGCGACAGCGCAATCCGGACGCCACCAGCTTGCTTGACTTGCTTCCCTGGTTATTGAGATGGGTTAATCGTAGGGTTCGGCCTGGTGCTAGCGACTCGTGAATGTATTTGACCACTCGTCCGGTTTCCTTGTAGCCGAGAAAGGTGAGTTGGTCTAACCTGAGCAGGAGGGCCGCCAGTTCGCGATGGCCGAGCCGACACTCGAACACGTGGAGCTTGGTCAGCTCGGGACAGCCATAATCGCCAATAGGTACCAGGCACTCCAGGCCTTGTATCGATATGTTCGTGTAAGACACGTTGAGTTCTTCAAGTTGCCTGCACATCCGGCCGATGACCTCGAGGATTTTGTCATCTACGGCAGGCAAGTGCCGAGACTCCCGCTGGGCCATGCTGTTGCTCTTTAACGACAGGTCGATCCGGACGAGCCTTTGCGACATCCCGACCAATGACAACCTCAGTCCGTCCTTGAATAGTTTCACCGCCTCCGCCTCGACGACGCCGATGGACGTCAGGGGAGACAGCAGAAGAGAACGTGCATTGGCAATTTCCAGCACCCTGAGAAGTCGTCTCGGACAGGGTAGAGACTGTACAAACAGCTGCTGTCTTCTAGAGTACTCCTTCGCGAAGTCGCTCACGATGACGTCGGACAATCGCTGCCTTATCTCGTAAGGTACGCGATTCTGGGCGAAGAGTCGGGCCAGCACACACTCATCCCCCAAGCCATGGACGTCTAGGAGCGGCCGGTAAATCTTCTGGACGCTGACCAAGAGGCTCTCGAAGGCCAGGATGCTGAGGCTACGAACTCCTCTAGCCCGCGGTAGGACAACTGGTCGGTGCGTCTCTTCACCCAACCGCCGTGAAGTCGAAAACGTTTGCATTTCATCTGAAATCACCGTGTCCCAGGTTTTCTTGTTTTGTTTGTTTCGGCTGCTTTCCAATCACAGAGCAAGGAAGAAAAGTTCTTCCCTGCTCTGTGTTTCCAATCCGCGTCAGCTGCAGAGGAGTCAACCGTTGGCAAGCAAAGCAATGATGTTTGGGCGGGAAATTTAAATCTACTATTATGTAGGAGAACATCTTCAGTGTGGTAAATTTAAATTTACGCCGACGGCCGCGTCCTCTACGTACAAGTCTTCTCCTCTACGGCTTGAGCTTGATGGTCACCGAGAGGAGGGTGACAAGCACGGGGGGAGGGGGGGGGGAGGAAGAAGTGGTGCTAGATTCTATCGGAAGTCTGTGCACCGTCCCTCACAAACTACTACTGTTTGTCGCTAAGGAGAAGATTGAAAGCTTGATATTCTGCCCACATTCCAAACCCGTCATTACTGCTTTCCATCCCAGGCCAACAGTTATACGGTTTTTGTCATCACTATACTAAAACAAATCGCTTTTGACAAACTTAGGTTATCGAGGAGATACCAGCCAGCTGTCGATGCATGGATGACAGGAGAAGAATCTGATGAAGGCTTACTTTGAGGAGCCTTCTACTTCTTCACACCTGAAGCTTTATGCAAGTGATTTTTTGATTTCAGGTAGAAACCTCCATTTCTGCGCATCGTCATAGGTTAAAGAAAACGCACGTGTGACTGCAACCTGAGAAACCGCTCGACTTTATTCATCATGACTTAAGACTGTTTGACAAGTTTTTTGCGCTGCTTTCATTATTTTCTTTTTTGTCAAGTCAAGTGGTCAAGTCTTTGAAGGGCCAACCCTTTCCTCAACTCGGCAGACGTAGCGCAAAAACACTTTTAGTGCGAAAAAAAAAGAGTAAGTACAAGTGAGAAAGAAGCGAAGAAAAAGAAAGCCTCATGCGCATCTTCTTGCGGACTTTCTTCTTCGTTGCCGGCACCATAATCATTGGCTGCGGCCAAAGCAGCGGCTTCGGGGCATCGTTCGTCCCCATCATGTTCTCAGCGGGGGGCGACCGGCGGACGACGCTGAAGAGGACGGTCACGAGCAGAGCTGAACAAAGGCTCGATGCTTCCTCGACGTTGAGCGGTGGCATGAAAAGAGGCGTAAACTGCGTCTCAAAATGTGTCCGCATTTTTTCCGGATCGTCACGCGGTGGGGAAAAATCCGGGGTGAAATTTCCACCTCAACCGCGCCTCGAGGGGAGCGCCTGCCAGGCCTCGGACACGAGCATTACTACATGAGCGGGGGTTCATATCCGCTGCTCGCGGCAAAATTTGTCACTCTGACACCTTTTGGGAGTGCACAATTGCACCGATGACTGCGTCGCAGACGAATGACTCCATCGGATGTCCTGCGACCTCTCCTGGCAAAAGTCCAAGTCTTCCCTGTGAATCATCCAGGAAAACTGCTCAGCGACATCAGGCAAAAGACGGGCATGCTTCCGCGAGAAAGCGTCAGTGGCCTTTTATGCACGCTGGAGGAAGCAAGTCCGGAGGATCGAGAACAGAACTCTACATGATGCCTGCACAAAACCCAATTCCTGCCCTTTTCCCAGGGAGTCTGCAGGACAAGTGCGTGGACCTGGTGCTGCGGCAGTTGGTCGAGGTCGGCAAGGTGGTGGAGGAGAAGGCCAGGAGGGAGGTCAAGTGTCGACAGATGACCAGAAGCCACGAAGACCAGAGATATGGTGCTCTCAGATGTTACGGAAAACGGCGTGTAACTTCGAAATTCAGTGACTATTTGGAAGCTTCGTCATTTTTCTCTAAAGGAACGATGCTCTCGAAAGATGAACCCTCCCTCACACAAGTCCAGAGCTTCAGGTCAGCCGCCAGCGTCTGCCGGTCGTACCTGATGAACTTTGTCTCGTCGCACTTGTTGGACTTGTTGGCCTCAACCAGCCGAAGGGAAGGATGCAGCGAGACCATTGGCGGAAGCATATTTTGCTTCTCAGTTTTGTGCAACCAGAGACTAAATCGATTAGTGGCCTGCCACATTGGTGAACGATCAGACTGGGCAAGCTTCATGTCGGCCTCTGTCGGCCAAGAGCTGCTCACCTCGTGCCTGTCGCGACTGGAGGGCCTCTCATACCTGACCTTGCACGGCGTGTGCACTAATGAGATGCTGGGCATCGTGGCGGACACCTGTACGCGGTTACAGGTTCTGGACATTTCGTACTCCGGCCAAGTCACGGACTTAGGCCTCATCTATCTGTGTGGGGCCACTAACAATGCAACCATCGCTACGTCGCCTCATCACCATGACACCTCGTTGTTCCGCCGGCCAGCTCGAGGATGTCGATTCCTACGAGAGCTGCGTTTCAACCCGCAAAATGGGTTGATCAGCGATGAACCCACCGAATCAACCGCCGCCAGCAGTCCCATGGTCATGCCCAAGGTAATTGCGTGCCTCCTTCGAAATTTGCCCTTGCTGGAGGTTATGGACGTTTGCCACCTGCACGAGGGCATCGACTACTATTTTCACGGCGGCGGCGCTGGTTGTTACCGACCACGGCCTGAGCGTCTCGCCCCACTCAAGCTCTTGCATTACACCGGATTTGACAAGCTCGCTGAAGTGATGCCCATCTGCCCCAAGTTACACACCTTCAAGCTCTTCGTCACCGACGCCCTCCCTCGCCTGGGCGAGACCTTGGCGGACAACTGTTTGGATCACGTGACACTGGTCTTTTCTCAATCAACGTTGTTGGGGTTGGAGGAGTTTCTGCAAGCTTGCGGACACTGCATATCCTCGTTGGAGCTGGAATGTGCCACCCCGGAGACATATGTTCAGATGAAAGATCTCCAGTCGGTGGTGAAACACTGCAAGTTCCTTGAAACGCTTCGCCTCACTTCTTTCCGCATCAGCCCCACCACGGAGGACTTCCCAGAGCCATTCACACCGCTCCAGATGCCTTTCTTGACAGAGCTGCGAATGTCAGTTTCCCTCGTAGAATGTCACGGAAAAAAGCTCTTCCGCGCTCTTCTCGGTGGGTGTCCGGACGTGGAGAGGGTGTGGCTGAGCTTTACGGACAACGCTTGCTACTTCAGCGACTTCCTGCTGGATGATATCCTCGCCATGAACCCCCTGGGCAGGCTGGAGCAGTTTATCGTCTCTGACGTGTCAGTGACTCTGATCTCTGCTCTCCGACTGATCAGCTCGAGGCCCAAGCTCAGGGCCATCGGCAAATTACTCAAGTGGGATGTGGAGCCGACTGAACTGCAAACGTTTGCCCAAATTCTTCGTCGTGCCAACAGTCTGAAGCTGCTACAAGAAATTTCCATAATTTGAATGTGATATAGAAATAGTAATGGTAAAAATCATTAATAAGAGTAAACTTGTCAGGACTTTTTATTCTCATTCATTTTTCAGACTTAAAGTCTGACTCGCAGCTCCTCGTCCTCAACGATAATGCTTCCCTCTCCAAGATCTGTGGCCTCATGCGCGATCCTCAGCGCGTCAGCGAACTGGTAGTCCCTGGGCAGGCAGAGGTTCTTCTGACAGAAAAAATCCTGCCCGTCCGAGTCCTTATGGCACCAAGTGCCATCCGGGAAGAAGGCTGATCGACCAAGCTCTCCCCTGGGCGAGTACCAGTAACCCTTTTCAGTGTGACAGAACACGGCGCACGGGATCCAGTTCCCCTTGGACGGAACGAATTTGAACCTTCTTCCTTCTGGCTCGATGGTCACTTCCGGAATTACGCCATCCTCGATCCAGTCAATGCAGCGGTCGGTGGCGTACTCGTCGAATGAGATCTTTTGTCCACGGCAGGTCTGACAAAAATTAGAGACCGTGAAAAAGATCAAGTCCTGAACTAAGCATGTGGAGCTGGCGGAGTCTTTGGCCCTACAGATCTAGTTTGACCAACCTGAAGTTGGTCAGTTGTCGGCCAGACAGACTAGGAGATATGCATGCTACATAGCTGTCAATCGGTACGTGTCTTGCGTTTGTCACACATCGTTGCACATTGTACGTACGTCACTGTCGTCGCACAGTTCCACCCTGGTGGTGACGCCCTGAGACCCCTCTGTGCAGCTGCTCCGGCACCGCTTGTAGAAGGTTTCGTCGCTCAGTGCTTGCCACCACGGAGAAGCTCGGTCCTGGACCAAGGCGTCGAAGTCTTCCTGGCCGCTGGCGATCGAGAGCAGGCACAAACCGAAAAGCAACAGTGTGTTCATTGCTGGGCCAGCGGTCGACTCGCACTAAAGTCCTACATGATTGCAACGTCCCTTTTGTAACCACGTGCTCATTATCACCGACGGATTCTAGGTCGCGCTACCTCAGGCCTCAAAGCGACCCCGATGAGCAATGATCCTATTTCCTCTTGAATCGCATTCACCTCATTTCGCATTCGACAATGGGATCACTTCCGCCATCCAGCATCTGGACACGCGGTGGACAGCTCGAGTACGCTTTCAAGAGCTCTTCTCTTCAGCTCTTGCATCCAGAATTGCACTCACAAGCTTTTAGTCATATTACAGACGAAATTTTATTCAGTGAATACTAAATATAGTATAGTACAGTACATAGTACACGTACCACTCAAACGTACAACAAAGGGAGAGAATTTTCTTGTAGTGGCTCATGCGACGTGGGTTAAGGGGTGACCCGGGGGGGGCGGGGGTAAAGCCGATGAGAACGCAGCTCCTGTCCAACATCACAGCTCAGAAAAGCAGCGCCCCCATACTGCCCATCTCACTCTGTTCCTTGACGAAGATCTCAAAGTACTGGTAGATGATGGTGACAGCGAGCAGGATTCCGGTGCCCGAGCCAATGGCGCCCATGAAGTCTGCACTAACGGAGAGAGCGCCGATGCAAAGGCCACCGAAGGCAGCAGCAGTGGGGATGTAGCGGTTCAGCTCGTGAATCATAGACGTCTCGCGGTGGCCCCGCATGACCATCTGCTGTTCGCGGAGTTGTTTTGCCACCTGAAAGTGCGATGGACTTAGTAGTTGGTTGAAATGCATAAGACTATTGCTGAAGAAAATCTTACATCCTTGGCAGATGAGCCTGACACGTCGATCCACGTCTTGGAGAAGAAAGCACAAGACCCTAGCATGAAGACGATGTATAGAATGGCGTGGATTGGATCCTCGGCTATGTGACCGATGGTTTCTGGCGGAGAGAAGTAGTAACACAGGCCACCAATGGGGTAGGCTCGGCCTCCACCACCATCAGACCATACACCCAGCAAGTTCACGAAAAAGTTGCCGGCAAACTTCACTGAGAGCATCTGCGAGATCACGTACAGGTTGGACACCAAGGCCGACTGCAGGATTATGGGAATGTTGGACGTATAAAAGAGCTTAATGGGATAAGAGGAGTACTGGCCGCGGTAGCGGGCGGACTTGATGGGGAGATCCACCCGAAAGCCCTAAAAAATATAATATTACCGTATAATAATACATAGACACTGGTAGCACGTGACTGAATGATGGTAAATGGCAATCACCTGGAAGTAGATGACTACGCCGAAGATGAGGACAGTAGCCATGAGGTTGGTGAGGTTGGGCAGGTTCTGCCTGTAGAACGCCTCCCTGAGAGCCCGCACTTTGTCCTGTCTCGTGGCGAGCAAATGGAAGAGTGCAATGACGGCGCCTTCAAATTCGGTGCCTCTGCCTGTGTTGACGGTGGCCGGCGAGAAGCTTTTCCACACAATCGTCTCGCATATGTTGGTGGCGATAAAGAGAGAGATACCAGAGCCCAGGCCATAACCTTTCTGAAGCAATTCGTCCAGAAGTAGCACGATGAGACCGGCGACGAATAGCTGGATGATGATGAGCAGACAAACGCCAGCGCCAATGTCGGAGGGGTCACCGTACATCCCAGTCATGACGTACACAATAGCCTGAGATATCGTGATCACCATGCCAAAGACTGCAAGAAAAGACAACTTTGTTTAGATAGGAAAGTAAGACCTTTGCCATCCAGCTTACGTTTCTGGGCCCCGTTGAAGAGCGCCCTATCTTTGGGCGTGTCGCCGACTTCGATAATCTTGGCGCCGGCCAACAACTGCATGATGAGCCCCGAGGTGACGATAGGCGAAATGCCCAACTCCATGAGCGTGCCTCTGTTGGAGGCCAGAATCACCCTGATCCAGTAGAAGGGATCGGCGGAGTCGGACGACATGATGCCGAAGAGAGGAATTTGGCAACACACCAGGAAGATAAAGAGGGTGATGGCTGTCCAGAGAACCTTCTCACGGAACTGGATCTTTCGCTCCGGCTTCTGGATCTCCGGCAGGATGCTGCAGAAAGGCTTTACGAACTCGAGGAATTTGACTGTGGAGTAAGAGTGATCGTCAGTGAGGGGGGAGGGGAGCCAGCGACGACGACTGCATGAAGGTTGGGTCAGAGTTTTACTTACATCCCATGGTGGCGACTGCGGCGGTGTTGAGGATGGGCGACGAGGGGTTTGTCTAAAATCCAGCCGCTGTCGCGGATTCTATTAAGTTACTTCTTCTCAAGGTCTCGAGGGCGGCCTCGGAGTCCTCGCTCACTCGGCCGTCGAGAGGTCCAGGCTTCGGTCTGGAGGTGAGGAAGCGAGTGACGCTTTTGCCGCTTCCTTTCCTTGGCCGGAGTTGACTCTACACTACACGTCACTCGCCAGCTGCGCGTCGAATCCCCACTGCCGGCCAACGAGAGCATCAGCTGCCGCCGCGCGGCGACCGCCACGGGCGGCGAAGTCGCCGGAGCCGAGGAGAGCGTAGCAAAACATGGGCGTGAGACAGAAGAGCTGATTGGGCCAGCACAATTGCGTCCGCCAATGAGAGAAGCGTTCACATCCAGTCACACACCAGAGTCCGTCCGTCACTTCCGAGAGGTTGCCCGCCGACTCCGGGGGAAATGTTTCGTGAGAGAACCGTTAGGTACGTGGACCAGGCCAGTCTCGGCATTCATGCAGCCAGCAGCGACGTTGGCACGCAACTTCTTTTCGTCTATAGTCTCCAGACCTTTCATCTCTTTCTAGGTCCTCCACACATAATAATGGACGCCGCTGCCAACGAGGTAGTACAAGGAGACAGTCATGTTGCTGGGACCCACAGATCATGCTAGACTGGATGGACGAGCAACCTTGGGTATTCTGAAGATACCACAGCCTTGTCACGCGCCATTTACCCCGTACTCCTTCTCAGCCTCGTCCGAGATTATCCTTCTGAACGTCCTGGCTCTTTGCCTCTTTCCCAAACCCTGGCTGAGGGATCCGGACTCGGCTGAGTCTCATGGTCCCCCCAGCTTCTGTGGACTCTGACACGGAACAGTGGAGTTGGCTGACCTGGAAGACGCACTTCAGGCTGGCTTAGATGTACAGTGGAGCACTATGAAAATGTACACCTAACGTGCGCAACTATTGTGCATACCTATGTAACTACGAGCCACATACCGGGTGTATCAGCACAACGAGCACACTATCTTGACTGCGTACTGTTGCTGGTTATCGACAGAGCGGTTGGAAGAAAAAGTCGCCCGAATTTTAAATGTCGACAGACCTTTTAACATCTCAAAAGACTCTTCCATGGCAAGAAGCGTATATATTTTAAGGTCCCAGTGTCCTTGTCCTAGCCTTTCTGTTATTCTGAGGCCACCACGAGGACGAACGGCTGATACCTGCTGGACCGACCACCTGTACAGCCTGTCCCAGTAAGATATAACCATACTTTCAAGTTTTTCACAAAATGTAGTCATTTCATCAAATACATCGTCACAAACTATTTTCCCTCCGGAAAAAAAGAAAAATCTAAAGAAAAGCAACAATTTCGCGTTAAAATTACACCAAGCCGCACAATGTGTCAAAATTACATAACCATGTACTAATCATCAGCCTCTATTTCTTTAGGAGGATTCTCGATTTTATGATATTTCCGTCAGCCTGAAAATGTCTTTAACTTGAGAGTATTGTTTAATCGAGAATTATTGTTAATTTGGATATCATTAAATCTGTACGCAGAACTACGTATCGGTTAAAAGTCCGTAGCAATTTTTTCAGTCCTTAAGTCCCTAGTTTCAGAATTGCAGCTCCATCAACTAGATAGCGCTGAGAATTTCTGGAGCGCCATCTATCTTCATTTCACCAATGTTGTAAGCTTTAAAAGAATTTCCTCCCCAAAAAAGTCAAAGACCTGCTGGGAGCATTGGACGAACCGAAGATGATCATGGAAGATGTTGCCAGCAACGTTCCTGTGGACATGGTCAGGTCTTTCCTTAAAAGAGTGCAAATGCGCCCTGCCAAAAATGGGCGCTTTGAGCTTGAACTAGAACAAGTTCCAGTGTGATGTCCTAAAATTCAATGTAGATAAGATTCTTCGGAATTTTGTACTGAATCCGTGACTGTCAAGAGGACCATTTTATTAGGCACGTCTGGTATTATGACACGTTCGAATTGTTCTATCCACTCCTCATTGGTTCCAGTCGTCATATGAACTCTCCCAGATGCCGTACTTGAAGTAAATGACCAGTCCTGGAGAACGAGATGACAGTTCAAGCGTGCCAATGATGTCTGGGATCTAAAGACATTCACTAGAAATCCGGTCTCTATGTACAGACGGAGTATAAGTCAATTGGCCAGTACTGACATCCTCCTGTCAAAGTTGCTCAACTGCCAAGTTCAAATTGGTCAATAGAGCCTCTTCGTCCACAATGTACTGACGAAAAGAGGCCGGATTTTTAGGCGAATCACATTCAGATCACAGTCACAACTTTCATGGTTCATCTGCAGCAAGCGCGAATTTCGCTCACCAATCAGCATCCAGATGGTGAACCTGATGAGGGTGATGGAGGAAAGCCTGAACATGAGATAGATGTTGATGAGGATGCCCAAAACCGGCACCACTGGAACGCAGGGAGTGTTGAAACCGACGGGCCTGGCAACAATAACACCAACACATCCAGGCGGTTCCAACTCCACGGCTGTGAGTGTCCAATGCAAGCATTTTAAGAAATCTCACTTTGATTGTGGAAAATGTGCCATCGCCACAATGTGACAGATGATGATCAGCGTCAAGAGGAGGAAGAGCACCACCGACGCGGCACTGGTGGAGTTGCCCTCGCTGAGCACGAGCGCCAGGTCGAATATGAAGATGAAGGCAACGAGGGAGAAGAAGAGCCTCAGAACGATGCGGCCACCAGATCGAGTACAGTCGGTAGTCTTCTGGCTCGGATGGCGTCCATTGAGCTAGCGATTGATAAGGCATAAAAAGCATCTTAGTTTTTCGCTGTTGTTCACTGCAAGCCACGTGGTGCATTAAAGTATATTGTTGTAGATCTTTAACCAGGTCCATGAGGAGAGGAAGGAGAGGCTTTGGATCTGGTTTGTCGTCTTCCTCCAGCGCTGGATTCTTCCCTGATGCACACAGCTCTTTACTATTCAACTGCAGATGATCAATATCTCTGTACGGGTTATAACTTAAAAACATTTCTGCTATTAAGAATACCTTTATCTCCTCATTGCTCTTTTCCCTCTGAAACTGCTCGATCAAGTTCTTTCTCTCAGGCTGGAATCTGTTGAATAAACATTTCTTTCAATGAAAAGAGTGAAAAGTGTACGTAAACCCTCCTACTGAATGAGTCACCTGAGTATGAGTACGCAACAGTTGACGAGGGTGTAAGCGAGAAGAGTTCCAATGGACATCATCTCGATGAGAACCTCAAGAGGAAAAAACAGTGCGCAGACAGCAGCGATCAGACCGAGCCAGAGGTTGGCACAGGCGGGCACCCCGCGGCGGTTGACCCGGGCCATGACGCTGTACGTGTTGTCAAGAGATGTGGTAACGTGTTCGTAGTTGTGTAGTAGCATAACAATTGCATGCATTTAGTTGAGGGTTGGGTTATTTGATGGGACCTTAGAATTGAGTGTTTCGCCAGCTTTGGACCGAGCGCTTCCAAAGTTCAATAGAATTTGCAAACTCGTACAGACTTGAACAGGAACGTCGTGAACAGCGACTATTTTTTGCAATGAGACTTTGTTCAAAAGCCGTCGTTATTTGTCGTCGGGGACGCTGGTGAACCAATGTTCCACTGTTGGTCCCACTCCTCACCTGAAGAGAAGCCTGTCCTTGGCCATTGCGTACGCGATCCTCGGCATGGGGAACATGGATCCAAACATGGACACGGTGAGAGCCCCAAGGGCACACACCGAGATGATCCATTCCACCGAGTTTAAGCCCACTTGACCCCAGACCTGGACCAGTCCAGCATCAATGTCGAGTTTCGAGTAGGGCACTGTAAGAACGTGCATCCGCATCACCAAGACCACCAAGACCATTGAAAGTCACCTTACCCATAAGTGTCATGATGGACGAGCAGATCACGTATGCAACGGTGATGATGACAAGGGATGAGATGATTGCCTTGGGAATCGCTTCCTTGGGATTTTTCGCCTCTTCGCCTGTCGTCGCAATGATGTCGAAGCCAATGAAAGCATAGAAACATCTCGCTGCTCCTATCAACGAAGCGGAAGTCGTCAGTTCAAGCACTGCTATGCTCAGTAATGTAAACCAGGACTCACCTTTGACAACTCCAGAAAATCCAAATGGCATGAAGTCATCGGTCCAGTTTTCGCCCTTTACCTTGTAGAGTCCACAGATGACGATGATGGCCAGTGAGATCACGTTGAAGACGTTTAGCACGTGATTGAAGATGACGGAGCCCTTGACGCCGAAGAAGAAGATCACCATCATCAGCAGTGTGATCAAAAAGGCGATGATGTCGGGTGAGGTGTCTATCCGAGTGATTGAACACAGCTGAGTCCATTGAATACAAAGCTACAAATGGACTCACTCAGTATTTTGTTTTCATCGCCTGACCAAGCGGCCGTGATGTTGGAGATTGCGCCACTGGACAAGATGTCAAGGCAAGCGCTGAGGGCGCAAGCGCAGGCTGACGAGCCGATGATGTACTCGAGGATCATGTTCCAGCCAATGATGAAGGCCACGAACTCTCCGACAGTGACGTAGCTGTAGATGTAAGCAGAACCAGTCGTGTGCGGCACTCGGACGGCCAACTCCGAGTAGCAGAAACCTAAGGAAAAACACCCCTAAGCATAGGAGAGGCAACGAAGAATCTATTCAGCCTGCTCTATCGGCACATTTCTGGAGATCAGAAGCTCTGCTGCAAAAACAATGATCGGTGGTGGGATTTCGCTACGTTACATGCATACAACGGGATAGGTCAAGTCAAAAAGAGTAAATATTTGTGTTCGCTGTACTGCGCAGTGTGGGTGATGGATCTTGATATACGTAGAGTACGTACGTGCAGAAGAGGAGTACTTGTCAAAGGGTTTTAAAGGAAAATCGTTTTTCCTTGTCATCTTTTCAAAGTTTAGGTACTACTTGCATTGTCGTACAAAAACACAACCTAATTCTTGTTGTTGCTCTTTCAACAGTGCTCACCCGAGAAGAGAGCAGCTATCCCTGCTATGGCGTACGAGAGTACGACTGCTGGACCAGCGATGTTCTTGGCCACCATTCCTGACACCAAGTACATCCCGGTGCCCACGCACGACCCCACCCCGAGGGACACCAGATCTCGGGTTCCCAGGACTTTCTGTAGCAAGGAATGTGTGTCTTTTTTTTGTCTTCTTAGTTTAGTGTGCGCTCTACCTTGAGTTCGCTCCCATCGTTGTTCTCCTCGGTGTCTTGCAGCCTGCTCAGGTTCTTGATCCTGAACAGCTTCTTGCTTATGTTGGGTCTCGCAGCCGACGCCGACGGCGAGTCTTTAAAGGTACCGGTTTGTCGAGGCTGAAATCCGGACTGTCCTTCCGGGTCCACAGTAGCAGATGGAGACCCATTCAATCCTACTCCTTCCATAATGGTCAAATGGCCACTCTCAGTTGTCCCTCTTCCTTTCTCCGCCGAACTCTGTCAGACACAGACACGATCTCCTCAGCGCAGGACATGGACGAAGCCAACCTGAACATCACGCTCGACCAGACAAAGGCGCTTGCGACTGCTTCCACCGCCCGGGCAGCGACATCCTTTAATTTTTTTTGCAAAAAAAAAGGAGAATTTTCCACGGATATTATCACGTACGTGTTAGGGCGCACAGGGCGCCTTGAGATGCGGCGATGAAGGAATTCTTGGCCGCTTTCTTCGTTGAAAGCCCCGACTTTTGCTCTCTTTCTTTCTCTCACATGTACCCACATGTTGAATGCCGGCACTGCGCTTTCTCTCTTCCGTCCCGTTGTGTCCCCTCTGGACGAGGGGGGACTTTCTCTTCCCTGGGGATCCTCTTTGCTCGAGGCAGACGTTGCCCGAGAGGACGACCAGGAAGTATGACCAGGACAACGAGTCGTCCTCCGTGCAGAGACTGAAGCAGCTCCGACGCACGCTGTGCGCGCCCATTGATGCGTGCCAAGTACACGACAGCTCAGTCACAGCGATCCAGCGATATCAGTTTCTCTTACTTTCCTCCAGGACTTGATTGGAGTTTGGATTCATCGAATTTGTCTCTGCGCAAAAAGATGTAAAAACAACATTGTCATATCACAGCTTAAGACTGCTCGCCGACAAGTGGAATAGGGCAACCCAATCCTCCATAGTCTATAGGCATTATATCTGTGATCATCGTGCATGCTTGAATCATGGTGAAGGAGCAAAACAAACTTTCTTCGACTGCATGTTTTTTGTGGATTAGAAGGTGACTGTTGAATCTGGAAAATGCGACTCCATCCAGCTGAAGGTAGCAGGGACGTAATCGGAATGCGCGAATTTTCTCGGAATTCTCCTGAATTGTGAGTTTTTTGTTGCACCGGATGTACGAACTAATTGCTGGTCAGGCTGGAATCGGGTGAGGCTTAAAGAACGCCCAATGAGGCGCTGTTGGGTACGTCATCGACGCCTCAATTTGTCCCCAGTAATTCCGCCAAGGCGTTAGGAGCAAGTGCATGATTTGGCCACGAGATAGTTGGGAGGAAAGCCGGCCGGAGACACACATGAGGAACCTCACTTGTTTTTTTGCAGATGGGAAAAACCCTGCTGTGCTCTCGCTCTTGTCCTCCTGTCCTTAGGCGCAAAACTCCGTCAGACACATTCTGGCATTTAGCTTCATGCATTCGTAGTAGCCACTGCAGTAGCAGCTCTGGGTGCTGCTCTGCGCGCCACAGAGTAGCAGAAACAGTCTGGTGGAGAAGATCGCACACAAGTTATAGTGAGTGCAATTCTCACTTGTAAGAACTGCACTTCTGACATCATAACGGGGCTCTGAGAAGAAGCCTCAAGTTTTACCTTGAATATACAAAGCTCAAGAATTCGGGACGACCCCTTCAAAGGATTTCCGCTTTCTCATGAATCGAATTCCGCTGTTCGTACGCAATCGTCCTCTTTTCTTTAGCCGTCAGTCAAATCTTTGCCTTGGCCCGAGCAACAGCGAAGCTTTCATGGACATCGGCCAAAAACGCGCGAGCGCCAGATGAATTTGAGCGACGATCATGGTCACTTTTACAGTTCAATGAAGGGAGACAAAACACCAGCCAGGGCTTCAACAGCACAGCAGGATCACGCAGACAAAGTTGCACGCGTCCCGCACGTCGCTGGCTGCGGGGACCGACGCCGTGGTGGACAGCGTGGAGATGAAATTGCGCATGCATTTCAAGCCATGCCAAAAAAAAGGAGTGCAGAAGTTGCAGAGTACAAGACATCACGTCATGTGTTTAGACTGCATCCGCGCGTGCAGTCTGAGCCAGAAAAAGTCTCCAAGGGTCTTGGACAGCCTGAGCATGCACTCGCCAGAGGAGGACACGTGACCCGCGAGGCCCGCAGCACCAAGGTCCGGTGGGACTTTTTTGGTTCATGCAGTATCATGTCCTGCTCCTGCACCCCATTTTCCCCCATTTAGATGCCGGTCAGTTCACTCTGTGGAGTAGTTGGCAGCTTCTTGCTCGTCTGTCTCTTTCTTCCGTCTACTTCAGGCCTCTCTTTCCCCCTTCTCCGGATCAGCTTTCTCTCCTCCAGCACTAAACAGGTTACACTGCACGCTCAACTCCTGTGCTGCCTCCTTCCTCACCCAGGTGGGGCCCAAGAGTAGCTCTCTCCTGGGCGTGCAGCTTCTGTCCAACAGTTCTGGCTGCTGCCTGATGCTGCCCTGTTCGAGAATAATGGGGATCTGACCGTTGTTCCTCGTTGTGCAGATATGATTTTGAGTGCTTGGTGTCACAAAAACATGGAGGCTTCGAACTCGTCCTCGTCTTCAACAACTTCGTCGACCGTGCAACTCACAGAGAACATCCAGTTCATGAAGCTCATGCATGAGCTGAAGGCCAACTTTCCCACTGTCCCTGACGAAAGTGTCAAGAATTGCATAATTCAGGTGGGTGCACAGCAAACCGAGGTCGGATTAATATGATGACAAACTTTATCACGGCAACTATAGGTGGCCATTCAGTTTACAGTACTGCATATACTGTATGTCTGGGTCTTACTTAGTGCCGTAAGTGCATGAGGTAATATTCTCTCTTTCTCCACAGAATGGCAAGGATCGGTCCAAGTGTGTTGATCTTCTCGCCGCCGAATCAGATCGACTCTCTCACGGCGGCCCCTTGAACCGTAGGTTCTCCCTCCAGAATAGCAGCCGTAGTTCACTCATCAGCCAGGGAATGGAGTCCTCCAGCTCGTCCAGTGTGGCGATCCCTACTTTGGTCGTCACCAGCGACGAGGAGCCCAAGGGTGACGACGAAGACGTCCTCCTCTTGGGTCACGCTTCCACCATCACCGCCATTTGCCTCGACGTCAACGATCGGGACGACAACAACAACAACAACAACAATAACAACAACGAGGACGACGGCGGCGGCAGCAGCAGCAGCAGCAGCTGCAGTCTGAGTACCACGACACTCTCGCACGGGGAGCTGAGGCTCCTTCGCTGCGACGGTGAACTCGGCCAGATTTCTGCTTGCGCCACCACCTCATTCGCTACGATCACCCGCGATACGATAAGCGTCAGCAGGGGTTCTGTTTGTTCGGACAGAGACGTGCCTAAGGTCACAAAGTCCTCTACCAAGTCAACCATCTTCTGGAACAAAAATAATAACCATAACAACAATGATCATGCAAGGCTGTGCCCGGAGAATCCCTTCCGCAAGGTGTTCGCCAAGCGCAAAGAATTCTATCAGACCCTAGCCGACAGGCAGCCCAAAGTGTCCTCGGTCAACAGGCTGTTACTGCGGAAGCGCCATTGCACACTATGTTGCGCCGAAAGCAGAGGTTGCGCTGGCGACGCGGAGGAGCGAAATCCAGCGCCGCCGCCTGCGCCACCTGAAGAGCAGAGATTTACCTTGGACGCAGACATCCAGCCATTCTTGCCCTTTACCATCACTCACGACGGCGAAGACCCGGCCGACAGCAAGAGTGGTGGCGAGGTGCGTTACGCCGCAAGCGCCATTAACTCTGAAGATGGCGTAGAATCCCACTTGGAGGTGTCCGTTGGCGCAGACGGCAGTAGCGTGATCACCACAAGGCACAAGCGATTGGGATCGCCTTCGGAGATCGCCAACAACTCAGTGCTGCAGCTTAGAAGCGACGGCGAGGGCGGTCGAGTGCTCAAGATCCAACACTCGACTCTGCGCCAGAGCTCCTCGGCGCATTGCACCCGGCAGACGCCAACCCAGTTGGCTGCAACGACGGGGACGGCGGCGGCGGCGGCCCACCTGCTGCGGCAGCGAAGCCAACAGCAGCAACAGCCCATGTTTTACATAGGAAATGAGGGACTTCATCAACGGTAGGGGGATATTACGTAGACAAGAGTGGCATATGCACTTGTACACATGATAAATACTGTACTTTCTAATACGGACACGCACGCATACAGTTATAGCGTCGTCCGACGCACCCACATGCACACTGCGTGAGACGTAAAAAGCCCGTCCAATGCAGATATCGAATATCAACCTTACATCATTGCAAAAGAGGAGACAGCAGAATCGGAATCGTTTACTCGTCACTACGAGTTGAAATCACTCATACGATACCTCGTTCATGCCAGCTGAGATCACTGAGTATATTGACACTATCTTTGTTTCTTGCCAACTCTTTGCAGCTACAACTCCTTGCCTGAACTGTATGGAAGAAAACCTCTGGCAGCGAGTGCGTTGGCGACTTCCACGGAGGTGTTCAACTTGCACCCGGCGGACGAGGAGAAGAGGATGGCTTTCACCAGAGGTGCTTACGTGAAGCTGTTTTGCTTCAAGTAGAACCCACAATTTCATCTGTCCACAGCTCTTCTCTCCCACCAAATGGAGCAACGCATAAAGCTTGAAGCTGCTCTTCGACAAGAGAAAGAAGGTCTGGATCGCCTCAGCTCCGACGTCTGTGAGCTTGAGAGACTCGTCCAGGAGAAAGAGATGAAGAGGGTGCACGGAGGAAACGGAAATAGGGAGCTGGTACGATCTGAACCCGCTCTTTGATCAGAGTCTCAGAGTTGCCACGTTCATCACTTACGTTCTTCTCGCAGGAAAAAGTAACGTTAGCTCTGGAGAAAGAAGTTCTTTTTCTGCGGAACAACTGCGACCGAATGGCGGAGGAAGTGACACGATTGACTCGAGGAACCGGTGAGCAAAAAACATTCACATGTCATCGTAGAGAATGAATCCTTCACATTTTCCTTGTCTTCCTCTGAAGTTCCTCTGGGAGATCCTGCGTACTTTCTCCAATCAGCTCCCCCTTCTTCTGCCACAGGTAACTTCAGGTGATTTCATCAATCTCAGTCGACTCAGCTTACTTTGACACCGGGAGATCGAAGGATTGAGCCAGAAAAGTGCAGAGTTGCCATGGCGTTGTGAAGCCTCATTCAAAGTTGAGTGACTCCTATTTGTGTTCGGCTTGTTCACGTTTTGGCATAGGGAACAGCTGTCTACTAATGAAAAATCTCAGAAGTCCCTGATGCTGCAACCCTTTTTGTAGTACACTCGCCGTCGGGCAGATTTGGAAAACTAAAGCTCCCCTACTTGTACAAGGTGTTCTGGATGAGATTTGACGAGTCATGAGCATCATAGAGTGGTTTTTAAAACTTGAGAAGAATTTTGGCCAATTTTTGAACCCGATATATTTCGCATATTCTTTCTATTTCAGTCTCTTCATCCCATCAAGTCACGGCTGAAAATCCTTTGCTTTGGTCTTGTAGAGGCTGCACCTTCCTGAACCATCCTGCCTTGGACCACTGTGAAGAGTGTCGGTTGCGACGAGAGCGACCACAACAACAGCAGCAATCTTGCTTCTGCCATGAAGCAGCTCGACGGCAGCATGAGACAGCCCAAGTGGTCATAACCTAAGCAATGCGATGTGTTATTATCGATGCTTGCTTGTACCTTAAGCGAAATCTTGAAGAGGGAGATAGGGAGAGAAATGCTATTAAACTTATACGGAAACTGACACACTCTTTGTGTTGCAGTGATCTTGCATGTTAAATGCACACGCTTGTAGCGACTCATTCACGTGTTGTTATTTTGTCACATCTTCGTCCAGCTCGTCGTTTCTAACAAGAACTCATTTACTGTTACTGGGCACGGCCTGTTAACCCTGCATCTTCTCCGAAGGAATAAGATGACATCGGTAGGCAACGCACGCGTGCACATGTGCACGCTCACGCACGCGTGGGGAGTCTCCGTCGTACTTCAGTCCGTCCGTGTACGTGTAGACGGACGTACGAGACCTGACTTTTTCGGGGACGCGAGCTTGAGCGGCGAGAAAAGAAAGCCACAAGTACAGGGAAACATCTGATTTTACGCGCTGCCAGCAAGCAGCTTCACTGTCCCTGCTCTTCCGACATCCATCCAGGCAAAGCCGATATCAGGGTCACGTTAAAATCGTCCTTCTTCATTAAAATCGTCCTTCTTCATCATGGCGATGGACGGCTCGTCCTATCTGGACTCAGCCTTGTTGGCCTCGCCCAAGGTGAAGATCGCGACAGACGTGGACATGGCCTGTCCCTATGGGTATTCGCCCATGATGGGGTGGTCCAAGCACTGCAAGTACGTCCTCTGCCCTCTGTTGTCATGAGCAAGTAGCAACTGATGTCGTGTCCGTAGAAACTGCTTCAGAGATCAGCGTGACCACGTAGGTGGAGGTCGGACCAGGGTGGTTCAGCTTTACGACAGCCTCAAGCGATACAAGGTGACTGAGCAAAGTTGACACTCGCATGTCATGATTTCATGTCCTTTCTTAACAAAGGGTCAGAGAAGCGTTCACGAAAAGCGATCTGCTGTGGAAGCAGCCACGACCTCGAGGTATCTAAAGCCTTGACTGGTGACGTTCATAGTTGTTGCCTTTGAAGCGACTTTCAGGGTTAAGGGGTTACCAAAGCAAAGAAGCGCTCCCACAGCGAGTGACTCGGAGGTCAAAGCAAGGTCCATGTGCGCCCTTCGTACCGAGGAAACCACATCCCACCGGCCAGAAAGGCCTCGATCGCACCTCACAGGAGATGGCGACGTCCCCGCTGAACGGCCCACCAAGTGCGCGTCGCCCTCCGGGGCGAGAGACTCGAATTCCGACCGGCCAATGAAGCATCAGTCGCCGTTGATGCGAGAGGACGGACGAGAAGAGAGCAACGGGGACAACTCGAACTCACGTGAGCCGGATCCCATAGGAGAGCTCCACCACCGTGGACTTGTGGCTCGACGTGATAGATGGAGGCACCTTGAACGGCGAATGAAGAAGCATTTGGAGGTAGCGGCCGAGTTGTATCGTCCTCAAGAGACCGACGGCGGTTCTCAGGATTCTTGGTGCTCCTCCGACGAGTACCGACTGCGCCAGATGATAAGAAAGCAGGAATGGTGAAGACTGAGCGCATTTTCTGCTTGATTTGTAGTCCGTCCACACGTGGGTTTCCTTGCAGGCTCTCAGCCCCAGTTACTCCTAGCATGAGGACACCTCAAGCTTCTCGTTCGCCTTCTCCGGGCTCATCCCGACGACAAAGTCTAGTGATGTCTCCAGGGGCAATGAGGGGAGCGGTCAACAACGGAAATTGGTGTGTTTGTGAAACTCTTAGAAGTCTCACACCCACGTAGCCCATTGTTACGTCACAAGAGAAGACACTTAGTCTAAAAGTATGTGACGTAAGTAGCATGATTGTATGAGTTGTACTGCGTAAGTAAAGAAGGGAAAGCCCTCAACGTGGGTCTTCTTCCCGAGTGAGTGCAGAGAGTATTTCTCAAATTGTTTCAAAGCACTTCCCTTTTTTCAGTACTCTTTAAGACACTGTTTCACAGTTAATAACATTATAACCCACGGTGGCTGCTGTCTAGCAACGAAGTCATGACTTGTGAGTGTCTCTCTGAAGTTCATAACTCTAAAACTTCTCTCCTACTAAGTAAATTGGCTGTTTTTTCCTTCTATCTTCCTTATACCACAACACACAATGTATGGACCAAAACTACTTTTACTTTATGAACTTCATCAAGGTAAACGTTTAAGACTCCAGAGTAATGTCTGCCCATGTAACGTTCTTGACCATCACAGTGTGAAGCTTAAACCTGGGCAAAATGGCCACGGCGAATGCCTTTGATGGGGTCCTTGAGGGAGCTGACGCTAAGGACCTGGGTGAGGGTGAGGTGGAGGGTGCACATGCCACGGATCATGCAGCGTAGAAACCATTATTCCCAATCAGAATCAAAGAAGAGCAGCCACAAAATGCGTTTTGAAAACGTGAGGCCAACAAGTGAGGTTTGATTGAAGTTGGGGTTGTCACCAAGAAAGTAAAGGAGTCCAATCATTTGCCTACAATGCATTTCATATTAAAAGAAAAGTTCTAATCGATTTTGGTCGTCACCCTGTACGTACAAGAGTGATGAAACAGATCTTTCTGCATGAACGACAACCCTTTGAATTTCCTTGTATCTACAAAAAATATACTTTAAACTACATTCAGTTCAGTCTGCTTCTTCTTCTTCAGCGCTCAGTACAACTCTCTCCCCCACAACTATGTCACCAGCAGAGTGCGTGAGATAGAGGAGAGGCAGAAGACGATGGAGAATGAGATCTCCAGAAGAAATCTGATTCGAGGAAGGAGTGAATCGAGGAAAAGTTCAGCGGAGAGAAATGTCAAGAACGGGCTCGTCAACTCCAAGTTGTCCGTGCAAACTGCCAGCAGAAAAGACCTGGAGGCAATCTTGATGCGGCTGAGGGAGAAGACAGCCGAGGGGAGGCTGAACTGCCGCTTCGTCGAGGAGAAGAAGGAGGAGACGGCAGAGGAGACCCAGGAAGAAGAGGTGACGAAAGCTGAAGGCGCTGCTGCTTGCCGAGTTGTTGACTGATGTTGGCTTTCCTCCCTTTAAGGAGGACGGGGATAGCGACCAGAGACTTGAAGACGCCGCAGCCGTGATCACCCATTTGCAGGACGAGCTCGAGGACCTGAGAGCCAAGATCCGGCGTCTAGAAGAGTCGTCCTTCGGGGGTTATGCCGAGGAGACGACTCTGAGGGTGGCGGAGGCCGTGGAAAAGGCCACCAAGGTCATGGAGGAGAGGCTCAAGCAGTCGGAAGAGAAGTGCGGCGACCTGGCCAAGGACAACTCGGAACTCAGGGGGGAACTCGTCAATCTGCAGTTGGAGATGCAGGAGGTGAACGAACCAACACGGAGTTTGAGCTCAGCTCCGTGCAACGGTTGGCCATTGAATCATGATGTTGTCCTACTTCTTCGCAGTCCAGAGATCACTTCCTGGCTGCTCCCAAGGACGCCGAGTGGCGTCGCTTGCGCAGCGAGTTGAACGCCGTGTCCAAGTCCTGCAGGGATACTCAGCTTAGACTCAGGAGGGCCCAGAGGAGAGCAATGGAATTGCAGGCAATTCTGATGCACCAACAACTAACAAGAGTCACCAAGGCTTTCGAGACTCCGTAATACGGTCGAGCTGTCCATAATACTTCTCGTACGGCACGAACAGTGACCGGCGCACCGTGCGTGCTCGCACTTCGTGCGGTACTTGCACACATGACAGACAGAGACCATGTTTTTGGGTTTTGCAACGTGCGATTTGCTGAACGAAGTTTCAGTCACCAAGGTTTCTCCACATAAGAAGTGCGACAGCCTCTACGCGCCTGCAACCTTGATTAACGTTTGTTTTTTTGTATCTTTTGTCAATAATGTGTTCAGCTTATAACTTTCACAGATGCTTCGCAACCTCAGACACAGCCTAACCTGCCAGACCCGAACACTGTTAAAAATACGCAGTTTAAGGACGTCTTCATTGAGAATAAAACCTTCGCTTCTGCAGCGCAGACCAATTGACTGACACCAATTGATGGAGACTCACTGATCCTGCTTGACAACACTGCTAACAAGCTTCGATGTTCTCCGTGATGAACATTTCATGTTCTCTATGCACTCAACCTATTTGAGTGGAGCCCTCGTGGTTTGCCCAACGTTAAAAGAGAGGCCGATATGAAGTAAATATAGGTTGTTTGAAAAGGTGAAAAAATCATCCTCAAAAGCTTCACTGCTAAGAGTCAAAACAAAGAGGTCTGATTTGAAACGCCCTCGCATTTGAGCTGAATCCCACGCATTCACGTACAGTACCCACAGCAGTTGCAGCACTTTGAGTAAATACAGTGTCAGTAAAAGTAAAGTTCGCATGGACCAGAATGTGCTGTGAATCAGATGAAGTTGGATGCAGCGATCAGCTGTCTGTAACGGCATCAAGATCCATCAGAGGTGTCCTGTTTGCCGCAGAAGCTCTCCTGTGTCATGAACTGTCAAAGAAGGAGTTTGGAAATTCAAGTAGCGGGTCCAACTTCAGGAAGAACAAGGTCTTCCCCACCGGACACTGCTTTTTGCTCACCCTGAACAGTGTACATCGCGTGCAGTTCATATTCCACTTTTCGCAAAAGGTCAGTCCGTCAACAAGACAATAATACAAACACCTAGAGTTGTGCCAAACATTGAATGCCGATCCTTTACTAAATAACAAGTCAGATAGCGGCAAAACCTTGCATATATCGAGGTTTATGCACTAATTCATGCAGAAAAATGGATGACCTGCTGCTGTTCTTTGTCTCCTGACATACCCAGACGTGACACAACTGACTGGGCCTTCTTGCCAAAAAATGTGCGCTATCTTCCTCACTTCTTTGCAGCTGACAAACCGTCGTCTCAGCCTAATAGCGGACGCCCAGCAGCGGTCCGTGGAGTACTTGGGTGTGGCGATCTTGTGCGGGGCAGCCATGGTTGTGGGCGTCAAACTCTGGACTGTCATGAGGTCGTGAAGAATAAAAAAAAATGCCAAATCTGATGTGACTTTTTTCTTCTGTAAGTACAGAATCGTCCTGTGTGAGGTGCACGAAGAACAAAAAAGAAGCCATGTTTTCTTCCACCCACTACTGCACAACACACGGTATTGACAGGGTGTCCCGTAAGCCTGATTGCTGAACGTGTCATCCGACTGCCGGGACACCCGGTCGTTGTTTGGAGTCTTTGCGTGGTCTTGGCTGTGGTGGAAAAGCAAACTCGTTGGGCAGACAGTGTGACTTTCCTTGTTTCGCCGCTCCTGCGTCAACAGGGCCCTCGGACAAGGCGTTCCACTCCCGCTGGACCATGGGGTACGGGGCGGCCATGCTGGGCGTGGTGACTCTTGTCGCTCCCTGCACCCATGGAATACGGAATTGACAATCTTTCAGAGGTGTTGGAAAGTGCACTTTGGACTGGATATGCTGTAACTAGCTTTCCCATAAATTTTTGGCTCTCCTTTCAATCCAAAAAAAAGCTCTTCCAAAAAAAGGGGGATTGAATTATGCAAGGTACACAAAAGTACTTGTACTTGTACACAAAAGCATTTGCTCATTGTGGAACCGTCAATTCGATCGCTCTCATACGGGGGAAGCCATATTTAGTTCGAACATTCAAAGTGCTCTAATTCTCATGCACAATTTTTAGACGCTTTAGCATCAATCGATCAGAAATTCAGCACTGAATGCAGCTCTAGACTGCGACATTTTTGCCAGTTTCTTGTAAATAGCAAAAACGTGTCTGCAGTGCCCGGGGCCTTACTTCAGCGAGGTTGCACGAAGGTGAATCAGTTGCTGCGCAAAAGCCCCTTGTACTGTTCGCTTTCCAGGATTAGGTAGCTCTCAAACGAGAGGCCGAGAAATGAATTAGCTGTACTGACTCTGTAAAATGTTTTCTAAGCTGGTCTTTTTCATAATTAAACAACTTGACACCACTGATACAGCGTTATTTCTACCTAACAGCATATTTTAGTTCTTCATGCAAGTAAACATATGCAGAAAAGCCTGCTGGTTCTGCGCAAATCAGCACACCTGAGAGGCCAAGAGCATGTCAGTTTTGGCCTAGAGAAAAAGGCTTAGACTGCCTCTGTAGCACTCTTTGCTAGTGTGCCTGTTGGCCTGTGACACATGCTGGTGCTCATCACTGCCGCCACCATGGATGGCACCACCATCCCCATCCTCACCTTCAGTATCGGACTCCTCAACCGCCTGGATGAAGACGTTGGAGACCTCGTTGATGCATCCTTGATGCTCCATCGGTTTGAGGCCTTCATGATGAGGGAGGGGGCGGACGCAGACCTTCGTGTCCACGTTCGTGGGCTTTTATTCGAACCTGGCATTGAGATCGATCTGCTTGGCATGCTCTTGTCCACACAGAAGCGTTTGAGCATCGATGGTATAATTTATACCCGTGAAGGGTTGAGTGGTGCGCCTGGCCTGGCTGAACAATGACCGACGCTTCAGTGCCCAGATCGGCCTCAGACAGCCTTAACATGTCGAGCATTTCAGACTTCACTGGAGTCGAGCACTCCTTGCTGCCCATGTTGTTCTTGCTGAAAGTGAGCAGCCCCTAGAGACACGCACCCGGTCGAGATGGTCTAAGTCATGTTGGACCTTTTTGCATTTCCCTCTTTGACCACACGTTTGTTGGAGCAAGTTTTTTGCTCATTTGGCATCAATTTGCACGTGGTAAAAACTTTCTGAGCAGCTTTCAATGAGAAGCCTGATCAACACCTGCAGCGCACAATGGGCTCTACACATGAAGACGTTGTTGCCTCCACACAACGTTTGGATGTTCTGTGACAGTGGAAAGCTGCCGCTGGAGGTGGGTTGCGACCCACCAGCAGCGAGTACGACGAACACCTCCTCCAACTAGTTGGCCTGCTTCGACGTGCACCACTGCCTAAAGCTGGGATCTCGTCTGTCACGATGGGTCAATGGGCGAAAGTGTTGGCAAATAGGATTGCTCGTCTCCTAGAAATCTGTCACAATAGAGGAGTGTATGAAATCTTGTCGAAAAATAGGGGTCGGAACAAGCTGGCAAAAAAAGGCTGCTAAAATACTACTGTGACTTCCCCTAATTGAAAATACCTTCTTTGCATAACACGCGCAAATAAAATGTGCGTGCGTGCGCTCGTGTGCACAGGGTGTTGTTAGTTCTTTGAATCCTGCTTTCTCAGCACTGCTACTGACTACTGTGCAGTGCAAGTCTTCAGTCCCTGAGCTCGATCGTTCGTCAGATGTTTGTTGCAGCTGCAGGAGTGTCAATTTTGGAACCCCCGTATGTACCGGGTGCACAAGAACTAGCGTCATACGGGAAATGCTGTGCAGCTCCACAGTTGCGCCTCGCCTGAAGCGATTTTGCCATCATGGGAATATTAATCTTGTCTCGATCAAGGTCTACGGCAAGATGAACAAAGACGTATCTGCTCACCAGAGTAGGGGAAAAAAGCGAGTCAATATTGTTGCTCAGGTGAGAGAGACGTATGAGGCTTCCAGAAAAAGAGTGAAGCAGCTGAGTTATGCACTGATGGGGATTTGATGAGTCTTAGAAGTTAACGATGGTAGGTCAACCTTCATTGTCAAGTGAACACGCTCAGTTTATTCAAAATGCCACCTGAAAGCACTCCAGTCAACCCTTCCTCATCAAAGTTCTAAGTAATCAACTACAGCAGTGAAACTTCTGGGACGAAGCTGCCTAACCTGACTCAAGTCACACCAGTGACTGCTCAGATATGTTCTATTTTCAACTATTTTTCATAAAAATAAACTTTAGTTCAGAGGTGGTGTCCACTGGGGGAGTCATTGGATGAGCTCCGATTCACTCAGGACGTGGACCAAACTGGAGAAGTCACTGGTGGACCTCAAAGCTCACACTCAGGTCGAAGAGGCAGCGCTATATTGACTTTTAAATATGCACACTGCGAATATGCATTTAAAATTTAGCGAACTTTTAAAATGCAAGGACTCCTGCCTTCGAGCACGACGCGATGCAACGATAACGCTGATGACGGTCTTGGGATCGATGAACCTGTGCTCGCGAGTATGCTTGTATATGACATGGATGTTGTACAGCCCAAACGTAAGAAAACAATGATGATGACGACGACGACGACCTTGTAGAGTCACATTAGCAATTTCAGCACGACCACTGTGACGTCGACGGCGTCCAAGGTTGCAGCGTCTCCTCCTCGTAGCTCGTGCGCCCGTTGCACTCTTCGTGTGTCACACTGTACTCAAACCCACACAAGTGGACCTCAGAGGTTTGAGTGCGAGATTTAGCAATTTTCAAATGCGCTAAATCGCATTTACGGTTGCCTCCTTGCATTTTCGTCAGTCCAGGCTTTTTCTTTGTTTTCTAAAGTCCTTTTGTTGCACTTTTCTCTTGACTTTTGCAACTGATGCTGATAATCAAACTTTTGCCCCCCTCGCCCCCCCCCCCAAGGGACAGTTAGGTTTTTGACTTAATTTTTTAGTTAGTGTACTTAACATTCCACGGTCAACATGTGTACTTTTGTGATTTTCTCTGTTTTTCACGGGAGAGAGAAAAGCGTATGCTCGCCTCTGTGAAGGGTTTCTCTTCCTCTACTTCCCCCTCCAGTCAGAGAGCAGAGACTAAAGAGCCAAGATGCTGGAAAGATCTCGTTGAAAGTCACGTCCCCCACCTCCTTCATCACCATTGGATACCCTCAACCCGCCAGCGTCATGGTGACTATGGCGACGGTGGAGGTCACCGTGTTCCACTACGCCATCTCGGTGTTGGCCGTGGTGGGTGTGGTCATCAACGTGTCGAGCATCATCTTGCTCGTCAGAAAGAAGCTCTGCTCAATGTTTCATCAGTTGCTCAAGGTAAGGGAGAGGAAGCTCGCCCGGGGGCAACAGCCCAAAGCCGTTCTGGCAGGGACGAGGGAGCAGCATATGTATGACGTCGGAAATGGCCCACCACAAGTGCAGGCTTGCGGTGAAAACGCGGATGAATGGGACTTTCCTCTTACACAACGAGGGGTTATTTTTACCGACGACAGTTTTTTTTGCTGGTCCCATCACACTTTGGTCTCATTGCTTGAGCTGCTCTGGAAAAATCTGTGCAGCAATGTCAACGATGGAGAACCTCAGCACGACCTTGTGCAAGAAGTGCTTTGTCTGCGACCCAGGAGCAAACAAGGATCAGTTTGTTCTTCCAACCCCACTCGACGTGCAATTTTGAATCCTTGTTCATACAAGAACGTTCACTTGTTCCTCAAGGTCCCAATTTGGCAACCTCGAGTACGAGGATCTGTGGCCGACTCCCTAGGGCGTCCCCTTCATCCGAGCTCCACTGTATTAGAGGCAACATTAAAGCTTCTTAAGAGGACAAAAAAGCTTCCTCGAGGAATCTTTGCTTTCACAAAAGTAACCATCTTGACATCAGCAGTACAATGGAAGCCATTTGTAGTCGCAGAACAGTGAGTTGACAGAATCAAATGTTCGCTGCATGAAGTACAGGGGAGAAGCTGGTATTAATGTCCGCTCATTGTGGTAGTTTTTCCAAGAACAATAAAGAAAAGAAACTTGCCTCTTATGTTCATTGTACGGCTTTTCTTTCTTTTTTCTACATGGTTCCATACCGAGATCTTGGGAACACCAGTTGAATGCCACAATCCTGATTCTGTCGTCCGTGTCAAACAGTCATGTGACTTTAGAGTCATCACTGAGCGAGGGGCCAGAAAGAGGTGAAACGAGCTTCTGGCTCGACCCGAAAGAGGTTTCGAGCCTGCCGGCTCGGGCCGCTCTAGCCGTGTCGAAGATGGAGGAGAGGGCGAAAAAAAGCTATCGATGTAGCTTGAGGCTCCGAAGCTCGACCCAGCTCGGGTTAGAGGTTTTAGCAGTTTGACCCACCTCTACTGACAGGGCTGTCGTGGTCCGTGAACTCGGGCATCGCGTCACTGGTCCATAGTGCCACTCTAACCATGCAAGCATGTATGCAATAAACTAGTTTTTAAAAATCATAAGAGGATTCGCGCGTTGAGAAGATACTTTATGAACCACAGCCTTAAGGTTTGTTCTATGAAGATTGCGCAAAGGAAGCGGGCATACCCACAAGCGGTAAAGTTGCATAAGGCATCGCCCTCTTCAAAGGCCAATGAATGAATGGAAAAGTGGAGAATGTGATGCATGCATATGAAAGACTTTGCATTTCACTATTAAAAATAGATGCTCTCAAGCTCTTGATCTTTCTCTCTTTCTCAGGTCCTCTGCGCGTCCGACCTGTTGGTCGTGACCGGCTGCACCGTCTTGTTCGCCCTTCCCAAGTTATGGCCGTTCTACCAGCAGCGAGTGTTTCCCCTGGTCGTGCCCTTCCTGGTGCCCACGGTGCAGATCGCCATGATGACCTCCGTCTACGCCACCATTGTCATGAGCTATGAGCGTTACTTGCGCATCGTGCACATCTGCAGATTCAGGGGAAACTCCTTCATCACCCAGGAGAACCTCAAGTAATCCTTTGTCTTGCTTTCCTTCCTTTTGTCTAATAATGAATTATGCACGGCACTGTACGGTGTGAGCTCCACAACATGCAAAATTAAGGTACATCCAGGCGAAAGTCAGATGTCCTTTGGCCTTACTTTCAAGACTTGCCAGGATTTGGCACGCTTGGCATAAGTACAGTTTCGATTAGTGATCGAGAAAACCGAATCTGACTCAAGTCCAGGTCAGCAGATCTTGAATTCAACTTAACTCGGGTAAAGGACTGGAAAAATCTGAGTGGATCAGGTCAGGAATTCGCCGGAGTCGGGGCCAAGGTCGGTCATTAATGCTACCAAGTTGAACGGTAATCGGTCAATCGAATTGCCAATTTTTTTGGCACAAGCGATAAAGGCTGCTGAACAGTGCCAACTTTTGTGCGCTTCATATTTCCGTAGAGAAATGTTATCTAGCTCGCAAGTCAGCCCAACAGCCGAGGTCTCTCCTTACCAATCAGCTTCGTTTCGATGGTTTCAGTCGTTGAACACGTGGCAGATTTTCCACCCTTGACATATTTGAGTCAGACAGGAAGTGTCGAATTCAACACCAAGTCCAGTAAGGAGTGTCTTGACTCCGAGTTGGGATCGATCCATCCAGAAAACACGGCTTGAATTCAGGTTAACGGACTCGAGTCATCACCTGGGCACATCACTAGTCAAATATCGCAATTTCGCATGGAGACACGCAACCATCGTGGATGTCCTTTGTACTGTACTGAGCACACCAATGAGGATGAGTGGGGGGGAAATGTTGACGACGACGATAATGGAGAAGAAGAAACTACGAACAAACCACGTGGCTGAACTGAACACCAGGTGTATTTTGCGTCCAGCGCGTGCATCGTCTCTTAATCCCGCAGCCACAGGTGCAAGTACAAGTACTCGTTAGCAGCGCACTGGAAGTACTTTTCCCCCCTCCGTTGAGATGACGACTTCAAAGCCGGCCTCGTTTGGGGCAAGGGCAAGGATATGTGAGAAAAACTTTTAGGGGCGGTTCGTCTTTGTGAAGCAGCTGCACAACTTTACCTATAAGGTTGCGAAGACAAAAAGTTGACAACCATTTTTTCGTTCGTTTGTCTGTTGAGTGAACATTGTTGCTTTCTTGGAGAAAACAATGTCCTTTTTATTCCCCCCTCCTACGCAGGTACTACGTCGTCGGCCTCGTCATCTGTCCCCTGCTTTTCTACGTGCCCATGTTCTTCCAGCTGCGGACGGTGGACGTGTACACGATTGTAGGGGTGACCACAAAGTGCGACGGGATCAACACCAATGGGACCACCATCAGCGGTGAGTAACAAACGCGCCGGACGTGAAGTTGGCCAATGCTTGCCATACGGAGCTCTAAATTCTCTCGCAGAGTTATTCGGCAACCCTTTCAACGAGATTCCAGTGGACCGGCTGCCCATCGCCGCCGAACCCATGGGAGAGATCGACTTCGCCCAGGAGGACAAGGCCACAGCCAGTCACATCTCGCGCACGTGCCAGGAGGCAGCAAACGGAACGAAAGATGTCGACGTCAACGTAACTTTAAGAGTGAGCTTAGTTTCCTTCTTCGTCACCTTTCAAGAACTACCGACCAAGTTGTCGATGACAACGCTCTTTTGTTCCGTGTACGTGGTACGCAAGAATTAGCCCCTGTGAAGCACTTCAGCTGCCTGTAGCATTGCTGAGATGTGTGCAACGGCAGCAGGATCAAGTTGAGCAGCAAGACGAGACCTTAAACGTGACTTGTAGTGAGTTTCACTTTCCAAAAACAAGACTTTATGTGTCATTTTAAAGTTCTTTCAAAAAGAGTGGCTGAAGCTGATCTGAGAGGGATTGGCAGGTCCTTTTTACAGCCACTGCAGGCATGAAAGTGAAGCCACGCAGCATCAGCATGAAAAGAACATTCCAAAGCACTCTCGCATGCAGCTTTTAAGTATCTTACATAACACAGTTTTGCTTGAAAGATATTTTAAAATGTCAGCGCAACAGCTTCGCCTGAGAGAATCATCCTCATATTGGGAGCTACATAAGCCGTATGGTTGAGAGGACAGAGGCTGAAAAAATATTGGATAATACTTTTAGATCTTTATTCAATATGGAGATACATTCGGCCTTCTTCTGCATGGCGTTGCATCTCCTGAATCTCATGTTGCTGTGATTGCTGGTTTGACTGAGTTGACCACATTGGGGTAGAAAATTGTCTTCTTCCTGTGAGAGCAGTTACACAGTACCTAAAGGGTCACAGCAATAAGTTTTGCGTCAAAATTAAAGTGGACAGACCTATTGGCACGCACTTCAAGTACTCTTCTTTGATTCCTTTCTTCTTTCATTCATAAAATTCAAAACATACATCTTTAATGAATTGAAATAGTGACTACCGGCATTTCTTCAGCATTTGCCCCACCATTTGGAGAGAAAGTGGGTGATAATGAATATGATTTACCTTTACCTCTGTTGTTTAGCTGAGAGTGGGATATTTGTTGCAAGAGTAAAATGGATGAGTCCCAGCTGGTCCAAGACCAAGTCCAACTGGCTTGTTTGGTGATTGCACAGACACTCATGATGTTTCACGAAATTTGAAGCTCCCCAGCCAGTGCTTGCTGAAACAAGGGATAGTCGAATTGTCAGGCCAGCTTTTCCACAAACGTCTTGGTCCGCAAAATCGGCCTTACCTGAGCAGCTGCTGGCACCCCAGGACTTCAAAGGCCACCACGCGCGCAACCGGCGCCAAGCCCATGTGCTGAGCAACAAGACCTGGTCACAACGAGATTGAAAAGTTCTGCTGCCAGTGATGAAATTGTATAAGTTTAAAGAGTCCAAGAAGATCAGCAGTTGAAGCACCCAGGAAATTTCATGAAAAAAAAACATGGTAACGCAAAGATTAAAGTCTTTGAGTTCAATTTGGGCACTCTAGGGTCAAAACGGGCCGTCCAAGTGGATCTCACAAGTGGATCGATGTCTCAGGGTTTCAAGGACTCTCCACTTCAGCATTTGAGGCTGTTCCACCCTGCCTGCATCCATTACTTACTACACTGAGGACTGGATTGCAATGTTTGCAGCCCAATAGTTTTGCAACCTCTCTGTGATCAGAACGTGGAGGTCGGTGCCTGGGCATGGCGCAGGGGGCCCCTGGTGGCCTTTGGAGTAATGGGGAGCAAGTAGCTACTGACTTAAGGCCGGTTATTCAGGCCAACATTGGGGCAGAAAAGTTGCCCCCACAATTGGACTATCACTTATTACAGTAAGCACTAACGTCTACTGATCAACATATCCCAACCAAATTTCGACTTCCGATAGCCACGAACCGCATAAACACGATTGATTATTAATATGTCCCAATGATCTTTCTCTCTCTGTGCACGCAATACAGATTTTTCTGAAGCACGACTACATGGACACCGAACTCGGCCGCAACACCGTCTACCGCTTGGTGTACAACATCGTGCTCAACACCATCTTCGCGTACGTGATTCCCATCGTCACGCTACTTTTTTTTAACCTGTCCACCATCAAAGGTACGAGGAAGTTGATGCAAGAGGGCCTTTTTTTGCTCTATTTTTGGGGGGATTTAGTCGTTGTCCATGTGCTTCTTCCTCCTTCTCAGCACTCCGCACGATGGGCCGCGAAAATCACGTTGCTACGTGCTGTCGGCACCGTTTGGCGCCGGTCGTGACCAGCAGACAAGGACAGTGGAAGTACAGGATCAGGTAAGCAGACAAGAAGGAGTGAATCTGCTCCTGAAAGGACTAATACGCCCTCTCTCTGGATATTAAGTCCTAAAATAGACGTAGAGGAGTCTTCGTTGGAAGTAGTGGTGGCCCCGGGCTCGGCCTGAACCGGACAGCCCGAAATTCCGAGTTCAGGGGAACCTTTCCATATGAGTAAACTTCGCAGCAAAGGATTTCACCATTACTTGAAAGTCGTTTTTACAGATAGGGACCTTGCTGACTTAGGAGAAATAACAATTTAGGACTGGGCAACTCTTTTCTTTTTCATATAGAAAGGTTCTTCTTGTGAAGCAAAATTTTGGACAGAAAAGAAGTCATTGCCCATTTATGTCATGGCTGCTACAAGCGAAGAGTTTGCGTCATAACTGTCCGGGGGTTCTTTTTCTACAGAGGCCACAGCCTCAGCCCGAGTTATCATTACCCAATAGTGTTGTTCTGTTTGGTGTGCACATCACCCGTAAAAACATGTGCTGACGATCCTGAGTGCGTTGGTACGTCTGCTCGCACGTTCGCACGATGTCCGCGCGTACATACATGTCTTCCACAGCACACGTGTCTGGTGACATGACGAAGATGTACGACGTTTACTCCTGCTGCAGCATCAAGTGATGCTTCTCATCCATAATTTGATACGGAGAATTCTGATCAACCTCTCCTCGTGTCTGTCTGGAAAAAGCCAACACAACACTGAGGAACACAATTGTCAGCTAATTTCATCTCTTAGTGTAAAACACACCAAAAATATGAACTAGAGCGTGCAGAGTTATAAATGTTTCTACTTTCCACCTGAAGTAATATTAGTTTTCCCAGAGCAATTGCGCTGCGGAATTGTTTCAGTTTGCCAGGGGCTTTTATTCAGAAATGCCTCAGTAGTGTGCTGACATGAAAAAGAGGTTTTCTCGGAAGCTGCCAATTCCAACCAGGGAAACGCTTTCATCGTCATAAGTAAGAGCACTTGGTACTCCAACAGGGTGTGGAAGAAGAGGCTGCACATTGATTTACCCTACTGTATTCATCAAGTCTGGGAGAAAAAATAGTAATGGAGCAAACGCAACAGAAAGTGTAGACTTACAACACTGTGAAATTTTCTATCGATTGTTATAGTTGATGCACATGTGTTGTTTTGAACACCTGTAGATGCAAACCCCTTTTTATGCTCAGGAAGTGTGCTTGAATTCATGAAGGATGTGAAGGAAAGGTGTCCTTACGATAACGATACAGCGTAAGTGACCCAGGACAAAGTGCTCATATCCAAGCAAAGTACGCTTACACTAAGTTTTAGAGGTACGTGCCGCGGAGCTCGAGTAGTGGTGGCTGATCTTAAGCTTAAATTGCACTCGTTCTTAGATACTAAAGATATGATATAATTGGCATCTTCTGGAACAAATCAAAGTAATCTTACGGTAACTTAGTTGGTAAGAACATGAACATTTACATGGAAAGGTGACTGGAACTGAACTTGAGCCCGTTACAAGGTTCTAGTCTTAGTTCAGGCCTGCCCTTCACCTCGCTCCCCGTCCTGTCCATCATGTAGAAGTTGTCCAGTCCGTTGGCCTCCTCAAA
>JAAUXU010028180.1_pt1 | contig 49574 bp, 40 predicted proteins | sample 7278151 | NCBI WGS metagenome assembly JAAUXU01 (sample SAMN14350113, study PRJNA611818) | marine sediment metagenome | isolation source: surface marine sediment (1.8m) | place: French Polynesia: Moorea | collected 2018-08
CTGTGAGCAAGGTCTCTGTGTCCTCCTCCTCTCCCAAATGACAGTATTGCCTACTTACAGGGTGTTACTGATAAATCCGGAACTTGGCTAATAGTTGAGAAGAAAGGAACCGCAAATTAGCACGATTGTTGGTTGGACGCGAACTTTAAGTGGGTAATTCCGCATCTATTTGCAAGACCCTGGACATGCGACTGGGAAACGTATAATTTCTCCTGTGGTTTCCTCTAGATTTGCACAAAGAATAGATCATTTTTTGCGCCTTTTTTCGCACACTTGAATTTCTATCCTTGTCTTCTTTGTTTAGATGTGTTGCTGGCAACATCAAAAACTCACGTTAAGAAATAGCTGCAACTTGATATTGTCTCTCTTTTTTTTTCTTAACTCGCCTCCCCCCACCTGCCACAATCACAATTTTCCTTAGTTGGGCCTATAATAAAGGCCTATGAGCTCTGCTAGGCATGATAACGCTCTTCAACCTTCTTTTTCTCGTCCACTCACTTTGAAGGCGAACGGTTTGATGGATGAAATGTTGTTGGAGTTCAAGACCAGACGACGCAGGTCCTTCAGGTAGGAAAACGCTGCAAAAACAAAAAAGAGTCATTTGTTTGACAAAAATTATGCAAAGTTATAGCTAAGCCCAAGTTTCTCTGATTCTCGAGTCAGCCCGAAAACACCTTTTTTCATGAGGAAAAAGTGAAAAGAAGGAGTTTCAGGGGATCACATGAGGATCAGAGTTTAATTTGCGAGGAAGAATATCTCATTATTTTCGTCAGCTTTTCCACAAATTCTCTGGTTCGTCACAGAACTGACCACAGAATAGGAGCAGAAAAACAGTGAATGCAACAAAAAACACAGGGGAAAAAGTAGAAAAGAGGACTTGCTTGAGCGGAGAAAAAAAGCAAAACTCTTGAATATTCAGAGCTCACCATTTGGTGGTATCACAGGGATGTTCTGATTGGTGATTTCTATTTCTTGAGTCTCCACTGGAAAGTTGGTTGGGAGGGAAGTCAGGTTGCCAGTGTTGCAGAGGACCTGAGAGAAAAAAAAATCATTCACTTTTTGGACATAGAGGAGAGAGCTTTTTTTCTTTCCCTCTCTCTCTGGTCCGATCAAGGTAAGAACAACGAAGATGGAAAGAGTAAAGGATTTGACAAGATCAAGTCAGATCAAGGAAAGCAACCAGCAGCACCCACAACCCAATGGAAAGCCTTCCCTCAAAGCTTGGTCGTGACTGTATCATCAGTGCACTCGAATTTACAATCGACCTCTTCTTTACATTTGTGCACGTGTGCACGCGCACTAAGCCCGCCCAAAACTGTCTCCCTCACGCAGGAAGGCACCTTTTTTGGGTGGGTGGGTGGGTGGGTGGAAGAAGGACGTCATGAATATTTATGCCAGCTCGAAATGGGACAGTAAAAGCCCATTTTTGCAACATTTCCACTTAGTTCTTTCGTCGCTGCACCTGCCCAATGTTGAGAACACCATCTGCGTAAAGAAGAAGTGAGACACATTGCAGCAAGGTGAGTTTTACTATAAAAAATAACGTGTCTTCAGTCTTTTTTTCTTAAAAAAGTAGTCCAGATCAGTGTAACACCAGGCCTGTGAAAGCTCATCACACACACACACACACATATGCAGTAACGAGAACAAGGGGGGGAGGGCTAAGAAGTCCCTCTCTCACTGCCTTATTCTTAACTTTCTCTCCCCCCCTCTCTCCATTTGGAATCCCCTCCCTGGAGACTCCACCGAGTGATGAATGTTGCTGCCCTCGCAAGCAGGAAGAAGAAAATTGTTAAAAATTCAGCTGTATTAACACCTCCTTTCTTGCCTGAGATTGCAACTCTTTTCTTCTTCTCCACCTCATGACATCTCGTGGAAAAAGAAAGAAAGGAAAGCTTTCCAGAAAGTTCTTTTCCTACTCATTACGGAGGAAATGAGGCCGAGGAAAGAACTTTGGTGGTCAAAAGTCGAGCTTTTCTTTTTCTTTTCTATCAAGAGAAAAATGTGTCCTTGTCTATCAATGATTGCTTCTGTCGTTGCGATAAAAGATTAAGATTGACGCCTCAGACACAGTTGGAGAGAGAGATTTTTCTCTCCATCGGGCAAAAGTGACAATTTTTGAGTCTTCTCTCTTCAGTTTGTGCTCCAAAATCAGAGTCACAAAGAAAATGCGCCATTCTTCCTCGTACAGGGTGCGCCAGCATCCATAGTGACGGAGTTCAGTGGATGGCTGCACCTGTTTCTGAAACCTTTCTCGGGCAAGTATAATTCTGCGATAGCTTGAGAGCGAATGGAAGGCTTGAAAGCTCAGTCTCAATGAAAATTGTGTCTCATGATAACCTACAGTAATGTCGCTGGGTACATATTGATGTCATACGCTGACTGGGGATGTTTCTGACATGAATTTCAGTATGTAATTGATCATTCAGACTCTGTGACATAACTTTAAGTACACAAGTTCACGGTTTTGAATGTTTATTGAGACACTGGAGCACTCAAAGTAACATGAGTTGACAAGAGCACCGTGATTTTTCATGTTTTTGACCACTTTTTCTCTATGAAATTTGGTGAAATTTTCTGTTGATGTGGCCACGCACCCTCCAGTGCCACATGCCAAAGACGGCGTTCTCCGACGACCCTTCCTTGGTCATGCTGCAGGCCAAAAAATACCTCGAGCGCGCTCCTTCTGGATGTGGCTTTGAGGCATTCAATCTCTTTGCTCAAACACACGAGCCTTGTTCAGGAGTATCAAATTGCACTAAAAGTGGTGGGAAGTAAGGTTTGGTCTGGTTGTTCATGACTTTCAATGTTGTCATCTCAGTTGTCTCTCTGTGCAGAAGTCAGGGACCAATGAATGCGCGTCATTCCGACGTGCAGTACAGGTTGCTTCTGCTGAACCGCAATGAGTTTTGGGCGCATTTTTCCACCTTGATCCTGAGCACACAGTCCAGTGACTGTGGCAATTCACTTTTTGGGGCCTCAATTTCACTTATTTTCTGTACGAATGACCTCAAACTTGACCTCGCAGCCTCTTTCAATGACCGAAGCAAAAACCGGTCACAAGAGCTTCCAGTCGGTTTCAGTCTTGCAGCCTCCTCCTCGAGATTAGGGCCAAAAATCTAGTCCGGCAACGTTTGACTTGGAGATCACATAGCACAAAAGTTAACAGCAACAAACTGTTCTTATGGAGCAATTTCATACAAGCCTGGACATCACCATTGGGACAGATTAAGGCAGTCAAATAGGTCGAACAATCATCATAGTTCAGCAGAAACACCCTGTAAGTGTTCAAGTCTAAGCGCACAACACCTGACCCACCCTGTACCTGGCTTACTAAGGGAAAACCCATTGTGGAGTTTACATATTTTGCTAAACAATCATCTTCTCACACACGAATTCATCAAGCATGTTTGCAGAGTGCAAAAGCATGGAAGGAGATTTGTTTACAGCATTGCTACTTGGCTCAACTGTGCCTAATCCAGTGCAAACATCGTGCATGATTGTGTGCAGTTTGTACAGGGTGCATCCTGGACATTTGCAACTCGTCAGAAAAGGTAGAAAGCAACGTCGCCCATCTCGCCCAGTTCACCCCGTACGTCGCATAGTCCTACATCACGCCACCAAGCACCATGTACGTGAAATACTCCATGTTGTGCACTCACTACGACACTACAAACGCAAAACATTGTGAGTAGAAAAAGCAAGACTTGGACATGTACGACTTCAACCAGATCTGGATCGTGGAGCACGTGGAGGCTGGTGGGACGCTCTGACTGCGTGTACTTGCAAGCCTTGACTTATGTTACAGTGTGATCCATAATTGATAATGTAGCATATGGGCCGGATCCCACGCCACTGTAGACTAGACGTGTGCAGTATGCATTAACAATACCAACACCGATAGCGAGTACATGCATTCCTCTGTCAACGAACAAAATGTATTTCGAGAACAGTGCAAATTCGTTTTGCCAGGTACAGACTACGTAGCCAAGGCTTCAGACAAGAAAATATAGCCCTAAAAAGGACTTTAAATCACTAAATAAGATGTCCAGTGTTGGCATTGTTCATTTTCTTCTTTTTTTTCACTTCCTGTGATCAGAGTTGCCAAGTTTCAGGACACTGGAATCCGCGTACGTAGTATGGATCACCCTGTAACTACAGGATGGGGAAGATGAATCCGGACTGACTCTAAAAGTCGATGCAGTCTTGTCAAATTTGTTCACGTTCTCTACACATGATTGAGGTTGTCAATGGACTCGACAGCAACTGTGAGGAGTACGTGAACGAAGGAGATGAAAGCAACTTGCTTCGTTGGCAGCTGATGCGTCGGCTTTGTCTCCTCCACCGTCTTGGACGTCTTGGATCTGGATCGTTGGCAGCTGGAACACCGCTATGTAAAAAAAAACCATCGACTTTGTCTGAACGCGGCCGAGATGTGTCCAGTGCAGTGCCAGTGGATCCCGACTAGGCTCCTCTGCGATATCCGCAGCATCCGACCACATTGAGTTATGCGCAAAAAAAAAAGAGTCCGGATATATCTTAGCCATCCTGTAGCAATGCACTTGACAAAGATCTCAGTGCAGGCCTTGAAGGTGAGGCGGAGCCAGGCATCGTTGTACGGGACATAACATTGAACACCCTGTACTGTGCCACCCGCTGCCAATGAACAGAGATTGCTTTACCTGAATCTGCGACAAGCACAGGCATTCCTTGGGGCAGGATTGGGTCGAATACGCCTGCAGCTCCCTCAATATGAGCAGGAGAGGAACGAAAATCAGCCTTGTCCTCATCCTGAAATGTGAGAAAAGAGGCAAAACCACGCGGGCGAGGGAGAAAAAGAAAGCTTGACCAAAGTGGGCCCCCAAAAAAACAATACCGGGGGGGGGGGGTAAGATTCCCCCGGAGCACTGCGGATATCGTACCCGATTTCTTTCCTAATGAACCTGAGGTTGCGGAAAGTATTCGCGGAAAGTCTCACTCACCTGCACGTGGTCGAAAAAGCTACAAGAAAAGTCCCTCATCGCAGATCTCTCAGAGGCACTGATCAAATTTCCCATCTCAACTTCTGTACGTGAGAATTGGTCAATATCTCTTGGGAGTCAAAGTTCTCGTTACTAATGCGCCGAGGGGGTGGGGTGGGGAGCGGCCTTTTTTACCCCCCTAAATAAGTAAGGGGTGCATTTGTTAGTATCGGTCGTATGATAGCAGAAGAAACATCCCCCGACTTTTGACGAGGTTCGACCCCCATCTACTTCTTTCATTCATCCTCGACGTTGTCAGAAAGACAAATAGCGGTTTGGCAGCCCAATTTCAGGCTCTTGAAGGATGGACGACGCATTAAGTGACTCCCCCCACGTCTCCCATTACTGTGGGTACAAGATAGTTGGGTCGTCACCAGTTGTCAGGTAATGGGGATTAAATGCTAGGCACTTTCAGCAGCCAACGAAACAAATTGTCACGGTGTTTACTGAAGTAATCTGCCAACCTCCACTAATCCACCACCCTGTAGAAGGTGAACTCCATCCCATCTCCTGGGAAAATTTCAAATCCTTACAGGGCCCCTGTTGGATCTGCTTCCTCCGGGCCTCGACCGCATCACCAAAAAGAGGTGATCGGCCAACCTCTGCTAAGCTGACACCACGCTGAAGGTGAACCCCAAACCCTGATATAAGAACATTTGAAAATGTAAAGACTGTCGGGGGCCCCCATTTTAGTCCTCACCTCCAGACATCATGCTTATATTAGTCGGTCCACCTCTAATAACTTGTCATCACCCTGTAGAGGGGTTCAGGGTGGCCCGATACAGTTACTGCAGAAAGAACAGTCGACTGTTGGCATAGTAAAGATTGGAGCTTGACATCTTATATGTGTGTGTTTTGGAATTGACTCCATTTATTACATAAGTATACAGGGAAGAATCTCTAAAAGTTATTCCTAGCTTTACAACATAGGGTTGCCTGATTGTGAGGTTCTGCTTAATCAGCTCCAGAAGTTCACCTCTCCTCCTAAATTAAGAGAGCAATTTGGGGACTGACATAAACCTTAATGTATAGAGTAACTGCGATTATGTAATAAATCTTAATGTATGAAGCAACTGCTTCTTCCCCCACAATATTGCAGGGGGTTGACGAAGGCCCGCATTTCAATCGTCCTTACCTTAGGGAAATCTCATGGCCACGAAATACATAAGGGATGGGCTTTTTTCCACCACCAAAGGCCGATGCTTACTGGGTGTGTCAGCTAAACTGCTGAGCGCGCGCTCTTTTTTCTAGGCTGAAAAGCCCCTGGTGTCGCTCCCCGCGAGAGAGGAAAGATCCGACCGGCTTTCACCGCCGCCATTCGCCGTTCAAGACCTGAGGCTTTTCAATCCTCAACAAGAACTTTCCATCATGGAGAAATTCATCTGGCACCACTGGAAGGCCTTTCTCGTGATGAGCTGTTTAGTCACGTCGGCTTGAAAGTCCTCTAAAAACCCTCTCTGGCGGACCTTTCAAAAATGAATCTAAGCACTGTACTTTTCCCTCCCTTCATGTTTTTGGAAAGTCATCTTCCTGCTTTTAAAACAGGTGCTTCTCCCACAAGTGTAAGTGATACGTCTCTGAGGAATCATTTCAAAAATTAGCTTCCAAGCTACTTTCCTGTGCATCTTGTTGGAATTCAGGGTCTTCCTTCCCTCTTCTCATTGTTTCAAGAGCCTCTTCTCTCCTTTTTTTCTTCGCACCTTGCTCAAGCTCATATATCCATGACAAGTTTCTCTCGGTCATGAATTTTTTATCCCTCTCTCTGTGGAAGCTCTGGTCCTGAGCCTTATTCCACTCTGTCTAGTGGATATTCCACAGAGCTGACTCTGTGAGTCAAAAAAGATGCTCTTGCCATCAGTTTTTTTCTATTCCTTTTGATGTGTGCCTCTCATCGCGTGACTAATGCCCTCTTAGACTTTTCTTTATGACTCACACTGTGCAGCACTACATGGCTGGACTGTTTACGCAACAATTCCTTTGTGTCTACAGCGGGCTTTCGATTTTGTCGGCCGAGCTCGCAGGAATCATGTGGAAATCTGAGCATTGGATGACAATGATAAGAAGTCCTGATCAGTACAGTGCGTGTTGCCCATGTCTGCTTCTCATGACTTTCTGCCCCTGGCATGAAGAGGAGTGAATGCTTTCCATTGGCTGTTGCCTGTAAAATGATGCGGCGTCAACGGCGAGAGTATCAAGTTTATGGAACTTTTTTGTGCTCACTCCCAAGAGAAGAAAAAAATATTTTGAGACACCAGAATGCGCCCATAAGGAGTGCAAAATTGTTGTAAGTGCTCTTCAGACACCTTCAATGCGTGGCAGGAAGTTGTTTGCAACTTTCCTCCAACTAAAGTGGTCTCGTGTACTCATTACTGCAGGGTGGTAGATTTCGACGGAGAGGACCAGACCCGGATTGGAGGTTGGGAGACTCCACGGGGCGGTGGTGGCGCAGCTGCTGAAGCTGCCGTCCGTCCCTGACGGCACCAAGCACCAGTTGACAGCTCTGGCTGATGCAGTCAGTTTGAGGTGCTGCTGAAAGTAGCAGCTCAACAACTTTCCCGTTGTCTCAGGTTCAAAACAGAGACAAATGCTAAGTAAGGACATTGGAGTGTGACTGTGTCGTCGAGGGTGGCAGCATTCAGGAGTGAGTGACGCACATCGGAACTCCTCACTTTGGGGGAGATCAAAGGGTGGAACTATATTGCTCGTTCCAATCTTGCAATCTCATTTCTTGTTCTGTGCCACTTCTGCTTCAACACAGCCAAGGTTGTCGTCGTGGAGAAAGGCCGATCAGCCACAACGTCCATGTTGATGCTGGGTGGATTGGCAAATGCAGTGGGAACTGCACCGCTAACCAGCACCTGGAGGTGGCCTTCAAGTTCGTCTTGCACTGAGCCCCAACCCCATTGTCTAACCGGATGCTCCGGCAGATGAGGTAAGGAAGTCCACACTCAGTAAGAAGACAGAGATTTTCCCCCCTTTCCGGAGTATTGTCACTGATCCAGAAGTAGGCGAAGGAGCAAGTGAATAAGGAAGACACGGACTATCCAATGTAGACCAACACCTCCAACCTGCAGGACTTCTTGGTGGAATGGACTACCTGAAGACAGCACAGTAAGCGAACGAGCAGTGTCTTCAACAGGTTTAAAAGTGCTCCGGGAGGTGGTGGCCGTTGCCAGACCCCACACAGTGGTGTTGTCCTATGACTGATTTGACATCATCATCGAGGACATTGAGAAGATCAACCGTGACTACTTTGGCTAGCCTGAGGGGCCGCATCAGGACTGGAGGCTGTACGTCGGTGAGATTGCCTCCAAGTGAGTGACAAGAACTGTTTCTACCGTATCATCATTCCTGTTTATTTTGTGTTGACTGTAGCAGCCACAGGAGTAAAAGCTGATTTTCCCCCTTGTAGGAAGTGTGGCTTTTAGAGCAGCACCACTTCAAGCGCGGTCTACCCTGGTGTACTGTAAGGTCTACAACGCCAGTTACTACTGGATGGAGCCTGTGGAGTTCCAAAACTTCAAATAAGCAGTACTTGTAATGAGCTCTTATGCACAGGTTTCGAGTCTAATCCACTTTTTTCTTCCCAGACTCCCGGCCATTGATTTGCGTATGGATTCAACTGAGACATGGGTGACCCCAACTCTTCTGGCACCAACAAGGCGTGGTTGAATGACTATTTCTTCTCATGAGCCATCAATCCAGCTAGTTCCCGTCAGGGTCCGGGCCGTGAAGCCTGTGCAGGTCATGGCTGATAAATGCAGAAAGAAGAGGTTGAAGACAAAGCAGTAAGATAAAAAAAGCCCTGTGCTAGAGCAATTGACAAATATACAGGGGAAAAAAATCATTTATTTCTCTTTCGTCAGGACCTCCTAACAGATCATAAGAAGCAAGTCTTGCTCATTGCGGTCATACATAGCGCGCGGGACCAAAAAAAATGTGTTTTACGTTTAATTTTAAATTTAACTACCGCTTGTGCGCTTCAGTGGGAAGGACGAATGGTAAACATGCAAAGCGGTATGTGGGTGTCCGTCCGTCTCACACTTTACGCTCATCAATCGCGCAAAGCCCTCACGCTTTTTATAACAGATTTGCGCATACCTCATTTTTTAAACTCAGTCAGAATGAAATACATTTATATTCAATATTAGGCAAAAGTCTGTCAGTGTCTTTTTGGCTTAAGAGGATATGAAATTTTTGTTTGCTTCTAATTTCAAAAGTATGTTGTTATACAGAGCACGAGAAAACACCTAGGTACTGGTGACTAGTTGCAGACACCCGAGTGCGGTTGTCCAGCCCAGCAAGTAACCGTCACTTTTGGTTTGTTCAATGTTAGTTTAGTGCATGAACAACAACCTCCTTTAGTCTGTGCTACAGACTTAAAACTCTGTTTCGGTGCAGCACAGAAGTCAAGGGTCATTTCCTCGTCGATTTCATGCGCTGGAGCCATGAAGGATGCCTCCAGCTGACTGACAGTTGTAGGTTCCTCTCCAGAGAGGACTGTCCACAGGATTCCAATATGGAGAACATGAGCCCATTTAATAGGTGTCCCAAGTCTCTGTGGGTCACCCTTATTTAGCTCCAATAAATCTGATATTCGTGTTCATCATGCGCTGATGCCAAGACGTCTTGAAGAGCTCTGAAGAGTCCTCTGAGGGGACCTGCAGCAGTGCGACATGTTGCACACGCTTTTACAAGCAGTTTCACACTCTGCTTTCGTCAGAAACAGGCAGACAGACATGACCTTGACAGTCATAATGACCACGGATATGGGCTTGGAGGCAAACTGTATTCTGTTCATGAAGATTTCATCGGTCTGAGACGACCTGTCATAATAGATTCAGAGGCCTGTTGGCTAAATGATGGCAGGGAAAGACTGCACCTTCTCATAAGCTAACCCAACATGGAGATCCCAACAAAGTTCAATGATTTTTACTGTCTCCTGTAATGTTGTTCGTACCGAAACTCACCGAAACTCGTTGCTTCATTTCTTAGAAGTGTATTCACTGTTCATAATGATATGAAACATCAACACGCAAGCAAGTATTAGGTTTAGTCCTTGACTGATATTTGGTATGTTAGTTCTCATCTCTGTGTCTCCTCAGCGTGAGTGGCGCTAGTAATGTTTTCTGACAGGGTTAGTCAGAAGAGACATTTGCGTGACATGAGAGAGTAAGTGAAATAATATTAGACGACCAGAGCCATGTCCCTCTTGTCCGGCAACTTTGCCTTCTTTCCCAACCAGAGACTGTTGTGGATGGTGAAGGCATCGATGGTCACAGTCAAGTGCTTGGTGTGGATCTTGGTGAATTTCTTGCCACCGGAGTTGTATCTGAAAGAAAAAGAGCTCTGATCGATGTCACAATGCCACCTTTCTGTTAAACACTTACTTGAAGAAATGCTCAAACATCCTGTCCATGACCTGCTTGGGTCCAGTGCCATAGATCTTGTAGACTTCTTCAGTATCTGGGTAGTAGGCGTAGAGACCACGGAACTGGCATTTCTGGTCACGAAACAACAGGAGAAAGTGAGTGCAATCACATCTGTCTATGACATCGAGGACTCTTTTGCGAGTATCTCCGTTGACCACTCCTGGGAAGACTGCATACTCAATGGCGTTCAGGATGATGGAACGGTTGGATTTGGATGCTGGCTCACGGTACAGATGAGTGCCTGCCAAAAAGAACGAGGTTACCGCAGCTTAGATAAGGTGCAAAATAAAAAAGATCAATACCTGATCTGTATCCATATGCTGAGAATCCAGATGTGGATGAAATGTCTGAGGCTCCATCATCATAGTCACTGCGCCGCCGGTACCCAGGCAGTGACCCTGGACCTTAAGGAGAACAAAAAACATGATTAGGCCGGGAAAGAAATTACATTGAAATAAGAGCTATGGATGCAGAAAAATAATCTCCAGCATAGCACAAAAATGACAATACAAAAGCTACGCAGTTCCAATAACACCATAGTATTAAACAAAAGTACAAAAGACATTGGATAACCCCAATAGGGCAGAAATCTAGGAGGTACCTTGATCGTGGCTCAATCAACTGCTGCTATCTCCTCATGCCTAACGTGCCTATGCTCACCCAAATTAACCTTCAGCCTAACCCTACCCCAACCGAAGTGCAACAGGTTTGCCAAACCTGGCGTGGACAAACTTTCCATACTTCTTCGGCCAGTAGGCCGACCTAGAGATGAAGCAAGCCTACAGCTGGCCTTTCTCATACAGTTCCTGAAGGGTTGTGTCACACCGTGGAATTCTAGCCTACCTCTAATAGTGGACAATTTTGGGGGTGATCCTTTATCTCAAGACATCTCTACGAGAAGAAACATCAAGTCAGGGAAAAATCCGTCCATCCAACCCTGTCACTCGTGATCCATCCCTACTTTAAGGTGCTGATCTGCTCCCTTACCTAGATGAGAAGCACTTGTGCATTTCTTCCGGCCGCCCGCTCGGGTGCTGAGGTCACGCAAGGATCCTCCGTAGTAATAATCCTCTGAAATTAACACAGTGATTTATCATTTGTAAGAGGCAGCAACTGTGCTTTCTCCCTTGCCATCATGAATGGATCCTCGACGTCGGGGATTGTATGTTAGACCAGAGTTTAGACTTTCACGGGACCCGCGGTAGTCTCGAACTAGAAGAAAATAGAAATACAGCTGTGGCAAAATGGAGAGTATGGGAAAATTTTGAATTCTGTCCTCAGTGTGTTCGAAGTTTCTGCCAAAGATATCCTTTTTGAGGCAGAAACTGAACCCGTGACAGCACGCATGAATGTCAGATTTGCAAAAAGCCGACACGGAGACGTGTACAACAGCTTCAAGATCAACCAAATGCAAATGTCTTCCGTATTCCAGAGTCTCTTCTCCTTGTCCACATTGTTCTGAACGAGGCTGAGCCCGTTTTTGGCCTTGTTCCAAAGCCTTCTTTAAGTCAATGGAACTGTAAATTTGCCACCACTGCAGAGTTTGTCACTTTCTATCTTTTAAACCTCATATTTTTATGTATTAGAATTCTCTAGTCTTTTACCTCTATGTGAAACGGTGGAAAATATCACGCAAGTACAGCATGACCAATGATTTTGAATGTTTAATGCGCCCACAATACCTAATGCCTAACCCGTCCACTAAAATATTTTATCAAGGTATAATAACAGTATGAATTAATTCTACCTCCATAAGCCGATGAGACACTTGAGTCACGTCTTCCCCGAGGCTGAGAGACTGATCGAGTGCTGCGATCAAGGCGAGAAACCCTTGGAGAATCTAAGGTTAAAGTAAAAAAAGTAAAAAAAAGTTTCTATGATGGGCATATTATGTAAACTTGCCTTCTACGTCTGAGTTTCTTGACTGCTTCTTTCTGGCAGCCGCCGCCTGGCGGGCTGCGAATTCCATGGATCTGTTGCTCAGACCAGAAGGAGGGAGTTTTGCTGATGTAAAAAAGCCACTTCAAAATTACTGTCATTAAGATAATTACTGTAATCACGCTCACCGTTGTAATCTTCATTGATGTAAGTGTTGGAGCCCCTCCTAGAGCCAGGCCTGGCCGACTTTTGTGAAGTCCACGTGCCCACAGAGGACAGGCCAACCCGGGGAGGATCGTGACTCAGAGAATGTCGGGAACCTGAGGATCTAGGAATTTCTTGGCACCAGTGTCAAAAGTGCGTCCGGAAAAAGTCACCTGAGATGTTGGATGAAGACCCTCTGCTTCCCCTGCTTGACCTGAGGTTGCTCCCTGCCAGGTTCTCTTGCTCCTGGTCAATGTGGATTGTTTTTGGCCGAGTCCTGCCTAAACTACCCACAGCGTTGGAAGAGTGGAGCTTGGGAACTGGTCTGGCACTTACAGGCTGGGGCATGCTACCCTGTAAACGTATGAGATGAATGTTATACTTCCAGGTATACTGAAGCTCATGGCTTACTCTCTCCTCCTCCATCTTCTCCATCTCCTTCTTGAGCCTGTGCTGCTCCAGGATTGCTTCTCTTCTGATCTTGTCCTCTTCTTTCTTGCGGGCCTTTACTTCATCCTGACCTTGCTCCTCCAGCTCCTTTCTTCGGTTCTCCTCTTCTCTCCGGAGTCTCTTCTCTTCCTGCTGCTGCTTCCGCTTCAAACTTTGCAACATGATCTTCTCCTTCTTGCGTTGCATCTCGTCCAGCACGTTGGGATCAGCATGGAGGAGTTCGTCGCCAATGATCACTGCCTTGACAAGCTGCTGACCTTCCGAGGATTCTGAGGTTGGCGTGCCTGCCGAGATGATGGCCATCTTCTCCAGCGGAACGTCTGGATCGATTTCAAATCGCTGCTGATGGTCAGTATCAGGAGCAGCATCAAAAGACTGCCATTCCAAGGCACTGGAGTTACTCTGGCGTCTTGCATTAGATTTCCTGCGCTGGAGGGACGAACGCTTGCGGTATGGAGACAGGTCGTCGGCATCATCAGAGCCCAGGTCCTGAATATAGGCAATAATCTAATAAAGTTATGATACCATTATTGTGACTGTTGTTATATAGGGTTGGGAATTAAGAGTCGGAATGATTTTAATGGGGAAATAGGACTTGGTCTGGTTGAAACAGACTTAACCTCATCCAGAGCGGTGTGTACGGAAGATTTCGAACACTTGTTGCATAACTCCTGCAAGTACTCGTGGTCAAGTGCGAACTTACCTCCGGAGGGACATTCTCTTTCCTTGAGCTGTTACTCCCGTCTGAGGACATGATGACCTCGTCAATGCCGTTCTTGAGACTCGGCTTCCTTGGCTTCAACGCTGGCTTGGCCTTCCGAGGCTTGGATTCGTCGAACGAGATGACAAATCCTGCAGCCGTATCCTTGTCCTCTTTGAGACGCTCAGTCTTCATGTTGACCAAGGTCTCTTCCTCCTGCTCACTCCGGGCAGCATGACTGGATTGCCCGAGACTGGAGGGTCCGGTGCTCTCAGCACCACTGGAATAATTCTGCTTGAACGTCGACGAAATGGTCGGTCTGGCCACAGAGGCAGTTGCTGTGGTGTCCTTGTTCGTTATGTCGTCAGAGTGAATTCGGTAGGTCTTGGTGCCTGAAGAAATGTGAAGTTGGGAGAGTCTCTCTGGGAGCTTCTTTGCAGGCGACTCCTCACTCTCCACATCATTCTGCTGCTTCTCCTCAGCAGAGGACTCTATGAACGACACGTTCTGGGGCGCCATGTCATCCTCCTGTGGGGCTGGAATGCTTGATTGCAAATGACTATAATTTGCAGCGGCGTTGTGAGAAGTTTGCATTGTCGAAGTTGCTGAGGAAGTCGTCCTCTGCGGAGAACTTGTCTCAGATATCGCGTCAAAGAATGACGTTCTCGGCATGGTGGTGGAAGGTGACGACATTTGAGGAGGTGACATCATCGTCCTGGAGTCATGAAGTCTGAATGGAGTCCTGGAAAGACTGTTGACGGAGGGAGGAGAAATGTAGGCAGAGCCATAGTGCTGAGCAGACTGTTGGTAGCCGTAGCCGTACATGTCTGGCCGTTGCTGCTCGTACAGGGAACCTCCAACAGCTGGTCTGGATGGGTGAGGTAAAGCAACAGAATAAGGATCGTGGTCAGAGCTCTGAGGTCCGTAACCGTGATAGAGGTCAATGGGTCTGTGCTGCTGACCCCACTGCTGCCTCCTGGAATGGTTGTGGGCTGTCCAAGCAAGCTGATGAGCAAAGTTGATGGGCTGAGGCTGACCCCAGGTCCTTCGCTGAGGCGGAGGCGGAGGCGGAGGATGGTGAGGATGGTGGCCTTCGGAGATGAAGAACGGCTGAGGGTCCATCGGACTTTGCTGTTGTTGCCTCTGCTGTTGCATCATCTGCTGAATCTGCGACTGCTGCTGGGCCAACCGCTGGATGTCGGTCTGCAAGTGGTGGAGTGAGTCGTTCATGGCGTGCAAGTTCTTGGCGTACGTCTCCATGTCCAAGGGCTCAGACGCCCTCCGCGGAGGACCTCTGCTGTTAGACAGCCACGGACTTTGGACGGCAGGGAGATCCCCACCAGCATCCTGATGTAGGAAAAGAAAAATCAGTACTGTGATCCCACCACCTTGACTGACAATATCGATGAAGAGACACTACTTGTCGCACTATTGCATACCATCTCTCTCTGCTGTCCGTCCATGATGTTCTCCATCTTCTTCTTTTCCTCTTCAATGTGCTTTCTGCGTTGTTCCAGCTTCAAGCGGACGTTATTCAACTCATAAGCCATGCCGTCTAAATGAGAAAGTGACGTATGACTATATGGTACGAGTGCATTTTGAATAACGTGGGCACATATTTTGCTACCGGAAATGTCACCTACACTTTTATAGATGAATTACACTGTTTTACTGCGGTTCGTTGGAATGATGACAAGTATGAACTTTGTCTTTTCTCAACAATACCTCACTCTGATTTAACTTGTAAGATGCATCACCTCATCAGAGGCCCAGCTGGTAACAAGAGCTCATAGTAAAAGAAAAAAGTATAGATGACGTCACCTGGTATTATGTGTTTCACTATACTTGAGTCATCCTTGTATTGTCTCTCCTGGTGCTGTTGAGAGGCCCAGGAGCTCAAGTTGGCGGAGGCCCTGGGAGATTCGCCCATGTAAGAGATGTTGATGCTGCCTGGAGACTTGTGACGCTTCAGGTCGGCGAAGCAAACCTTGTTGGTCCCGTCCTCCACCTTCTTCTCCTCCTCCAGGACGTGTTTTTCCAAACCCTGCTCCTCCAGCTCCTTGTTGTCCAGGAAGAGGCGCCCGGTGCGCATTTCCAGATATGTTTGTCCTGGACCGCAAACAAGAACGAAAATGAATGAAGATATAATCTGTGGTGTACGTGAAGTTCTCGTCAGGAAATGCTGCAATGTGACAATTCCAGACCTTCATGAGGAATTCAGACCTCGAGGGCTTTTGGAACAGACTTGGCGGCAAAAGTGCTGCTGATGTTCATGTCCGCCCGAGATGATACAGGGTGTCCAAGAAAGATCTTCGGAATTTTGAGGTTCATAACTCTGCTTGTGAAAGGACTACGAAAATCAGCCGGATATCAAATAAAAGATCCATTCAAAGGTTGATCAATTAGCCATACCTTACCTGTCAATTATTGCAAGTGAGACTGAAATTCCATATCGGTCGAAGCTTTTAGGTTGAATTTAAGTCACGATAACAAAAACAATCCTTGTCTTGGCCTCTTATGTTCAAGACACAGTAATATTGGTCTGTCACAGCTCAGGATCCTTTGAGAAATGGCCTGAATCTGCTAGCTCAAACGGATCCTTAAAGGTGTATCTGGAAAGTTCGCCAGTAGGAGTTGCTGCAGGTAAAAAATTGTGGGAAACTCGGAGGACTTGGTGGCAATTACACAGGTAGCAGAGGTAATAACGACTGCTAAATACGCACAGCTCAAAAATGAGCTGATTCTCTAATCGACTTTTTCGTGACTCACACGACTTTTTTGCTTGGTCATGACTGCCGAGATACAATCATTCATTCACGCGCATGCACCATGGACACCTGGTGGATTTTTTTTTCCTCGAGAGAAAGAGGGGAAATTTTAGTGTCCGAAAATCCCCCCCCCCCCGATCGGTTTTTCTCAGATGCATTATGATAGGGTGCAGAACTCTCAGTGAGATCCCGATATCAAATATCTCCAATATCGACGTCTTCCAGGTCAACCAAGGGTGAAAACAAACACCTAAGCCGAACTTATGAGTTATGATTTACCCTATCTCAAGAAGCAAAATAAGCCATAACTTGACCTAACCTCTAGCCTAAGCCACGACCTAGCCCAAGTTATAACTTCACCTAACACAAACTACTAGCCTAAAAGCATGTAAACCTAACTTATAACTTATACCGTAACGTAAACAAATCACTTGCTTGGTACGCTAAGCTAGTCTAAACTAACGCAAACTAATTCCCGTAATAATTTAAGTTAAGGCTAACTTAAGCAAAGCGCTCACTTAAAAATTACTAGCAGTCATCCCTGTCACTCCATCCTAAGAAGACTTTCCGAAGCAACTTTCAGGGTTGACAGCAAGTGCGAGTTGCTTCAGCATCTGGGTGCCTCTGAAAGCTCTGGAAAGTTGGCCGGAATTTGCGTCCCCATCGCTTCGCTCCGACCCTCCAACCACCAGCGTCGCATTGTTCAATTTTCACTGAGCAGCTCAAGATCTTTCCAGTGCCCAAGGTTGGTGGGGCCCAAACACGATGTCCTTCGCAGGAATGACCCTTGCCTGTCCGCCCACGCCCCATACGTAAACGGAGGAGGGAGAGAGAATGGGTCAAAACAAGTGTGTTGAAAACCTCTCCCTGGCCACCCAACTGATAGAGGCTTCACTTTTTGGCACGCTGCACTGGAAAGTGCAAAAAAGGGAGTGGCTCGTTGCAAAAAAAAAATTCCTCTCTGTTCAAGGTAGCAGACAGAAAAGTGACTTCAACGCCACGAGAAATCGCACAAGTATTGGAGCTACTCAAAGCAAGGTCTTCAGTGCGGTGCGAAGCGGCATAAACGAAAAGAAACCGTGGCCACCCGGTTAATTTTGGCAGTACCCTTTTCTCAAACTTCTTCTGCACCCGGTGCTTTGGATTTCCTCACCTTTCTCTCGATTTCATCTGTCCTCGATCACGTCCATGGTGGTGACGTCACCCGGTGCTCCTTCTTGGGAGCTTCTGGAACGGTCCCATAGGGAGTGGAGCAAGAAGAAAATGTCACCGAAGACAGCAGGCAATTCTTAAGCAGCAATCACACACACATCATTGGCGACCAACTTTGCACTCACTCTCAGAAGCAAAGAAGCTCTTGCATTTGTCTTCTCTCTCTCTCTCTCTTTTCCTGGGCCAGCTGCGATTTTCACTCTGCTGCGCGTGCGCGTGCTCGTGTGCGCGCGCGCGTGCGTGCGTGCGTGGGCTCTCTCTCTCGCTCTCGCTCTCCCACGCACGTCTGCACCAGATAACGCCAAGGAAGCGACTGAGACAAGTGAAACGAAGCAGTTTTTACGTAGGGGCGGCCGGCGGCGGCCGGCGGCGGCCGGCGGCGGCCGGTGGCGGCCGGTGGCGGCTGGCGGCGGCTGGTGGCGGCTGGTGGCGGCTGGCGGCGGCGGCGGCGACCGTTTTTCTTTCCACTGGATAGAGTAGTAGACCGGAAGAAGAAGAGGAAGGAGGAGAAGAAGAAAACTGCTTTGCAACAACTTCAGTAATGATCTCATCAAACATCATTAAAAGAGCAGAGAGAGGGAGAAAAGTCCTCGTTGGGTCATTTGGGCGAGTAGAAAATGTCCGTCCACAGTCACGCTCGCTCCAAATCCAGACTTTTCTTCTTCAAGTGAGTCACGGCTGTGATGACTCATTGTAGTACAACACTCATCACTGCTCCAATCATTGAGATTACAAAATCGCGCCTCTTTGATGATTTTTGGTGATTGCCTTAGCGGTGGACGAAGCTTGTTTTTATTCCATAAGAGCCAGGCCCGATTCGACTGCGTCAAGAGACTCATTCGTGGCTCAAAGTCAGGCTCGATTGGCTCAACAGCAGTACATGACTGAGAGTGCAAGTGGAAAAAGCTTTATTATAAAGTAGCGTTGAGACAAAGGAAATCATTCGAGCAAGAGAAAGAATTTTTTTCGAAGTGATATTATTAGTGAACCCAAGTGGAAAGTACAGCTAGACATCGGAGAACAAAAAATTAGACGTTTTGTTTCTTTTTCTTCTCTTTTTTTTAACATTGGCTCAAGAAAAGCTTGGAGTATTGGCCAAAAATTGTGAAAAGCCCGACTCGAAGCCCGAACCGACCCGGCCGCTACTATGATTAGCTCCATTTATGCCTGATGGTATTTGAGATGCTGGCACTTCCAAACCTCCTTCACTCTCAAGGATGTGCGTCAGAAGGCGTGTCCTTGGCCTGGAGAGGGCGCGCCGAGACTGGCACGCCCACAATTCATCAAGTCTCGGCGTGCAAGTGTTGTCGCATCTTTGACAAAAATATGTGAAATCACATTGTAATATACAGGGTGCTTCAGATGGAGTGGGACTAAATGTCAAAGGAGACGTGGTCCAGGCCTAAGCATCATGGGCCTCAGCGTCCAGGCCGAGCAGGGTGTGTGTGGCGTCTCCTCCACCGTTCGCTAGGCCTCGATGTCCGCGGAGGAGGCCCACTCCACTGTGTTCCGGGCCTTGGTGAAGGCCGAAGGAGGACGCTTATCTCACACGAGTTCCTAGTCTCTTGGCCTCCCCTTTTTTGTTGACAAAATCACTCTGTAGCATTTCTCCTAAATGGGCTATTAAGGTGAAATTGTTCCTAATAACTGAGCTATTAACCAAGCAATGAGTTCCATTTTATCTGCATCACCCTGTACATCAATTCCAGCACACTCTGGATGTGACTGAGGCGCCCGCTGAATAACTTTGTCAAGTTATTCATGCACGGTTCTTCTTCAAAGAGGGAGGGGGCCTCTGACATTCCCCCCCCCTCTGTCTTTGCTACCGTCAAGTATGGACACCACCAGCGTCGTCTCCGGCGGGGGCCTCAAGGCTTGGCAGGGGGTGCGATATTTGTCGCCTGCGGACGCAGAAGGAATGCGATTTCTCCGATTTTGCTCGTATTGCGTGACTGAAAAGGCTTCTTTGTTCAAAATGTTGGGTAGCTTCAATTTTCACCTCAATTACAAGGCTCATTTCCCACCAGCAATTATGAGCATTTCTGGGCTGACTTCATCTTAACCGTGTGTTTAACATTGCTTCAACGTCGGGCCGAGAACGAGGCCTAGACTCGAGGCCTAGGCTAGAGGCCCGAGGGCATCTCAGCTAGCTCGGGCTCGGCTCGGGCTCGATCCTATATTTACCTTGTAGGTTCTTTTCTGCTGCTGCAGATCTTCTTCCAAGAGAGTGGCAAGCATGTTTTACACTTCGCGATTTAACGTCCGTCACCCCAAAATTGCTTCGCCACATTGAGAATAACGTTATCGTTAAAAAATCGAATACTGTGCGAGCCTTGTGAAACGCATCTCAGAGGCTTGTATTTACTCCACGACCATAACTATTACAAAACTTTAGCAACCTTTATTTAACAACCAGCTAAATGCTATGATGACTTTCAGGTCCTGATGAACAAGTCTCGAATTGTGCTGTTTAAGAAAGCCTTAATGAGGAGAAAAGGCAGAATTGTTTGAGAATAAAATCATTAAAAAATGCACAACTTCTCTTTCTCTCTCTCTCTTTCTTTCCGGAGTCTAAGCTGGACTAGAATAGAGGCCTCGAAGGCCCCACGATATGCACGCTTGTTAATTCTTCTCTGCTTGGAAGTCATGCCTCTCTTGCTCTTTCTTGTCCTTGGCGCTCTGCTCGTCCTGAGCCTTCACGTCCTTGCTCACGAAGGTCTTGCCCATCATCTCCATCATGGCCTGGGCTTCTGGATCCTGGGGAGAGGCGGATGGCGAGTGAGTGTGAGGGAGAAAATGGTCTTTAAAAATATAAACAGTTTTACCATGTCCAAGGCAGATCTCTTGTTCTCGTCATCCCTTTCCGGCTCTTCACCCAGGCCCCAGACCTGAAAGTGGGGCAAGATTTAAAACAGTACTTGTACTAACATCAAGAAAGTTTGAAAAAACCTGGAAGAGACTTAAAACGATACAGTTAAATTCAGAGTTGGCAAAGAGTGGAACACCTGTGTCACTAAGTTCCTGACAGGTTTTATACGTTCTTTGAGCAAACCACTGAGACGACCTGTGCAGCACTGAGGAGCAGCTCACCTCCAAGTGCTTGAAACTGAAGTTTTCCTCTCTTGAAAGCTGTGGACTCTGGAAAGTTGAGCAGGATGGTGCACAACGGCCTTTCCCGTATTCCGAGTCGAGCCAGAGGCCAAAGTATTCGAGCTGGCCGCCCATGCCTGACAAAGGTCATAGCAAAAGGTCAGCTTGATTCCTTCGTTTGCAGCTGGCGTAAGTTAGGCTGTCATTTTAGGACGCTCACCCAATCCGTTAGGCATGGTCTTCTGCTTGATGTTGAAGTACAAGTAGTTGGAGTTGAACCTGTCGCTCTCGTAGGAGTACATTTTGGGTCGGAGGTGGAAAAGGAAGCTCGAGTTGCGACCGAAGAATTTGGGTCCGACGACCCAGGAGTCGGAGGCGAAGCCCCCGAGGACGTAACCGCTCTGAAGGTAACAATGGTTCAAACAGTGCTGTGACCTTTTGCCTTTGAATGCCCACCTCTTCTTCCCATACTATAACCAGTGTTGGGCCTCTGTTAGTGATGGCCGCAGACATCTTGGCGAAGCTCTCGCCGTGGGCGTCGGAGTTGAACAGCAGGCGCCACTTGTAGCGCAGCTCTGAGTGTTTTGTCATGTCAAAAAAGCCTTGCGAGGAGTGCAGTCAGCAGCCTTTACCTGGAGGAAGTTGGTGGTTTAGGAAGAAAACATCCTGTGGAGTCAGCCTGGTCCCCTCGCCCTGGTTCCAGCCCTGAAGAGGAACCAGCGGGGTTCTGCGGATCCTGGAGATCGTATGAGTCATGAAAAGTTTAGTCGTGAGCAACAAAGTGCACAATGACCCACCCTGTGGTAGCTGAGGTCACGGGAACACCGAATGAGTTGGCCAATGAGTAGAGGTAGATCTCCTCAAAGAGCTGACATTTCATGACCAGCCAGCGCTCAAGCAGGTCAAAGTCAAGGTAGAGGTCATCAGAGGGTCTAGGACGAGGATGTCGTCACGAATACTCAGGCCACCGAAATGTTACCTTACTCTTTGTTCAGGCAGCTCTTCTTTGTCTCCCCGGCAAACAGCACCTCATGCAGTAATGACTTGGTGAGGGCCTTGGTGGCCTCCGCGAACCCCGGCGAGTCTTGTCCCTTGACCATTTTTGCAGCTGTTGTCACAATGCTTCCCACGAAAGTCTCCAGGTCGCTGGACTTGATGGTCTTGTCCGAGGGGCAGTCCAGCAGGCGGAACAGAAGCTTCACGCGGGCCTCGGTGGTGCCACGCACGACATTTCCTGTGGGGAAAGTTTGGAATGTACTACCCTGGTTCTGGGGGATCTTGGACTCACGCGGTCGTGCTGACCTGCCATTTCTTGGTATGCGTGGAAAGTGACGACTGGTTGACCGGGTCCACCAGCACCGGAAGTCCCTCCTATGAGGATCTTTTCCAACTGCAGCCTCAGTTTCCGATCCCAGGACGTCTCCCACGGGCCGAAGTCCAAGTGGGCTGGAGCGGGGCCGTTGCCACCCCCAGGAAAGCCACCGCGGAGGCCCTGGAAGTTAAGTCACCACGTAAATCTCTACTGGAGCAACAAATATTTCAAGAGAGTCCAACAACTCACAGCCAGGGCTGGAATGATTCCCTACAAGATCTTACCACAGTCATGGTAGCATAGTTTCGTATGTATATGAACGCATATGATGGGTAGTACCCCTGTTCACCTTGATGTCCTCCGCGGTGAGGGCGGCGTGAATCCGCACCGAAGACGCCTCGTTGCCCATCCAGCCGGGAGAGCCGAAGTTGGTCTTCAGGTAGCGGAGGCCCGCAACCAAAGAAAACAGGATGAAGGCCTTGGGAGGGGCGTCTGAGTCAAACTGACCAGTGTGCTCAAGCACTGATGGGTGACCCCTCTAAAATACCTATTCTTTTCCCGACGCAACTTACCGAAGCAGCCGGGTTCACTCGTGGAAGAAAACAAATCACCCGCGACTTATAATTGCCACCATTCTCCCCTAAGCCAGTTTTATAAGTATGTGTGTGTACATATATACACGTCTGGCAGAAGTTGGTCCTCTTGGTGGCCTTGACGTCACAGAAAGAAAGCCACAGCCTAGATGATTATGAGGCTCTGCTGTCCCTCCCCCTCCTTCTGCTCCTCTCTTTCTGACCCACTGTTTATTTAGATTGTCTCCGGGCCGTTTGGGCTGGGCTGGCACCCCTTGGTAAACAAGACGGACACAACACACCGCGTTTTCCCACATTTTCGTCATTGTAAGAAAGGAATTAACTTTGAAATTTGGGAAACTACACGCGCAAATAGAGCACAAAGAAAGAAACAGTGACAACCAGAGAGATCCAGGTCGCACTTGGGCCCTTTTTTGCACGTGACGTCACATTATAGAAAGCCGCCGCGACTGTGGCGACCGCCGCCGCTGCTTTCCTCCGGTTTTTGCGAGTCTCGATACGTCCGATTTTTAGGGCCTCAGGCCTGAACAAGTCTAAGAGAAAGGATCTTTCGGCTTATTATTGATATGTCTTACACTCGGACTCTGGCCACATTCGTCCGAAGGATGTCTGACAGCGTGGTCAAGAAGCCCTTGCCGTGCACCTCCTCAAGCACAATCAACGGAAGAGGTAAACAGAAGGTGTGGGCGAAGGTGTCTGAAGTGGTGAAACGTGACTTCTTCCCTGCTATTTAGCTCGGCCACCCGGAGCGTTCACAATCGTGGTAGAGGGCAACATCGGTAGCGGCAAGACCACTTTCCTCGACAAGTTTGCTTCCTCCTCCAGCGACGTGGAGGTCTTCGCGGAGCCGGTGGAAAGGTGGAGAAACGTCAAAGGTGACGACTTTTTCTTAAGCTTAGAAGTGAAGCTTTCTTCAACTTGTTTTGTTACAGGCCACAATCTTCTGGACCTGATGTACAGCGACCCTCCGAGGTGGAGCTTGTTGTTCCAGACCTACGTGCAACTGACTATGTTGCAACAACACACCAAGATCACACACAAGCCCGTCAAGATCATGGAGAGATCACTGTTGAGGAAAACATCTCATCCTCTTTTAGCTGGATAATACTCTTGAGATGGCAACCCCTACATGGTATCCAGCAAGCTGGATAGTTTTCTCTGGCCCCATAGACCCAGGTAGAACTGGTGCATACGTGGAGATCTCCATTTTCGTTTTTAATTTATGTAATTCCGGGGATTTTTTTCAGTTTTATTTTACTAAGGTAAAATTCGGGCAAACACTCAGTTCTCTAAAAAGTAGAAAAACAAAATCTCAAAGTAGTGTGAAAGTAGGATTATTGAAACATAATCAGTAAGACTTTCAGAAGTTTTGACTGTGTTTCCAACCCATTCCGTCGCCTAATCACTGACGGGGGATGTCTTTCCTGCAACTCATAGCAACTTTGGAAATGAGACTGTATTTTCTAGGTCATATTAACATCAATCCCATAGGGCAAAGTCAGAAAAATCACTGAAATCGAGAATGCAGAACACTGTAAACACACTACGGCCAACAAATTTACGGATAAAATACATTTAGGTGTCTGGGGAGACGGAGCAAAGCCAATTTTTTTTCATTAGGAGACCAGAAATTTCATTTTCTACCTTTCTACCTTCATTTCCTACCTAAGGCTGAAGGATGTTTCTGGTCTGAGTAACTGGAAAATGGTTTGAGCACTAGTGAAAGCTACAACAAGTGTCAGGCCTAAATTCTGAATGACCCAAAAAGGACGCACCCTCGTACGTGTACGTGAGGTTGAAGTACCTGGAGCTGAAGACTCTGGTGCAAGTCGTTGCTGTACGCACATTCTAGTTCTAAGAAAATGGGCAACATGAACAAAAATGCAGATTTTGACAAAAAAGAATATTTCATTTGCTTCATAACCTCGCAATCCACACTTTGAGAGCCGAATCCAGTAACTTGTGGGCCGTACTCTATATCGGTTACTCTGTGTTGACCATTGGTCCACTGTGGCAAATTTTCTTTTGACTTCTTCTATGGACTTTTTCAATTGCGTTTTCATTTGCAAATTTGGGCCGGAAATGACCATTTTAGATTTTCAATTTATTTTCGTATTCCGAGACTTGATAGAGTCGTTACCCATTTCTAATGATACCGTTAAATGAGCAAAAAGTTAAAAGAGGATGACAAAAAATGCAACTCTAGTGCTCGCTTCTGCTTCATTGAGAACTTGTACTCCCGGGGAAAGATGTCCGACGTCGAGCACGTGGTCCTCTCCGAGTGGTTCAACTTTCTCATCACCTGCCCGAACATGGTAAGTGGCCACGAAAGGAAGCAAAGAATCTTGGTCCTTGTCAACGAGAAAATGGTCGCTGTTTTTCCCTGCAGGATTTCCACACCGACCTGATCGTGTACCTGCGCACCAACCCAGAGGTTGCGTTTGAACGGATCCTCAGAAGATCCCGGCATGAGGAGAACAGGATCAGCTTGGAGTACATCAAGGACCTCCACGAGCTCCACGAGGACTGGCTGCTGAGGAAAACAAAGTTCCAGGTGGGACCTTATGGGTGGGGGCAAGAAAAATGCACACGAGTAAGGGTGGGGACTGGCATTTTTGGAGGAAATTTCTGGATAGGCTGTGGATGTGGGGATTTTTTTAGCATCTGTGGATGCAGATGTCCCAACTCGCTGTGCAGACGCTGGCGAGGATGTGAGCTGAAACATGTTTAGTTCAAAATTTGCAAAGACTCAGAGAGGGGGTCGACGAATAATTGGCTGTGCTCTTGTTTCAGCCCCTGCCCGCCCCTGTGATGGTGGTCGACGCCAACGAGGACCTCACCAAACTGAACCCGAAGTACCTCGACTGCCGAGAGGAAATCCTGAAAATGGCGCGATCCTCTTCAGGAACCAGCTCATCGTGACTGATTTCACAAGGTGACGAAGAACACTTAACAGCCTTAACGAGCCTCACTTCGTAGTGGCTTCTATGTTGTTTGTCACCCTGTTCACTACAAAATTAAAGTGAAAAAAAAATCATAAGTTTTTCTCCCTTGTCCTGTATTGCAAGTTGCGACTCAGATGAGAAGAAATTCCTTGAGTAAGGTCTAATTCCTCGAGTGCTGAGATGTGCTCAAGTGTTCATGGCAAGAAATAAGTTGGACGATCAACTACAATTTTACAAGAACTGTAAGGACCGCTGCTTCAGCCTCAGCTGAAGCATTGTACTTTAGTTTCTTGGACGTGAGGCACTAGTGCAACGGTTGCGGCCACTTCCAGAAGCTCAACTCAACTTCTGGCTATTCACCGACACAGCAATAGCTTTCATAAGACGTACGTGTACACCTTCCCCGCGCATCTCGAGGTCGTCTCGTCAGCTTCGTAGTCTCCACGAAGTGTTCATTTTTACCTCGCTGCTCGTTCAGATGCAAAAGACGCAGTCCTGGTCTCAACATTTGGGTTCCTTGCCCAAAACTGCATCCAACTTGTCCTGACGTTTATCCAGCTTGATCTTTACGTTGTCCAGGGTGTTCGGGTTTTTCTCCAAAGGCTGCCCAACTTAAATCACATGAAGCATTCACAATAAATAACACTGTCAGCACAGACTGACTAACTTACTTGCGTGGTCATTATATGTACTCTGTTAAGGCATATAGTTATGAAGATGTAAAGAATGATAGCACCATATTACTGCATTAGTTTACAGTTAACAGATCTAAAGGCCACAAAGCCTCGAGTCAAACTTAAAATGGCGAGTCATTAATTCAGAAGAAGCACCAGATCTCCCCCAGTTTAGCTGAGGTGCTTGTACTTGGTAAAGAGGTTGTATAGGACCCTTAGAGTGGACTTGAGATCCAGATTGACGATGTCCTCCGGCCGTGCCTTGGGCTTGGGCAGTCCGGCGTCCTGCATCAGATCGAAGGCCAGGCCGACGTTGGCAACTCTCTCCTCAAACGACTGCAAAATGTGCAAGTGCAAAATAAGCCAAAAAACAAAAAGACTCGCATTCACGTCTCTCCTTACTCACCTGAGGAGTCAGGTAGAAGTCGTAGAGTGGGACGAAGTAGCCCTCGAGGAGCCCGACAAGAAGACAGAGGAAGACTCCGTCAGAGAATTGACTCTCGAGGTCGTAGACATCCAGGTTGACCTTGTTTAGGTGCTTGTTGACGAATGTTACCAACGACTTCTTGACCACCTGCAGCTTGTCGGGTGCATGGTCGAAGAGCGTGTCAAAAGCGTCGCGCTCCTGAGAAGAAATTTCTTGCATATTCGGATGAACATTCGCACGAGTCGACCGCCTCACCTGCTTGAGTCCAAGGTCGTCGTAGACGGTGGTGATCTCTTCTGCAATGGTCCTGTGATGCAGCAGCCCGTCCCTCTTGGTCACGATGACCACATCCACAATGACGTTCTCGGGCAGGCGAATCGGGGCGCGGAAGTGGCGGGCCAAGGCAACCTAGAAGTCATCGAATGAGCTGAGGAACTCCACCAGACAGAAGAGGGCTCAACGAAGTCCCAGTGACGCAGTTTCTTTGTCACTCACCAGCAAGTGCAAAATAGAGACGATATTCTTGGTATGCACGGACTCCACGCTCCACTTGGCCTGGCCCCTTTGGAGCCCCAAGACGTGGTTGGCGAACCCCAGGACGATCCTCAGCTTGTTCCGCTGGCCCTCCTCGGACTGGGTCACTTCTGGCACCTGCAACTGCTCTCCAGTCAACCGCTCCATCAGCTTCTGGAGCACCTACAAGAACGAGGATGCAATCACTCACTCTTCGAGAAAAGTGGAGAAAAGTATCACTACCTACCTGTCCGTCATACAAGTCCTCCTCTATGTCCTGCACGATGATCCTGAAGTGGTGGAGCTCGTCATTCACCCAGTCAATCAACACCTAATTCAGGATTATTGTTCAGGAATAATGGAGCCATTAAGAAAATTGTTTTCAGACCTTGATGAGCTCCTTGAGCTTTGGAGATTCAAATGACTTTGGCTCGATCATTGAGCGCTCCTCATTCTCCTCAAGTTGATATTCCTAAAAGAGAGGTGTGGATGAGCCGCAGATCCCTGAATAAAGTCCGCTCTTTGGCCAAAGTCTGGAATAAAGCCTGGCCTTTTCTTCTTACCTCTGGCGGCATTTCTGCGGACTTTGGCATCCCTGGGGAGTCAATGGCGTGCTTTCCCTCATTCTCCACCTTGACCACCTCTTCGGCCGCCTTCTTCCGCCTTCCCAGAGTCCCCACCTTAGTCCAAAAGTTCTCCTCGGGGCCGCCCGCCTCCTGAAAATTTATAGATGTACTTGACTACGACCATAAACCGGAGTTCCACGTGATGATACCCACCTTCCTGTTAGGGGTGGGACTCCTGGTGAGGGTCCCCCCATCGTGAGGCCTCCTCCCGAAGGTGGGGGTGGACGGCGAGGACCGACCTTTGGAGCGGGACCGACTCAGAGACATAACAGAAAGATATCACGGAGAAAACGAAGGATCTCTTCCTCTAGTTCTTGTGACGGACAAGTTTGTCTTCAAGGTGTGCAAATTTGTACAGTTTATTTATAACAGATGATTGTTCTGTCAGCAGCTGCCTGAGCTTGCCCACCTCTTGGCACTTCCTCTTCTTCAAGGCCACAGTGAAAGGGCCGAAGTGGCCGCAGCGGCCAGGCTGGGCAGGCACAGGGACAGGAGTAAAACAAAACTGAAGATTTAGATTTAAAGCTTTACATCAATGATACTTCCAAACATTGCGTGGAAAGCATCACAATGCCAAAATTGCTATGTATATTGGAGACCTAAGGATCACTGCTGAGCTGCTTCAAAAGGAAGATTTTCATTAGCAATTTTGTTTTCCCCCCTTCCCCCCTACGTAAACACTAAACAACAACAAACGTTGATCTCGCCGACGTCGCCCAAGTCAGGTCGAAATGTCCGGAACGACGTCGTCAGGGTCCTCCTGGTCGCAGATCGCGGCATCCCTCAGACACCCACACAATCCCGTACGTAAAAAAAAAAAACAAACTTCGGGCATACTTCTTGTCTGTCTACAATGCCGCCGTCATCGTTATCGTCTGCTAGGTCGTGTTCTTCGACATCACGGTGGGCTCGACCGAAATCGGCCGGATCTTACTCGAATTGTTCGCCGACGTCTGCCCGAAAACGGCGGAAAATTTCAGGCAATTCTGCACTGGGGAATACCGAAAAGACGGAATTCCGCAGGGGTACAAAGGAGCGACTTTCCACAGAGTCATCAAGGACTTCATGATCCAGGGTGAGTCCTGCAGTCACAAACGCTTTGTAGGAAGAGCCTGCAACTTTTTGCTGCCTTCAGGTGGCGACTTCGTGAACAACGATGGCACGGGCGTGATGTCTATCTACGGCGGGACCGCCTTCGAGGACGAGAACTTCAAGCTAAAACACGACGCACCTGGGCTGCTGGCTATGGCCAACTCGGGCAAGGACACGAACGGATGTCAGGTTAGAGCCACAGTCGTATTTCAGTTGCTGCGGCAGTTGAAGCTGCAGCAAAGTCGACCGCATGAAGTGATAACAAGTTGAACCGAACCGAACTCCTTGCAGTTCTTCGTCACGTGCGCCAAGTGCGACTTCCTGGACCGCAAGCACGTGGTTTTCGGCCGAGTCATCGACGGCCTCTTGGTCATGCGCAAGATCGAGAACGTCCCCACGGGGCCCAACAACCGGCCCAAGATCTCGGTCACCATCTCACAGTGCGGTCAGATGTGATTGTTTATTTTGCACACGCAAAAACGCAAAATTTTGTACAGAAATAAACACTTCCTTGGAGGGCAAGGGCTGGTATGGCAGTATCGAGCAGCCAGGAAGTGATTGTAAAAATATGTGTAATGAATTTCAGCACAACGATATTGCAGCAAGGGCTCTCCAGAACACACAAAATGACTAGGAGAAGTGTTAAGTCTATCGGAGTTACTACAGCAGGGGAGGAAAAATTGAACTAAAACGAAAAAATGCAGACATTTTGCGCGCATCAAAAGCAATGTAGTTTGAGCTGCAAAGTCATTTGCCTAAATTTTGCATTATTTCAGCATTAAATAAAGTAAATATTTATAATTCCTAGGGACCTCCATGGCGCTTTTCAGTAGTGTTTCTCCACTTGTCAGCTGGAGTCATCTTCATCGGCGTAGCTGTCCAGGATGAGAGACAGCCCCGACGAGGGCCTGACCAACTCCTGCTGCTTGTTTTCTTCATCTTGCTGAGATCTTTGTATGAATGCCTGAGCCACCCTGAGCCTCATCTTGAGCAGGATCGCGTTCTTTTCCTCATAAGGGACCAATGGATAAACCTTAGAAGGCTCACAGACTTTGTCTTCCTTTGGTGTCGAAACCCCATTTACTTCTGGGGATTCAGTCTGGAAGACAAGAAAAATTCAACGTTGCTATTGTAGCAGCAGCTTCATTGATACGTAAGGATCTCATGAAGCATGGTCAAGTGCTTCATGCTGCTTCAAGCATGTGTTTAGTATTATCATACAACAAATGCACTTCACCTGTTTCTGTTGCTCTTTCTTCCTCCTCTGCCACCAGGAGGCCACCGTGGACACCGGGCACTGGAGATCCCGAGCGACCTCGGCCTGGGTCTCTCCGGAGGCCAACCGCTCGATGGCTCCCACCTTTACTTCCTCTGGATATGAGAGTCGGGCGCAAAAACCGGAAGATGCGCCAGAGCTAGCAGCAGCAGCGGAGCGCCGCTGGCGCAGGCCGCAGGTTCGAGAGTCGTCGGGTGTATCCAAGCTGGCCCCACGCGCCACTTTAGGCGCCGGCTGAGTTTGCTGAACCGCATCCTCAGCACTGGCGCATCTCCCGCGCTTTCGCTGCTGATGCCACGAGGACGAGCCCCGATCACGCGCCAGGTACTGCTCCATGAAGATCTCCGCCGCGACGCTGGCGCGCCGGCGCTCCGGCTTGGCGGAGTTCAGCTGCTGCTGCTGCTGCTTTTGCTCCACCACCACTTCGGAGGAAGTCGGGACCTTTGGGGAACCCCTGGAGGAGACCTTCTTCTTGCTCACTTTCTGGGATTTGTTCGCATTCTTCCTCTTTCGCTTCTTCCCCACGCTGAATGCCGTTGGGCGCCTCTTCCGGTTCGCCCTCTTCTTCTTCTCCTCCTCCCTGAGCATGCTCGCCTGTCTCCGGGTCATCCGCCCGGTCTCGTGAACCGTGGGCGGTGGCGCAGAAAACCGGGCAAATCGGGCCTTCCGCCGAAGGGCGCTTTCCTCTATCACAGGGACAAATGCCACCGTGTACCGTATGTACTTGCCAACGTACGTGCATTCACTTTGCTTACCTGCACTAAGTTTCTTCCTTTTGGGGCCCTCTGCAGCAGCCGCGGCTTCTGCTGCGGCGGCCTCTGCGGCGGCTGCGGCTGCCAGCCGCCGTTTCTTCCTCCTCCTCTTCCTGGTCTCCTCGACCAAGTCGATTCCTCCGCAGGACAACACATGAGAGTGGAAAGAAGCGTAGCACCCCTCGAAGTCGCCCTAGCAAAGGTCAAAACCACGTGAAAAGATGACCTGATAATCGCACAAACATCTTCCTCATACCTTATTGCACTTGGTGCACCTCCAGACCGAATCCCACCGCGTATCGGGCATTACTGCCGGTTCGAGTCCACGGCCGGTCTGAGGGTGCAACCAACCGCCGGGTGGGAGAGTAACGGACCTGAAGGAAAACATGTGAGCATCGGACAAAAGTTCTCGGACTACTTGGTGCCATTTTCTCACTTCTTCAGCACCACGTGGGTCACGAGGCAGTAGGGATGTGCATCCCACTTGTGATGCAGGACTTCTCGCAGCTCCGGAAAACTTTCGAAGCAAACGGAGCAGCGGAAGTCGTGTTCCAACTCCCACTCGCCGCTTAGGCAGTCGATGATCTTCGATTCCTCTTCAGCTGTCCTCCTCCTCTTTCCTCTACGAAAAGAAAAGAAAACGTGTCAAGGGTGTTGTTCAGGGGGCAGTTTGGGACATTTCCGAAGAAGTCACCCCGGTGAATCGTGTCTAGAAACGTCATCACGCTATAGTCTGAACATTGAGAGACCCCAAGACTCATTCCATCCTTGTCATGTGTGGCAAAAAAGTTACCTTTGGGTTCTCTCCGCTAGACTGGTGTACTTTGAGAACCGGCTCAGCTGCCTCAGACCCAACATCTGCAGCAGCGTCTTCTTCGACACAACTTCCTCCTTGGTGGTTTTGAACAAAGACTTGTCCCAGGCGTCCCTGAAGGTCTTTTGTACGGACCACTGGAGTGAGGACAAGCGATGCAGGAACAGGCAGCTGCTGCCGCCTCCTCCTGGTTGGTCGTACCGTCGCCAGGTGAGGGGGTCTCGCCCGGGCTCCCAGCCCGCACCGGACTCCCACACATCCTTGGTCGACCACCACCCGGACAGGTTCAGTCTTACTTTCTCGACTGCGCTAAGCGAGTTCCCCGAGTTCGATACGGAGAACCTGTAGTGGACCGCGTCCAGGCTCTCAATTGCGTCTAGCTTGCCGACCAACTGATTGAACGTGGTCTCCGGGACTCTCTGGTTTGATTCGGAGACGAAGGATGCGTACTCCTCACAGCAAGTGGAGTCCACGGAGTCTCTCACAGGCGTCTCCAGGAAAATGCCAGGCTTTCGTAGGCACTCCGGGGACTTCTTGTGTGAGCTGAGTAAGTGATAACCAGCGAAGAACAGGCCGCACTTGAGACACTTGAAGGATTTGTCTGACTCTGTCACGCTGTCAAAGATATCCTTGATCTTAAGGTCGGACAAGGTGTTTTTTATCATGACGTCCTCAGATATTTTCCTTGGTCGTCCTCGTTTCTTGGGGAGCTGGATTCTTGTGGGAATTGGCAGCTTTTTCTTTTTCTTCACAGTCAAAATAGTTTTCTTTTTCCTCTTCCTAGGGATGTTCCTCGACTTCTTCACGCCATTTTTGGCCTTCTCCTCTTCAGAGCTTCTCTTCCTCCTCTTGTCCAGCATTGCCTTTAGGGGCTTGTCATCTTCTGGATCGTCCTCTACATCATCGTCTTCCGGATCGTCGTCTTCCTCCAGTGAGAGCGCGACCAACGTCTTGGTCGTGCGTTTACAACGACGCTCAGGTCTGGAGGAATCAAGCCACAGCTTGGAGATCTCCAGAGCTTCTTCTTTCTCAGTGACTTCCTGAGAAACTTTTGCCTCCTCGCAGCGAAGCATCTGACTGTTCTCTGTCGCTTCAGGAGCTTCACACGAGTCCTTTGAATCAAGATCGACGCTGGGAGCATAGTCGGAGGTCTTTTCTTCTTCCCTTTCCTGGGGGTCAGAGTTGTCATTTTCTTTGGTCTCAACCAATTCGGAAACCTCATGACGGATCACTTCATCAAGAGGAGATTTAGTTATCACTCTGAGAGATTCAGAGATCTTCTTCGAAGCCTCCTCCTCCTCCCTTCTTTCTTGATCATTAGCCTTTTCTGAAGCCCCACCTTTCACTGGACTGTTGAGATGATCGGAAATCTCTCCAAGTTGATCGGCATCTCCAATATCAACATCTTCTGCGATTAATTTGCTATTAGCTACTTTATTCTTATTCTCCCCCTCTTCTACATGGCCGTTGATGTGATCTAGGTGACCGTTGACCACCAGCTTATGCGTCAAATGCCCATTGGTGACGTTTTCTCCGGCCTTATCGGCCTTGGCCTTGGAGGAGGAGTCCGCGGAATCCACGGTCATGATGCCTCACTGAAAAGACAAGACATGCCACGTGGTGAAGGAAGTCAAACAGCACATACACAGATTTTCCATATTTTTTTTAAAGCCTGCAGAGCCCTAATAGAAAAGGAAATTTCACAAAGAACCAAAGTTTGGGAAAAGGCACAAAGGACACACATTTTTCCTCTTTCTCACCTTTTTCCTTATCGCGTCCATTAAATAAGGGAAGGCTTCTGCGAGAGCTCCCGATCTTGGAGGCAGGGGGAAAGGGGGGAGAATTACCCCCCTTCGGGTCTATTGGACCTGAGCGAGACCCCGACTCGGGGCTTCGACGAGAGTGTACGACGAGGAAGAAAAGGACGAGGGTGATTTTTTTTGGCTGCTGCTGCTCCTGCTGTTTGTATGTACTAACCGGGCCGGCTCGGCTCGACTCGGCCGGGCCAACTGAGCTGAGCTTCGACTCCTTCCTTCCTTCCCCGTTGTTGTCTGAGTGCAGCTGCCCTTAATGGCCAGGCCTTAGGGGTTGGGTGGGATCAGGGAGACCGAGGACATGGGGTCAAGCAGCAAATTGAGTTGCGATTTCATTCCAACAAAGTGGAACCGAGTCTGCCCCAAGAAGCGCCCCAAAAGACGGAGGTGCCCATTTTTGCATTTAGCCCACCTCTACATGGCCCGACCGCACCTGGCAAAGCTGTCGTTGGGGAACAGCTGGCGTCGGCGACGGCGTCGGCCAGCTGCCCCTCGTAAGCTGTCGTTAAAACTCAGACTCGGACGCATCCATGTCATGTATGCCTACTTTCTCGCCGGGTCAACCGGGTCTCTCTCGGGGTCAGCAAGTCTGAGGAAAGGGGAGAAGAGGGGGGGTAAAAAGGAGCCCTTGAAAGTGCATCTCAGGAGGCGAAGCTGCCCCCCTGCTAGTTCTTCTGCAGCACTCACGCTATCGTCGCCGCCACCGCCGCGGTCGTTGTCGTTGCCGTCGTGCATGGCGTCCGCCAAGCACCCGTCTGCCCAGAGCGAGACATGTGTGAGCCGCCACATGCATCAGTGCATACGAGAGGGACATCACAGTTTAAACAGTGAAAAATTCGATCAATAAATAACCAGCTTTCCCCCCTCCGTCTTTCCTCTCCCTTGCGGAGATGAATGGACGTATAAATGGCAACCCTAATTTGTTAGGGGGGCGCGGCAGGACGAGCTGAAGAACGCTGAGCAACGCAATTTGACATCAGGGTTGCTACCAACGGTTGAAGTTGGTCCGAGGTAAACAGGCTTTGTTTAGTGGAGCTCTCCACTTTCTAAAATCGTGTGGCAATCCTGAACGGAACATTCGCCGCAAGTGAAGAGTGTTGTTCTTCATGTTATGGTGGCTCGATAAAAAAATTATTCTTATATTTTCCGTAAAAGAAGATTCCTCCGGGTCGACATGTCGTGCAAGGCCTACTTGTCCGGGTTGAGCCCGGACGCGGACGAGCGTTGGGTCCGGGATCTGCTGGGCGAGCTGTGTCTGTCCGAGCCCGAGGACGACAGCAGCGTGGTCGTTAAGCGGTCAGCCTCGTCCACCTTCGCCTTCGTCCAGTTCGGGACCAGAGAAGACGCCGAGGACGCAATCAAGAAAATTAACGGTGAGCGAAAGTCCTGCTCGGACAAGGACCGATCGGCATCGGTCGCGCCGGACAAAAAGTCTTTCCTTGAAAGTCCCCCCCAAAACCCGTGGAGTCCGAAAGATTTGAATGAGGCCGCAGCAGAAATCTTTCCAAAGTACCAAACTTCGTTACCCTGGAGGACTATCTGGAGCCTCGTCGAGGTCCCTGTAGTGCAGTCTGTCCCTCCCTTGGGTTGAGTGCTCATAATGAGCAGGAACACCGCTGGAATCAGGGCTGCTCAGGCCTTGAAGATAGAGCGCTGGTGCCAGCATCGTTCATTTGCTTAATGAGCGACTAATTACCTGGCTGCAACGGAAAGTTTAGCTAGACCTAGAAAGTCACTCTTCTGGAGAGAAACTTTCAGTTCGGTTTCAAGTTAGGCAGGTGTCAGCATTCCCTATGGGAGGACAGTGCCAGTTGTGACAAGGATGAAAAGGTATTGATCTTTTACAGGTTACGCTTTTCGTGGAGTCTCCATCAATGCAGAGTTCTCGGAGAGCAAAAGAAGGTAAGACAGACATTGCGCAAGCTCCGTGGGCTGGAATCACGCCACCTCCAGTATTTTTGTACTGTTCAACATATTTGTACAGGGTGGGGATTATTTAGCGTAACACGAGGACTTTTTCGCTCTCGCACGCCCAGTGAATGGGAATTTCATTCTTCTCTTGCTTGGGGAGGAGTCCAGACCTTCGAGTGCCGTTGCCATTGAGCAGCACAACGACAGGATCGCTGTGCTGGACTACGACAGCAACTTGTTCATCTCTCCCTTCGCCTGCTCGGCCAACTCCATGGCCAAGGGAGGGAAAAAGGATGGGAAAACAAACATCACATTTTGAGGATACCAAGATGCTCCTCAGGTCTCGGAGATAGATATTTATAGACGTGTGTGGAATCTCTGTGATTTGACCCGCAGAAAGCAAGCTGATTGCAAGCTGACCTCACACACATTGCACGCAACGACATAACCGTGCCTTTCCTCTTGCTAAATAAGTATTTTTGATGTATTCAGTCTAACTTTTTTCCTCTTTTTGGGAGATAAGAGCATCAACTATACTATGCTGCAGCGAATACCTAAGCTGCGTTAGAGCTCATGCTTCATTCGTGATCGCCTCGTGCATAACAACAGAAACGTGTGCAAGAGGCAGCAACAAAACATAGGTAGAAAGCTCTCGTGACACTTCAAGCCCAGTGGCTCAAAAGCTGCTCTTTTCTCCAGCTCAGCCTTGTCTGCCCGGGTTGGTGACAGTGCGAACCAGGTCTTATGATTGACATACGAATCCTGACCTTTATCAGTGGATGGTTTCACTGACATCTATTGCTTAGGACTTGCGACTTCCTTGCAATTTTGAATATCTCCCTCAGTTCTTCTTTCCATTCTCGAGTTCGGCCTGAGAAAAAGTACTGCTCAGGACTTTGCTCCGCACTTTTTGCCCTCTACCTACGTCCAGGTCACTTGTGGGAGCACGAAGGGACTGCCGATGAAGGTAGTCTCTCGGTATGTCCATGTAAAAAAGCTTGTGCCTTGCGTATGCCATGGCCGCTTTCTTCGTGATTTCAGAGCCTTGCGACATTGCCTTTCCAGATCTGATCACACTGCCTTGTGCGTTGTAGTTCGCTCTTGGCTCTTCACTTCTAACTCACTTTGAACAGAGGGCGACAAAAGCAAGTTCGTCCTTAAGAGTCTCTTGGTCCTGGTCCTCAGAGAGCCAAGGAAGGCAGGACAGGCCCTGCGCAAGTTCAGTGGGCGAGAATCGCGCCACCTCCGTTCATTGTACTGCTCACACGAGGCTCGTGACAATGGGGTAACTCAAAATGATCATCTTTTTTGAGAAACTGACCAACAAGTGCAGTCGATGCTCAGCTAATGTCAATATGCTGAACGACATCTTGAAAAGCGTAGTGGAAATGTAAGCCAAAGAAGGATTAAAACAGAGAGATACAATATTTTTCTTTCAGAAACTGACTTGCTATAACACTTCTCTATCTGAAACAGACGTCCACGTTACTTCGTCAATAACCTATTATAGCATCTAAGATAACCAGCCATATACATTCAGGGAACTCCCAGGCAGTTCTCTATCAATGAGAGGCCATTGTATTCATGTCGTTTTAACAGATCATTCCTTGTGCAGCTGATACATGAGTCATACTGAAGCTTTTTCGGCCTGAGCAGCATGACCAGGTTTTCATTTTGGCCAAGTTCAACATCTTTTGCAGAAGCCGGCACTTTTAGGCAGCCCAGACGAATGTTAAGCCTCAACACAAGCTTGCAGAAAGTCAACTTGAGACCCCTAAGCAGGTGTACCTTGCATTCAGACGGGCGTCTTCTGTCATGCTGTCAACAACCCAAAGTCACATTCGAACATTTTCTCCATTGATTTTCTTCTCGGTCCAATGTTGGAGCATCGGTTATAGGGATGGATTGGATTAAAGAAGTCAGCGTCGCAGCATCACAAGCTCATGAGTAATCTGGGTGAAGTCAGTAATGGCTTGAGAAGCACCGCTATTATATCGTCAAAACAAATCGATGCCGGGTCAAAAGTCCCTCCCAAATAGAAACATCCAGACTAGATAATGAATTCCAGACCAGTGGAAAAAGTTGCTCCGTGATCTTCTGCCCCTGACGTAGTAGTCTCAACACTCTTCTCTTCCACCTCAGAAGCATGTTTTTTTTTTGTTTGTCATTTTACTCAAACCAGCTGCTGGTGCGTCTGTTGTAGTGATCTCGTTGACTTCAAAGTCAGCTCAACCAACCAGCGTTATTGCCTTTGCAAGTCCACCAAGTCTTGTGACGTCTCGTTAAAGTACATTCGAGAAACTGAAACATGAAGATGCCGGAAGAATTCATGCCCGCACCCGGAAAGTACAGGGTGGGGGTTATTTAGTGCAACGCGTCTTTTTTTTTTTTTAATTTTTAAAAATTTCACTCTCGCATGCTACATGAATGGAAACTTGGGGAGCTGATCCAGACTCTTGAGTGCGGTTGCCATTAAACAAAACAACAGGATCTTTGTGCCGGGCTACAACAGCGACTTGTTCGCCTGGTCAGTCAGTTCCGTGTCCATGTGAGGAAAGATATCTCAAATGTCAGATGCTTTGAAGTCAGAACGGACTCCATCCTGTCACTGCTCAGACACCTCAGGTTGTCCGCCGTGATGCTGCCGTTGTCCAGGCCGCCAGGTTCGTGTCAGTGACATCCATGACCCTTGAACAGTCCCCACCCGGTACGTACGTAGAACTTGGAGTGCACGAGTACGTGACACTGTGCAGCTGGGAGACTTTTGTGGAAGGAGGGAAATTCTTTTTCCCAGAAATCACAGAGTGCGTAATTTCCATTTTGAACAAGACCTGCTTGAGGAGGGGCAAGAAGGGGCGGATGCTCGTCTGACCCGACCCCACTTGGGGAGGGGGGGGGGAACAGTTGCTCTTGGGGAGTCCTGATGCAAAGAAGAAGGACACGAATACAAACATTTTCGTGACATCATACAAGATACCCCTGAAGTCGTCAACAGTCTTGTCTTGGACGAGGTCGGTTGAGGACGTGCGTGGATTTTCTGTGTTATCACTGGAAGAAAGCACGCCAGTTGCATGCTGGCCTCATGGCCTCACACACGTGGCACAGATCAATATAACAGTACCTTGCCTTTCTCTCATTTATTTTTAGCCCCCTGCAAATGCTTTTTTACATATTGTGTCTACTGTTTTCCTTTTTTTGACTGAATGTCATGAACTGCTTTAAATATTATCTGCGCCGACGAACTCCTTGGCCTTTTAAAGCTCAATTCCTTGTAATACTCGGAGCTTATGTTACACCATGCTGCAGCCAGTACATAAGCTGTGCTAGAGCTCATGCTTTCTTCGTGATCACCTCGTGCATAGCATAAGAAAGTTGTACGAGAGAGCAACAAAACATAAGTAGAAAGCTCTGCTCTTCCTTGGATGCCGCCGTGGCAGCAGTGTCTGAAGATCAGCCGAGGCGAAGACAACAACCTCTCCCAGATAAAGCCTCCCCTTCCGAGGCTCTGAGGCCGTTATGGAGCCGCCATGTAGCGTCAAGAGGATCATCGAGCTGCTGAGAGAGGCCGTGCGCGGCCTCGTGAAGGCTTTGGCGATGCTTATATCGCTCTACTTCTTCATCTGCTCGCTCACCTTCCTCAGCACTGCCTTCAGGATTCTGGGCGGCAAAAACCTCAGCTCGCTCTTCTCCTCCAGCCGATTGCTGTCCAACCCTGTGGTTGGGGTCATGATCGGTATCCTGTTAACTGTGCTCGTCCAGTCCTCGGCCACTTCTACCTCCATCATTGTGAGCCTGGTGTCTGCCGGTGTCTCCGTGCGTCACGCCGTGCCCATGATCTTCGGCAGCAACGTGGGTACCTCTGTCACAAACACCCTGGTGTCGCTAGCCCAGGCGGGCGACCGCGACAAATTCCGCCTCGCCTTCGCCGCCGCCACCGTGCATGACATGTTCAACTGGCTCTCCGTGGCAGCGCTTCTCGCGGCTGAAATGGCCACGGGCTGGCTCGAGATGGTAACCGGCACCATCGTGGATGCGATGCCTCTCGGCGAGACGAAGATGGGAGCTTCTCCGGACCTGCTAAAGCCTCTCACCAAGCCTCTCACCGAGCTCGTGGTGAAGGTGGACAAGGAGGTCCTCCTCGGCTGGTCCTTCAACGACCCTCGCTACACAAATGTCACTTCCCTCATCGTCACGGACAGTTTCAGCCTCGCAGGATTCCTGAGTGAGAAGCTCAACTTCTCCGACATCCTCATCGGGGTGGTGCTGTTAGTGTTGAGCCTTCTCATGCTCTCCGGGTGCCTCCTGGCATTGATGAAGGTGCTCAACTCGGTGCTCAGCAAGCGCATGACCGAACTAATTGAGTCGACCGTCAACGCCGAAGTGCCCGGATGTCCAGGGCTAACCGGCTACTTGGCCATGCTCGTCGGGGCCGTTATCACTTTCCTGGTGCGCTCGTCCTCAGTGTTCACGTCGACCCTGACCCCTCTTTGCGGCGAAGGCCTTGTGCGCCTGGAGACAGCGTACCCGATGACCCTGGGTTCCAACATCGGAACGACAACGACAGCCTTATTGGCTAGCCTGGCCGCCGAGGGACGCTACCTTCGCCCGGCTGTACAGATTGCACTCGTGCACCTCGGGTTCAATCTGACTGGAATCCTGCTGTTCTATCCCCTGCCGTTCATGCGGTGGCCACTTCCGCTGGCCAGGGCGTTGGGAGCCTTGACTGCCCGCTACAGATGGTTTGCCATTCTCTACCTGGTGTTGTCTTTCTTTGTGCTGCCCTTGGGGGTGTTCCTATTGTCCCTGGCTGGATTGGCCGTCATGTACTCTGTCCTGGGGGCTGCGATGGTCGCTCTAGCCTTCGTCCTGATCGTCAACAAGATTCAAGAGACCAAGCCCAAGATCTTGCCCAAGTTTTTAAGGTCCTGGGGGTACTTGCCCTTGTGGATGAGGAGTCTGGAGCCCCTGGACAGACTGATCTCGAGACTCGGGTGCTGGGGAAATAGCTGCAGTGATCCAGAGGCTAGAGTTCAACATCGCGTGGACGTTGAAGCTCCTGAGGAGATCAGAGCCCTGGTCTAGAAGAAGCTAGAGGCGTCTGGAGGGTTCAAGCAGACCCCGATTTTCCTCCCAAGTCTGAAGGCATGAAGAAAGAAAGATGCACCGGGGGAAACAAAAGCACCTCGCAGTTAATAGTTTTTAATAGGATAATTATTTTGTATGCAACATTAATGCTAAGGTTCGTGCAATGACGCTGATTCATACGTATACACAAAGACCACACAAGTTTTCAGCATGTAGAACGGTTGGTAGAATATATTGCTCACAGTGGCTTCCCAAAAAACAAAAAAAAGTGTTCTAATGTGCCAACGGTACACTTAGTGAAGACGCACTTTTGGTGATGAAAGTATTTTTGAAGGATCAATAAAGCTCTGAAGGTTCTTTTTCTATATGACTGGTTTTTTCAGCTGCAGAAATGCTGCTAGGACCTCGGCAGGAGCGTGCTGCTTCCCCGAGAAGCTAATGAGGCCTGCTGCCTTTTGGGCCTTCATGGCCAACGCCACCTAGCCCGATTACCAGTGCCCCAGGGAAATATCATGCCCAATTCGAGTCTGCTCTGCCCTTTCATTTGGCCACAGTAGGGACGCAAAGGCACACACCAACACACTCTTCCTGTTTAAAGAATTATAGATTTCGAGGTGTTAGTAGGCATCCGCCGTCCTAGGCCCCCTAAAAAAGCCGCTTGTTGTGCGCATGCGCAGGCTTTCTAACTCCTCTATTTATACGAAAATATTCCCCCTCCTCTCCCCCCTCCCCACATCACATGTTCTATGTTTGCCAGAGTGACGCAGATATTCGAAGCTCTTTCTTTGAAGGAGCAACTTTGAAAGCATCTTTAAGTCTTGTACAAATATGGGTATGAAAGCACGATGAATTGACTCCGTTAAGTGGTCATCAAAAGGCCTCTTTTGTACTGTAGGCCGGAGCGGCGCAAAAATGTGTATGACAGAGCGGAAAAAGGCCCTTTAAGGCCCAGACTGGCAGCCTTTTTCCTCCTAAGCCCGAGCCAGAAGAAAAAAAGGATGACGTCACATGCTGAGAGCCAAGTGAGCGAGAGAAGGGGGGAGGGGGGACAGCCGTCGATAGGCCCAAAATGGGCCTGTGAATGATTTTGTTCTTAGTTTCCGCCAAAAACAAAAAAAAGTGTGGCAGCATCCATTGTTCGAGGGGTGACTGTGCGAAGCACTGCATGAGTGAAATACTTGTCTCTCTCGTCTGTCTGCCTCTTTCTGCCTCCCTGTCTCTCTTCCTCCCTTGAGAGAAGCTGTTATAACTAGTTCTAGGCGGATTTTGGAAGAGCAAAACATTAAGGTCCAAGCTGAACTTGCATCGTACGATCCAACACATCTTGCAAGTTGGAAAATATGGCTGATTCTGGATCTTGGAAACAGCTGAATGCAAAGCCCTGATGAATAAATCAAAGACATCTGCTAGGAACTCCTGGGTGTGATCCGCAGGGGACAAATCGATGCCAAGAAAGAAGGACAGAAAAAGTCAAAGTAGAAAGCTTTGAAATTGACGCCCTTGGGAGACACGTGAGATTGCTTCCAGCATGCGCATGCGCACGCGCGCGCGCACGCTCATGCAGTCATGCACCATGACCTGATGTGACCTAAAAGAAAGAAGGGAAACGAGTTGCCCGGGTTTCTTGACCCGAGGTCCTAGACCTGAATCAGTTGCATCGAGTAAACATGTAAACGATGCGTTGATTTGAACGAAGAGACAATTGACTCTATTGACAAGTTTTTAATCATGTTGTAACGTTGTAGTATGAAAATCATGTTGTCCATTTTTTCAGCAACTCCTCTTCCTGGAAGATAACTTTGTTAGATGTTCCGTCCTCGTTGAGCCTGGAGAGCCTGAACGAGGCGCTGCAGAGGCTGGGGTTGTCGACCACGACGACGCCGACCGAAGAAGAGAATCAAAAAGAAGAAGATACACGAAATGTCACTCTCACATTCGCCAGTAGGGAGCAAGCGGAGGAGGCTGTTAAAACGGTATAAGCACAGTTTTAATCCGTATAACATGTATCTACGGACAGATGTACCGTATTCCATTTCTTGCCAGGTCAATGACAAGTCTGCAGATTTGATTCCGGATGCTTCGATCCGAGCCAAGTTGGCGGCTGGTGCGGCCGCCGAGCGGCGAAGTCCCAAGCGTGGCGGCGGCGGTGGGGTCCCGGCCCGGTCGCAGCAGCCGCATCAGTCGCCTCCCGCAGGCGTGATGATCGACTTCCCGCTGAGGATCTTGGTACAGAGTGACATGGTCGGGGCCATCATCGGCAGAGGCGGGCAGACAATCAGACAGATCACGCAGCAAACCAGGTAGTCGACAACTTGCAGCCGGGGTGGCCTTGCAAGTGTGTGCAGATCTGTCCGGTCCAGTTCAGACCAGTCCAGTTAAGATCGATCCAGTTAAGGTCAGTCATATCAAGACCGGGCCAGGGAAGGCCAGTCCTGTCCGACCCTGTCCCAGAAGGTGCTCTCGTTCCAGCTGGAGGAGTGACAGGACAGAACACCCGCCGGTGTCCACAGAACCTTACGTACTACACATACCCGATGCTGCGTTTGCTGCGCTGGCATTTTCCTGGCTCCATTTTCAGACATGCAACGATCTCGCATATCTGAGAGCGTCAAGTCCGAAATAGAGCTCGGTGCCGATAACATCCGAAATTGCATGGCAGGCCCTGAATCATTTTACAGGGTCTGGGAGATTAAATTGCCTTGGCCTATCTTGCTTTTGCTGTCAAGGAGAACAACAGCGCAACTGAGGTGGCCGCTCTGTAGGCCCTGTTTCAGCTTCCTGAATTCATTGACATCTTGAAATTGAAGTCTGGCCAGCACAAAAGGGTGTTAAAAGTAGTCCAAGTTGGCAAACTTCCCAAAGAGTTGATTCAACCAGAATCAGCTTCAAGCAGTCACACTCGATTCATTGGACTCGAGTTCACCAAAAGTCCGGTAATTCATGGGGTACAACTTGTCCTTGTTTACAAGTCCACAAGTCCAGAGACTCCACTCGAGGGGAAAGTCAGGAAATTTTGCAATGAGTCACGTAGTTTCATCCTGGTGACTCCTCTCAGTTTGAGTTACACAATACACGTATGTTGTATGCTCACGTAATCGAAGTCACCACCGGTGTGCATTGCTGACATCAAGCAAGTCTGCGTTGACATTGACCACACCCAGACCTCTGCGTTGCGTCAACCCCGACAGTTGTTGCACTGGGGAAAGATCTGCCCATGCCAATAAATAACATCACCGAGCTTCTAGTGAACGTACGTGTGTTCAGGATCTCCACGACGTAACACCCGCCGGCAACTTGACATCCTCACCCTGCATTTGCTACAGCTTACTAATTCACTCGTTCAATCCCATATTTTTAGTGTTATGACAGGATCCACGTAGATCTCTAGAGAGGGATTAACTATTTCTTCACGTTCTTGACAGGGCCCGCGTGGATGTCCACCGCAAGGATAATCTTGGCTCCACGGAAAAGGCCATCACCATCTACGGGCAGCCCGAGAACTGCACCAACGCTTGCGCAAGGATTCTCCGGGTCATGCAGGAGGAAGCCCGGAACACTGGGAAGAGCGACGAGGTCGCCCTCAAGCTGCTCGCCCACAACAACCTCATCGGCAGGGTCATAGGAAAGCAGGTGACGAAGAACTGCCAGACGCGGGTGTCAGTTTAGTCTCGAGTACGGAATGGTTGATGTGACTACTTTTTAGGGTGCCACTATCAAGCGCGTGATGGAGAACACCGACACGAGAATCACAGTCTCTTCCATCAACGACCTCAGCAACTTCAATTTGGAGAGAATCATAACGATCTCAGGAGACATCGACAACATCAGCAGAGCGGAGGCAGAGATCAGCAGCAAGTTGAGAGCCGCGTACGAAAATGATGTCCACACCATGGCGGTAACGCGATCAAGTCCATACAGTGTAGAAAGGGCAAGTGTGTGTAATCGTCGTTGTTTTATACAGCCGCAAAGCATGATGTTCCCCGGACTCCATCCAGCTGCCATGATGTCTACGGCAGGAACGGGCGGCTGGGCTGCGGCGGCTGCGGCTGCAGCGGCTGCGGCCGCGGCCGCTGCATCCGGACAGCAGCACCACCAGCATCCGCCTCACGGCTACCATCAGCAACAGATGCCGCCCCCTCCCCCGTTGAACGGCCGCATGCATCAAGGCGGCGCTCACGCCGCAGCGGCTGGTTTTAATCCGCCGCCGCCGCCGCTCCAACAAGAGACGGTTCATCTGTACGTGCCGAACTCATCCGTGGGCGCCCTCATCGGCACCAAGGGCGGCCACATCAGGAACGTCATCAAGTTCTCGGGCGCCGCAGTCAAAATCGATCAAAACAAGGATGAGAGCACGGCTTCTCAGGACCAGCCGCCCAGCAGCGGCTTGGACATGAGCGGCGAACGGCGCGTGACGATCAGTGGCAATCCCGAATCTCAATGGAAGGCTCAATACTTGATCTTTGAGAAGTTAAGAGAAGAGGGTTTCAACAGCCGCGGCGGCAGTGGACTTACGGCGGGTGCGGCTGGGTCTGGCGCAGCTGGCGACGAGGTCCGTCTCACCGTGGAGTTGTTTGTTCCTTCGGGTCAGGTTGGCCGGATCATCGGGAAGGGTGGCTCCAACGTCCGGGAACTGCAAAAAGTGACCGGTTCGGTCATCAAACTTCCCGAACAGGGGGTAGAAAAGGGGGAGGAGACCCCCGTACACATCTACGGGACGTTCTACGCCGTTCAGGTGATATTTTGTTTGCTTTCCATACGTATATGGTCTTGCATAACTTTGTGCGACCAAGGTAATGAACACATCGGTGCAAAATTTTGAATTTTAAGAGTGACAAACAACACAAACCCAACTACAAGAGTCATTTTCAACACGTCCCTGTTTGGCGTGAACAAGGTTAGAAAGACATTTGGGGACGACGTCGACGGCAGCAATGGTGACATCTTAAAGAAGTTTGACCTATGATTCGGTCGCTCTGACACGATTGCGTTTGTAAACATTGTTTGCACTGACACTGAAAAAATGTTTATAAACATCATTAGCTGTCAGTGCACTGAATTAGAATGAATTTCACTAAACAGTGCGGTCGTAGAACTGATGAGCGCGTTCTCAAACTTATCCAAGACCCTGTACAGTGTTTCTGGCTGGAAAGTATTGATGATACTTCAAGAGCTGCTCTTTTTCAGCGTTGGCAGCTAAACTCTCTTTGAAATATTTGTTGTAATATTGCTTGAAGCACCTATTCTGCTGCTCAATCATCAGAAACGACTGAAAAGCCTAAAAGCATTAGCCAAGTGTACAATTGTGTGCAGTACAAGTTACGTTACTGAAGCTACACAGACCCTCTTCACACTGATGGAAAGTCGTGGTAGTCAGACTTATTTATCGTACTCTTGCGAGATATTGTGTATTAGATGCCATTTAATCGATTTAAACAAAAATATACTTCGTACCCTATTGGTGTTACGTGCGCTAACATAGTGTATAAGTCTGTACTTTCGGTTGAAACGAAAGTATTTGTCAATACCTACACTTTCCTTTTCAGTCTGCTCAGCGCCGCCTGAGGGCCATGATCGCCTCTTCGAATCACCATCAACAACAGCAACAGCAGCAGCAGCAGCAGCAACAACAACAACAACAACAGCAACAGGAACAAGAGGAAGAACAAGAACAACTTCAGCATCAGGAGGCCACCAACGGATGCGCCGAGTCGGAAAATCGGCCACCTCCCACGGCAGAAGACGAGGAAGAACGACAACAACAACGACAGGAAGAAGACGAAGAAGAAGGAGAAGAAGAAGAAGCAGAAGGAGAGGAAGAAGAAGCAGGAGGGGGAGGAGGAGGCGAAGGAGAAAAAGCAGCAGCCCGAGGAGAAGATGAAGTAGCCGCCGCAGCGGAACCTCACGAGCCGCGACCGACCGCTGCGGAACCCGCCGCCCACGTCGTCCTCGAAGATGTCAGCGAATGTTAATAAGAAGAAGGGCTCAAAAATTGAGAGAAGACTGACTGAGAAGATCTTGAAAAAAGTACAAACTTTTTTGATGATCTAAGTATTTTCGTCAGAGTTGTTGTTACGCATATTTTTATACAAAGGGGATTTTTTTTCAAGGAGACAGACAAGGGTCTGATGAGCTCGGCCCAAAGAAGCGGCCTTTGAAAGAAAAGTAGTTGGGAAACCTGGCAAATCCTCTCTCTCTCTCTCTTTATGATAACATTGGCATTGTATAGATATACTTGTAAGCTTTTATTTTTAACTTCCAAGCTCGTTCAGGATTATTCACAGTTTTCATAGATCATAAGTGCTCCCATTGAGGTGAGGAGGACCTGCATGGGCCCGTAAGAGATGCTGCTTACTGACAAATTTGTAGAAACTAAGAAGAAAATGGCTTGAACTTTGAGTACTTTTCCTGGAACTTCTCTCATGTCAACAGTAACTGAATAGCAAGTGTAAATTGTAGATGTCATTTCCCCAGTAACTGCTAATTTTGCCGTGTTTAACTATGACTTCCCACATTTTTTGCCACGTATGAATGACAACAGCAAGACTGAACATAGCTGACAATGGTTTTTTTTTTCTTCAGACCGGAATCATGACATAATTTCTCATATTTATAACATAAGCACTCATGCACACAATATTCATCACCTTTACCACCAAATAAGACTGATTTCACCATGTACACACCACTAGCCTGTAAGGACCTTGCAGTTTAAAGAATTACTTACATAACATAGGGGGAAAATGCAGCTCCCACCCACCTCAATGGGCCCATCTTGTCCTGGCCATCTGAACAATAGTAGACAATGGGTAACTTGACGAAGAAAAAACCGGCAGATTTTACCATCGTAACAATCACTGCCAAGTTCACCAACTCCTTGACAGAATAAACCAAGTTTTTTTATTGTGAGATTCAGCTCTCAGGACTTGCTTGGTCTTCTTGCTCGGTTCTCTCCTTCATCCAGGTCCAAACTTTGGAATCTCGCAGGTGACCCCGGGCTTGTTGGAGCAGGCGTACCCGGAGGGGCAGCAGTGCTTGAGGTCCGGGCAACAGACGCCCTGGAAGGGGACGAAGGCACGTTTCTCTCTCTCTTAGCCAACGGACGTGGCGTGTTACTCACGTTGACCGAGGGACAGCAGGCCATGTGCCCGTCTTCGCCTTGACAACACGTGTCCTGGTCGTGACAGAGGGTGCCATCGTTGCACTCTAGGTAGCCGTCATCGCCGTGCCTGCCCATCTTGGCCGTGCTCTTCTCCAGTGCGATGCCCGCGACGATACTGGCGGCGCCACGCTGGTCCTCCTTGGTCCCGATGGGCGCCGCCGCCGATTCCACCATGGAGTAGGACGGCTGTGGAAGAGAACGAGAGAGTGGGTTACAGGGTGGATCAGGAGTGAACTTCACTGCTGCTGTTGGACGTGGGATATGAGGTTTCTCGCCTAGATAAGAGTGTTTAAACAATGGCAACTTCCGCGACCCCCTTCCTCCCGACGTAGCATCCGGTGACGCACGCGGACGCACGTGGACGCACACCAGTTCCTGCTCTTCTCGGAGCTGACCAAGGGGGCCCTGTCTGAGCGGAACCTTAGAAAGAGCCCAGACCCCGCTCCCGTCCGTTCAGTCCCCCCTCCCCCCCGTCCTCGTCTCACAGCTCATGAGTTTACCCCGGGGCCAGGGCCAGCGCAACACTCTCACCCAGCGTGGTATGCACGCCCGCCTTTGCAAGTCGCACCGGGTTCCTCCTGGACAGCAGTGGATTCCGTCGGCGCAGCAGACGGCCGGGGCCATAGGGCAGCACCCGAAGCCGCCGGCCTTGATCTGGCAGCACGTCTGCCCGTCGGCGCAGGAGTACTCCTTATCGGGACACGGGACCAACCCTTTCGTGGGCGTGAGGACGACGAGACCCGACAGTAAAAGCCACAAACAGGAGCTGCTCATCTTCTGGAGACAACGAGACAAGCTTTTATCAAGCTGCAGCAGCTTTTGACAAGACGAAAAGCATAGAAAAATGTTTATTCTATCTCTAGGCTGTTGATGCATTTGTATAGCACTGGAGATAATCTTAATTTATTAACCAAACTGTTGTTTTCCTAGCCAGCCTGTGTCAAAAGCTTTTGTACGTACTCACTTTAGTGCGCAGTGAGTTGTTGTTGGTGTGGAGACAAAAAAGTAGAGATTTTTTCCCAGCTTTGTGAGAGATAGCGTCTGATTTCTTGAAGAAAGATGTGGTTTCAATAGCGAAATCGTCGGGGTCACAAGGCCGAAATTCGAGCCAAAGTTGGACCGACATCGGGACGTCGACTGTCGCGAAGGCGAGGAAAAGGTCCATCGATGTCGGGGCTGAGGCTTCTACTAACAGGAGGGACGCAGCGAGAGGACAAAAGAGCACAGTTTCACCGCGTCTTAAGCAGGAGGAATCTGGTTCCTCCCCCATTCCCCGACGTGATCGTGGACACGTTACACATGTGCTGAGCAGAGCTGGGCCAAGTCGAGTTTCTCGACAACAAGACTCGAACTCGGTTGCATCGTTGGTGGCTAAAACTAGAGCACAAATGCAAGATGTCTTTAAAAACAACTATTTTTGCACTGGGTCATTTAGAGGGGGAGAATCTGGCAAACATTGAGGTCATTGTGAAACTCGAATATTCAGCATACTTTTTGTTGAAATCATTGTAGTTCAGTACAGGTATCAGGGGCCTTAAAATACTTGCATACGATTGTTGACTTTAAAGCACTGATGTCGACTCTTGACAAGTAGGGGCTTGCTGCAAAATAGGAATTTTTAAAAGGTTGAATTGCAATTGCGATTACGATTTTCTCTCAGTTTTTTATTATATTTATATCAGAAATATCATAAAGAAAACACTCACGGACTTCATCTTGTTTGTTTGTTTGTTTGTTTGTTTAGGGGGTGAACCACCGCCCAACTGAGATGGGAGGGGTGCGGGGAGTAGCCCTATTGGGCCTTTTCCCGTCCCCAGATGGCAAAC
>JAAUXU010145790.1_pt1 | contig 49560 bp, 56 predicted proteins | sample 7278151 | NCBI WGS metagenome assembly JAAUXU01 (sample SAMN14350113, study PRJNA611818) | marine sediment metagenome | isolation source: surface marine sediment (1.8m) | place: French Polynesia: Moorea | collected 2018-08
CTAAACATTCCTGAGGTAGAGTGCAGTAGAGCAACGGATCGATCGGCAATGGTTCAGTCCATACTATCGATTGATTTGTTTAGATACTCCCGGTCATTCCACGTGCAACCTCTACGTGACTAGAAAATTCCAAACAAAGCCAACTTGGCGACGCGGATACCTGTCATACCAGGCAGGCTGACGTCAACGTGCTGCTTACGTCGCTACTTTGAAAGCCTTGGGCGCTTATTTCGAGAAAAAGTCTAACGCGTACATAACAGTGCTATGTATAGAACTGTCAAATGATCGTCACTTACCCTCAGTTACATCACACTCACTGTCACTTCGTATTGAGGACGAGGCACACTTATTTTCAAGCATGGAGGTGGTTTTCTTAACTGTCAGCTTGAAAAATGCCACTAAATAGCGTTTGCTTTCGGCCATATTTGTGAGGCCCTTGCGATATTGATGATCTATGTGAGGCTTCCAAAAAAATCGAACCCTACTCAAATATTCAAGTTACTGCACCTCCCCAAAGTTGGCTACAGCTTTACAAAGGTAGTCCGGAGCAAAGGGAAGACATGAACCAAAAGTCCCCTGATATACCAAGAGTAGACCCCGCTTACAAGTCAACATCAGTCCAAGGCACTTTCTGACGCTATAAGTCACGTTGAACGTTTAACGTCATACCCAGAGTTCACTGCATGTTGGAAACCTGACATCTTTTGAAACGTAGAAATAGGCCAATTTTATGTAAATTTTATAAAAGGCCCAACATACCTGTCAATGTTGCAGGCGCAGTTTTCAAAATTACCAAAAAATCACATCATCTCAATAAGACAAGTTCCTTCATTTCATTCTACGACGATAGCTAGAGTCTGACTAATGTCTGACATAAACTCTTCTTTTCTAATTTTGGAATATTTATGGGGTAATCCTGGGGGGTTATGGGTAATCTTGGGGGTAATTTATGGGATTCTCTCCACTACGTAGGAGATGTTCTCCTATGTTAGTTAGTAAAACGAAATCCCCCCCAAAAAATCATGTGTAAGCGCTGCACTGACCGACCCTGATTAGAGACAGGGTTTGGTGGTGTTACTGACTGGAGCTGAGAAATACTGAAAGTTGTTTGAGTTGTCTCTCATGAAGTCGAATAGAGCCGAAGGGGAGAGCTTTCGATATGTATTGGAAAAATGGAGCCGCCCCCCAAAGTCCGGTAGATGGCGCTTATCTCCGCCGTCTGTCAGTACTGAACTGGGTTAAGGGGGCATGGGCGCACCTGCTACAGGGGTAAATCCACGGACGTAGTTACGTCCGTGGGTAAATCATACACCGAAGCGTAGCAGGAGGGACCACGTCAAGCAGAGCAGACAAGGCAAATCTCTATTTGAGAAATCACCAAAAGTGTGACTTGGAAAACAACAATGGTACATGTTTATGGCCTAATACTTTTAGGTAAGGTTTCTTTAGGTTAGTGTCGTCTAGAGGCCGTCTGAAAACTACAAATTGCACTTTTTTAAACCCGCATTGCCCACTCGCCCCTGGTTTGAAACGTGTACGAATCTCCTGACCACTTCGACGATGAAGGTAAGGAAGTTGGTATCACCATCAGGGGATCTGTCAGCACTTCCTTTAAATTTAGTCTTTCCTCAGCTGTTTTGTATCTCCTAGTTTTCTCTCTGTACCATGAACAAATCCACATTCAACAGAGGGCGGCGAAAAGCAACTTCTTCCTTAGAAGTCTACGCCCTTGAGGGAAACCTCTCGTTGCTCCTCCCCCCCCCAGAGGAAAGTACTGTAGACGGCTGGCCTGCAACGCACTGACACATGTTTTGGCGGGAAATTCAACTTCTCTGCACAGGAATACATCTCCCTTTTAGTCAAGTCAGTCAGCTGTGAACTTCAGCTGTTGGACAGCAAGTCCATGACGCAAGGAAGACAAGAGGGCCAAGCTTGCCCTTCCTTCAAAATATCATAGATGTCTTTCCTATACTCACTAGCAGCGCCATCTACAAAAAAGATAGTTCCAGCAAAGTGAATGAGAACAAGAACAGGTTCTGACACCTGACAAAGAGGAAGGGGTTGGCTGGCTTGGCTGAGTAATCTTGACAGACTGCGCTGTCTGCCACCGGCAGTCTTGACTCCTTCCTTCATGAGCGGGCGCAGAGTTTACGTACTTCTCCCTCTATGACGACATCGCCGGCCGACTTGCACGACGCTTACCGTCCTTTGTGAGGCCTCCATAAGGAATCTGTGCTTCTATTGGTACCACTGACAGGCCTGATATGTCATGCCTTGGCACTGTTTCCAGCACAGTGTGCGTGTCTGAGTGCGCGCGTGTGAATAACCGAAGTAAATCAGCTGTTTTGTTGCTAGTAACCACAGACAACTCATGTCTTCTCACAGATACAGGTGCACCTACGCAAGCTTGTTTGTGGGTCAAATAAGACATCTATGACAGACTAAATAAGCTGCTCTCGACAACAGCTTGACAGCTCCTGTAACGAAACAGCTGATGAATGTCCCTTTTTCCCAGCTGACTCCACCACGCCATGTGGTCGTCGAGTTGCATTCAGCTCAGCCCAGCAGAGTTCGCCTCCTAAAAGTTCGACTCAATCTTTGTTTCTAGTAGGAAAAAAAGACGGGGCTTGAGCCTTCCCTTCCTACCAGGGGACAAATTGGACATTGTGTGGTGACTGACGTTTTTGGGTTGCTATTGTTCCTTGTCCTCATTGATCCGACCCCTGGGCCTGATCAAGAGTCAACAACAGGATCCCAGCAGTGCCGTAATGCAGGAGGCAGGTTGAGGAAGTGTTTGAGCGGGAGAATACAAGCATTGCAGATTCACTCTTGCGGTTCTCACTCACGTCCAAGCAATTTTCAACCCTTGCTCATTGCATGTTGCTATTTGTGAAACAGGAGGTGGAAAAGACAACTATCATTACTTCTGAAGCAGTATTCAAAATTATGTTCATAATGCACAGCAACATCACTTTTGGTGAGGACGAATTCACAAGACAAAATATTGGTCATTATTAGACTCAGTCAAAAATTTGGATTCCCTGTGGGTGTAACTGAATATCTTACAAAGGCTTTGTAGTCAAAAGAAAATGAAAGAAAGAGAGTTTTGTGCATGCCCACATGCATTTAAAGTTGTGTAATATTGTAAATTGAGTTGTATATTGTTTTTGCAGGATCTACTGTAAAAACATTTTTCTAACAAAACGGATCGTGCCACCATTTTGGTGTGTGATTTTCACCCAGTTTGGCAGCTTCTTTCAGCCACCAGAGCTAAATCTGCATTCACAACAAATTTTCTACAGTAGATTACATCATAAATTTCAAATCAAGTTGGGCTTGGTAAATGCCACTCTCTTTTTAAGAACCATTTGACTGCATCTTCAGTGTTTGTCCTCAGGTAAAAAAAAACAGGCCCTCTCAATGAATTTCTGAAGTTGACCCCTTTTCGACCTCGCCTAGTCATTACGCTTCGCTCTGCAGCTTAACTTAGATAAGCGATTTGTTGCCTCCAATTTGTGAAACACCCAGATCTTTGCTCACGACTGCAAAGACGTCATCCACCAAGACTGACGCAGTCAAATATGTGAAAATAGTCAACTTCTCCAGGTCGTCTGCAGTGGTGGAATACCAAATGGAAGGAACTTCCTTCTCGCATTGCTCAGATAGCCCCCAAAATATATCATTCTCCCAGGAGTCATCATACCCTAAGAGAGGAACTTCCGCAGCACTGGGGACTAGCACTATCATAGCCCAAAAATCTTGGTCAGACGCAAATAGCGCTAATTTCACAAAATAAAAGATGAAATCTTGAGGACTTGTTTATGCCGCAGAAAAATAAAGAAGCGCTATAAGCTGTTACACGTCTTCCATGCTATTTCACCCCCATTCTCAAAGCCAAGGTTCCGAAATTAGCAAAAATCTTTCACTCCAAAGGGGTTCGAAGTCCAATCCCAGGAGGAGGTCCTGGGATTCGTCAATGCTGCATGTCAAAACCAGTGATTTGCTCCACCACCGTCAGTGACTCACCTGACAGAAGAAGTCTCTTCCTCAAAGAACTTCTGCTCTGTACTACGCCCTAGACTTCAAAGACTTTGGAGGAAATCTATTTCCGAACACAAATAGTTTAAACATTCAACTATATGTTCGTATGAGGACAAATGAAATACGTTCGGACGACGAGTGCGTAATCATTGACATGCAGCTTTTTTGTGCTTCGTTTTCTCGTTCCTGAGTTGGTATTTCATAAATACAGGTGACTCTCATTTCAACGAGGCAACCATGAGAATACAGCTGCTACCATGGACTACGGCGCTCCAAGTACGCAGAGTCTGGGTTCGCAATATAGATTAAATGTATCACGAGCTATCCATACCATATCAGTCGTGGATATGTGCAGCACTCCTATGTCAAAACTTCCAAAAAAGATCCTTCATAATTCATTATCATTATCCTCAGAGTGGTCATAAGTGTACATTCGACTGACATGACGACAACGAATCTAAGACAGCGCGATGACCTATTTAAGGTGCTCTAATGGAGTGAAAATCGGTGACTTACAATCGTCTTAGCTCAAACGACGAAAGGTCAAATGCACAAAGCATAATTCCAGGCTTAAATTGGGGGAGACAGGATATCGACATAGAGCTAGACAAAACTTGCCTCCTCCGTTCTGAAATAAATGTCTGATATGTCCCTTTTTCCATGTTCCAAAATAGACGTCCGACTTATTAACTGCATAACAATCACAAGAAATGACCTTTTATCAGTGTTTCAACCATATTCTTAAGTTTCTTTCTGGCTATTGTCAATGCTTCTTCACTGCAAGTGAAAAATTTGGGTAGCTGGCTTGGATTGCATAACTTTTCCTAATTTGTACGAACAAGCTAATCATGGGCATCATCTGTGAGATTTGGCTTCATGTTATTGGACGTAAATGATGGTAAATTTTCAGGCTCCACAACTCAGTTTTTTAATCACAGCAACAGATTTCTTCCAGCAGTCAGACATGAGCAATTCAATTCGTGCTTATTTCCAGATTAGGATTGACATGATTTCCCCCCCCAAAAAAACAAGCAGAAAGAGGTCAACCACAAGATTACTTTTGGCCATGCAGATTGTCATTATCTATGTCTAGCTCAGTAATCCAACCAACAGCATCAAATTGGACACTTATTGCGGGACAGAGGGAGTATACGTATGTGTACGGTATTCGTACGTACTGTAAGACTGTACATATTTCAGGATATGCTGGAGCACGCAATGATTTCGATTCAAAGCGGCCGCAACAAGAGCTCTCTACCAGGGGTGAGTCTGCAGCAGATGCCGTACCCATGCTACATCGAGGACAGATTCGTCATCGCCATTGCCAGGACGTTTCCACTCTTTATGACTATAGCATGGGTCAGTGAATACCTTTGTGTATACTCCTGATACTGTATTTGTATAGTCTATATTCTGATCCAACTCCTCTAATGCCTTTTAGGTGTACTCCGCATCCATGATGATTAAGTCGATAGTACGGGAAAAGGAGCTCCGCTTGAAGGAGACCATGCGCACCATGGGGATGGCCAATGCAGTTCATTGGGTCTCTTGGTTCGTTGACGCCTTCTCGCTCATGAGTCTGTCAGCATTCATGCTCACAATCATACTCAAGGTGAGGAATAGAAGTTTCATTGTCGTTGACTGCATCTGGAGCACTCTTCATGTTGTAGTACGGCGACATCTTGACCAAGTCCGACCCCAGCGTAATCTTTGTGTTCATGCTCTCGTACACGGTTTCTACCATCACCTTGTGCTTCCTCGTCTCCACGTTCTTCTCACGAGCTAACGTGGCTGCCTCTGCTGGAGGGATAATCTTCTTTTGCTTCTACCTCCCTTACTCTTTCATGGTTGTGTGGGAAGAGCAGTTGTCGTCGGACATCAAGATCACCAGCGTGAGTCCTGTCTTTTATCGGCAACAAGTGCACGTAACTGCCAACCTCGACGCTTGCGCTCTTGCAGTGTCTTATATCGAATATCGCGTTCGGATTTGGATGCGCTTACTTTGCCCACTTCGAAGAGTCCGGGATTGGCGCGCAGTGGTCAAACATCTGGTCCTCGCCTCTGAACGAGGATAGCTTCTCGCTTGGTGGCGCCAGCGCCATGCTGGCGTTGGATGCCTTCATCTATGGTCTCATCGCGTGGTATGTCGAGGCCGTCTGGCCAGGGCAGTACGGAGTGCCAAAGCCGTGGTATTTCTTCCTCACTAAAAGTTACTGGATTGGTGGCACGAGGAGCAATATCACCCGCGGGTGAGTAAGAGGATTTCTTTAGAAATAATCTCAAGTCATCCAGATGTCAATGAGATCAAGCACTCTTCTCAACAGCGACCTCAGTCCCGATGCCAGCGAGTCTGACGCTGTTGGAGGAGACTATTGTCGTTATGTGGAGACTGAGCCCACCCATTTACCCTTGGGAGTGTCCGTGCAGCATCTGTCCAAAGTCTATTCGGACGGAAAAGTGGCTGTGGAAGACCTGAGTCTCAATTTTTACGAGGGCCAGATCACGTCTTTCCTGGGACATAATGGAGCTGGGAAGACTACTACCATGTATGCATCGTAGCGAGCTCATGTCAATAATACCACAGTACCAACGATTTCCTCTTGCAGCTCAATTTTGACTGGGCTGTTTCCTCCATCCGCTGGCACAGCACAGATCAATGGTTTGGACATCAGGAAGGACATGGATACCATTAGAAAATCTCTGGGCATGTGTCCTCAACACAACGTCCTCTTTGACGAGTATGAAGCGAAGACAAGTTTTACCTCATGTGACGAGATATTTTTACAATACGTATTCTTGACAGTCTGACAGTATACGAGCATCTGTGGTTCTACGCTAAAATGAAGGACATCGACAATGAGACGATTGAGCGCGAGGCAAACTCCATGATAATGGATCTCGGATTGCCCCACAAAACCAACGAGCTTTCCAAGCGCCTGTCCGGTGGAATGCAAAGGAAGCTCAGCATCGCTGCAGCATTCGTCGGAGGGTCCAAGTAAGTCAAAACTGAGAGACATATTGATACACGTCGCTGCACGAATACTCATGTAACATACAAAAGCCCTGGATATTCAATCGAAACTGGGTTTGATTTCAGGACTGTTGTCCTGGACGAACCCACCGCCGGTGTGGATCCTTATTCACGCCGCTCCATCTGGGACTTGCTATTGAAGTACAAGAGCGGCCGGACCATCTTGCTGACAACCCACTTCATGGACGAGGCAGACCTGCTGGGCGATCGAATCGCCATTATTAACAATGGAAAGCTTGTCTGCGTCGGGTCATCGCTCTTCCTCAGGACGCAGTTTGGAAATGGCTATTATCTGACTCTTGTCAAGGAAGAAGAGGGCGAGGAGAGTGAGGTGAAATAAAGAAATTGTTTTCATGCGTCTTCTGGCCCATTCATGTGGCACATACTTACCTACTATGTTAGCCTGGGACAGCGTCAGAGGACCACCCAGACTCTGCCACCGCTACTGCCTCTGAAGCGTCTGCTGCTGCAAGTCGCGTGAATTCAGCTAAAGACATCGAACACCCCAAAGCCGCCATCTACGCGCCCAGCTCTGCAGCCCAAATTTCTACTCTTAGTGTCAGAGCTTCGTCCGGATCAGCGCCAACTCCTTCTCCGGTAGAGGTAGCGCCAACGGAGGTGGAACATGGCGACCATGATGGAGACAGCGATAACAGCACGGACATTTCCGATATTATCAAGCACATCCAAGGCGTAAGTAATGATGGTGAATGCGGCGAGGCCGCCGGTGCCGCCCCAGATGACAGTGAGATCCCTCTCATGGACGAGGAGAGCGTCAAGGGAGAAGTAGAAGGGCGACGCAGAAGTTCACTGGAGAGAAATCCGTCAATGTCACTCATTGGGTCAGAGAGCATAGAGAATGACATCCTCATTGACGACGAGGGCATCTCTGACGTTTCAAAGAGAAATGGAATCATCATCAACCCTTCAAGGTAACATAAGTCTTGCCATCTTTCATTAAGTGAGCTGGTGCTATCAAAGAGAGCGCCATAAAGAGTTGTATCTCGCTGTTTGATTATTTCTTGCTGCGTGCAGTTAGGATTGTTGACTAAACCAAACTCTTATGTCTCTCATGACAGATCACAAAGCTTCGCTGCTAACTACCCCATAACCAAATTCATCCAGAAATACGTCCATGGCTCCAGACTCCTTGAGCAGATCGGCTCGGAGGTGATCTACGTGCTGCCCACTGACGACGTCAACTCTGTCAAGAAATTTGAGCAGCTCTTTGCAGATCTCGACAGATACATGGACAGGATGAAGATAAAAAACTATGGACTTTCAGACACCACTTTGGAGGAGGTAATGCTGTTGTGCATGATCATGTAAAGCATTCTTTCCAGCTATACAAGCATGCCCAGAATGAAAACTTTGGCTTATTTTTCAGATATTTCTGAAAGTTGCCAGCAACCCTTACGATGGAGATGATTCTCCTCACGTCACCAACAGAGTAAGATCGGCTTCCGAGAGCTCCGGCCTTCGCTACTTCTTCAAGAACAGCAAGAAGTGCAAGGACAGGAAGAAGATAACGCCTGAAGGACAGGATCAGGACGTGGAAATTAGAGACGGCGCTATTGGTGAGAGGCACAAGCGAAGACTTTCCATGAAGTGACCTTTCAGCAATCTGTCCTTCTTGCAGAATTGAAGACCAGGACACCGCCGACGCCTGGAGAGAGCGTGAAGTGTAAGTGATATTAGGTTCTTTGTCAATCTATTTGTAAAGTCATATCTCAGGGTAGAAACGTGTATTATCTTCGTGCCGGTATGGAAGAGGCCAGACCTGTTCGCGTGCAACGTCAATTACCTACTTAAGTACTTGACTTTGTCCTGCACAAGTTTTCATTTTCCGAATTGTACAGCAGCTGCAAGAAAGAGGACACTTCTGCCATTTTGCATGGACAGGCCCGATGTGTGGACTACCGGTAACGACAGATCATGACGCACAAGTTTACAAAACAGTAGAAGTGACTGCACGATTTGCACCTACCTATGCTGTCATAGATGTTTTTGTCGGCCTGATGCATAATTTTTGCTCAAACATTTTGAACGGCACAGGTTTGTAAGTCTCTGGCCGAAATTTTTGTATTTCATTCTTTCAGATGAAGAAGTTCCGAGGATGGACAAGACAGACATGGTTGACGGTCCCCATAAGACCTCGAAAATAGTGTACGAAATCGATGAAGAGGAAGAGGACCCTAAGAATGAGAGATCTCTTTTCTGGAAGCATATCAAGGCTCTCGAAATCAAGAGGTTCCATCATTCGAAGAGAAACAAAAAAGGAATTATCGCCGAGGTGCCTTAACCTTCATCACGGATCATTGCATTCGTCATGGAAAAATCGCCTTGTTTTAGATCGTTCTCCCTGCCGCCTTCATATGCCTCGCCATGATATTCACTCTAATCATGCCTCCTCTGGAAGAGCAACGGCCGATTGAGCTGCACCCCTGGATGTATCCAACCGCGGGGGATTACCCAAGCCACACGTTCTATTCCAACGAGCATCCAGCTGGTGACTGGCCAAGGAGGTACGAGGAGGAACTCCTCTCCAGGACAGGCATGGGGACCAGGTGCATCAACAGACGGAACTTTCCGTAAGTTTTGACCGAAATGCGGTAATCCTATCCATTCCGTCTGCGATCATGTCCTATAGGGCTCATAACGCTAACGTAATTCTGTGCCTCGTCAATGCCATGCGTACAATATTCAGTGCTTTTCACTTCTTAGGGATCTCAAGCCGTGCAAAAGCGATCCACCAGACACGTCTCGGTTCTCAACACCAGACGACGTCTTGGCCAACATCACGATGCTTCCCTGTTCTTGTGCAATCGGGACCCAGGTGCTCTACGGCGGAACTTTTGGGGGGATGACACAAGGTGCTAAGTAAAACCTTGCTTCTCTCTAGGTGTGTCCTGCCAATGCTGAGGGCTTTCCTCAGCCACCCCGTCTGGAGATGCCCTCCTTTGACATCCTGCACAACTTGACCGGGAGAGACATCAATGCCTACTTGCTCAAGACTCGAGATCAGTTTTACAAGCGTAGATATGGAGGATTCGAGTTTGGCGTCAAGAATCCTCTGGCCAACAGGAACTTCACCTTGGGCAAGGAAGCTGTAGACAGATGGTTGAAGGTAAGAGAGGTGTGGTTACCACTATGGTTCATTACGTACCGGTTTGGCAATATTTCGTCATTTCTTCTCTTTCTAATGCCTCGCGACGTAGATGGTAAGAAAGTGAAGTGACATCAGTTGTCATCTGACTCATTACAGTTGCTGACTTAGCATAATTTTTGTACCGATTTCCCAGTCTCATCAAGTCATTCTTGCTTGATTAGGCCACCAACAACAACAAGTCGCGCTTTGACCCGTTGACCCGTGACTTGGTATTCGGTAACGTGGAGGACCTGGCGCTCTCCTCATCCGTCTTTGACAACGTGCGCGTGTGGTTCAACAACAAGGGCTGGGCTGCTTCAATGGCCTACATGAACGCTCTCAACAACATGGTGCTGAGAGCCAGCATCAGAGCCCAGAACGACGACTTTGACAGCGATTGGAATGACTTTAAAGACCCTGAAAAGTACGGGATCTCGGTTATCAGCCAACCCATGAACTATACCAAAGAGCAACTGGACACTGAAGTCATGTGAGCAATTTGAACTATGAATTCACGGACACCAAGCTTTACTAGTTAGATGCATTTTTATCACAGACGTCAAATCGGCATCAGTTTGCTCCATGCGATCTGTGTTATCTTCGCCATGAGCTTCATTCCCGCGTCCTTTGTCCTCTTCCACATAGAGGAAAGGATCACCAAGGTGTGTCCAGCATACCTTGTATACTTATAACACATATGTATCATGTTTTACTGGATGTTCATGCGGTCAACTCTTTGGCATGATCCTCAGGTCCGTCACCTGCAATTCGTGTCTGGCGTGTCCGTCACCACGTACTGGGTGGCCGCCTTCCTGTGGGACTTGACCATGTTTACATTCTCAGCCTTTCTCTGTATCCTCCTCTTCCTGGCTTTTGATGCGGAGGCTTATGTGTCAAAAGAAAACTTTCCCTCTCTCGTCATAATCATGTTTCTTTACGGGTAAGTGACTAACTAGAAAACTTCTATTCTTATTTGAGGTAGTAGGGTACTCAGGGTCTGTCCTGCCAATATCCCTACAATAGCTAAAAACCATAAGTAGACATAAGTAAAAGCATGGTCAGCCTCACGTGGCCAAGGTCAGGATTGTCTCACCCCTTGCCTTTGTGATCTACTATCAAAATTTGGTCTTAATCTGACTGCACATGCCAACATCGCAAAATACGATGTTGTTTTATTCCATAGTTGAATTCACTTAAGTGAGGGGTTGCGTGACTTGAGAGAAAGGCGATATCACCTTAGTAGCTCCCGAGGGTGATACTTGCATCATGTGCTACTTGAGGTGATAGACATGCCGTGCATGAACCTGGTCTTATATTTTGCAGGTTTTCTTCGGTTACTCTTATGTATCCGGCCAGTTTCATATTCTCTGTCCCCTCGTCTGCCTTTGTGAGTCTCTCATGTGCCAATTTGTTCGTCGGCATCATCACCACGGTCACTACTTTCATCCTGGAGAACTTTGAAGATGAAGAGCTGGAATACATTGGCTCAATCCTCCGGGAGGTAAACACTTTTACCGTACTTTGACGTTTCTCCAATTCACTTGCAAAATTGTTCGGGAAAAGGTATTCCTCATCTTCCCTCACTACTGCCTGGGAAGAGGACTCATGGACATGGCCACCGAGGTGAACATCAATCTGATCGTCGCCAGATTTGGTAAGTTGTCCTCGCTCAAAAATCTGGTAAGGCGATTTAAAGAGAACTTCTGTCTTTAGGATACGTGTCTGTGCGCAATCGCTATTCCTGGGATTTCTTGGGCAAGTACATGGTGTGCATGACGGTCCAAGGAATCGTCTTCTTTCTGTTCACCATAGCCGTGCAACTGCGGCTATGGCGGATGCTTCCGAAAATCAATTTTTCGAAGCTGAATCCCTGCAAGAGGACGTCCAAGAACCTGGGCGAGGACGGCTTAACAATGCCTCCTCACAAACATTCCGAAGAGGAGGATGTGGATGTCGCCAGGGAGAGGGAGAGAGTCATGGCCAGCTCAGGGAATGATTACGTGCTTACAGTTAAAGGACTCAGTAAGAGGTAGGCATGCACCGTACGCAGCATCCCACATTTGACGACAGCGGTCGACTTGTTCGCCCTTGTACAGATTCTCTCAGCGCTCTCCCTTGGCCGTGGACCGCTTGACGTTTGGGGTGCGGAAGGGCGAATGCTTTGGCCTACTTGGTGTCAACGGCGCGGGAAAAACGACAACATTCAAAATGCTCACAGGTGACAGATCCTGCCTCTCTCCATAACAGCTCCAGGATAGCGTAAATCGTCTCGCAGGAGACACCGACCCGACGGCCGGAGATGCAATCCTAAACGGTCACAGCCTCTTGGACGAGTTGGCTCAAGTTCGCCGCAGTTTGGGCTACTGCCCGCAGTTCGATGCGCTCAACCCTCTGCTCACTGGCAGGGAACACCTCAGGCTCTACGCCAGGCTCAGGGGGCTGGACGAGGAGAATGTCAAAAAAGTGAGTTTTGTGTGTAAGCGTTCTGCATACATACAGTGTACAGTACACATACAGTGTACTGCACACATACAGTGTACAGCACACACACAGTGTACTGCACACATACAGTACACGGAGTATGTGGGAGGTGAAGATCGTTGCTCTTTGTATTTTTTTATCGTACATCCGCACGTGTACGTACATTCGTACGTAACATAAAAAGAAGAGTTCTGTTCATTTTTGCTTGGGTTATTCCTCAGTCAACCTCGTTGCCCACTCCCTTCTGGTACTCTGAAGGAGGTCTTTGTATGTCGTTCACGCAAATGATACACTCCCCACACATGCTTGACCCCATTCTTCTTTTGAAAAACGATGCCTACTTCTTCTTCTTTTAGTAGGAAAACTGCTAGATGATAAATCATTTCACAAACTTGAGCGTCTTTCTCGTTTAGGTTGCCGACTGGGGCTTGAAGAAGTTGAACCTGCTGCCGTACGCGGACCGGTGCGCCGGGACCTACTCGGGCGGGAACAAGAGGAAGCTTTCCACGGCGATCGCGCTCGTAGGAAACCCGTCGATTGTCTTCCTGGTACGAATTTTGTTGTCTTCCTGAATATGGGTAACTTTTGTTTCAGTGGATGGATAAGGGTAACTTTTGGTCGCCCAACTGATCCTCCACGTTAGAGTCCTTGCAAACCGTCTCAGACAAGGAGCCAATGAACACGCTGGTACTCCTTTGAAGACATGGTATCACAGATAACAACACAGATGTCGTCATCCTACGCACCAGGCTGTACTCGAGCGATACTTTTCCATGCAATGTACTTTTTTATCATGAGGTTTTCCCAACATCCGGTTCCTTTCCCCCCTGGTAATTAGAAGCTATTTCTCTACATACGTAAGTACCAGAACAGGTTTGCTCATTCTCTTCTATGTGCAAGTTTGCTGATGCTTTTTTTGGCCCGAGATGCGGTTTGCTCTTGCTGCTCCTCTCGACAGAAAAGTTGTCGAAGGCTAGCTTTATACTGTGCGTATCTATACAACCTCCTACACATTCACTATACTTCTGTATCAGATAAGGCACTAAGCACCTAGTCAAGGATCCCTAATGCCTGTGCAAACACTCAAGATAAATGGGCAGTTCTGGTGGCCGGACACTCTCTTCTATTTTTTGCCAACGACTGATTGACGAGCTTCGGCTTAAATGAAGAGATCAGTCAAACAGAAGATATAAGTAGATTGTTGATACGATTTTCTATACTTTCATAGGATGAACCTACCACCGGCATGGACCCTGGGGCCAGAAGGTTCTTGTGGAACTGCATACTTGACCTCGTTCGATCTGGGCAGTCTGTAAGAATGCTTACGGGGATCTATTGAAAAAAGAAGAACAGACCCATTGCAATTGCTTTTAGGTGGTGCTGACGTCTCACTCGATGGAGGAGTGCGAGGCTTTGTGCACACGCCTCGGCATCATGGTCAACGGGCGCTTCCAGTGCCTGGGGTCGGCCCAGCACCTCAAGAGCCGCTTTGGCACTGGATACACGCTCACGCTCAGGGCGGCAGAGGCGGACGGCGCCTCTGCGGCGCTCAAGGCGGCCGTGACAGCCGCGTTCCCGGCCGCCGAACTGCGAGAGGAGCACTGCAGTCAGCTCGTGTTCCAGTTGGCGCCTCAGGCCGCGCGGCTGCCAGACGTCTTCAAGGAGATGGAGAAGGCCAAGGCGGAGAAGGGCTTGCTCGAGGACTACTCGATCACGCAGACTACGCTGGATGAGGTGAGACCCCCCCCCCTGGAATTGTTCATTGCGTCCATATTTTTGTCCGACCTCATGATACACTGCTAATTCTCAAATGTACGAACGTGAAGACTCCACACGCATGCGTACGTCACAAGTACGGCACGGACTTTGGTAGTACGAGTTCCTACTCCTGACTGCCGGAGTCGTGCATGTTCCTTCGAGTCATGCAGGAGCTTAAGCAAATTAAAAGTGAGGCCCGAGTAAGAGACGCTTGTAGCTGATGCGTAGATTGCGTCAGACTGACTGGATAGCTTGTATTTTACGACGGTCTCTGTATGCACGCTTCAATGGCTGCCTCTCCTTCAAGGAGATTAAGATAAGGGGAGACAAGAGAACAAATTGCAAATTACGGTTTTTGCCGAATTGCATTGCATAGAGATGTCGAAGAATGGCTTGCCCGGCTCTCTCCTCAAGCATGCACGTAAAGGCAGAGATGCAGTTCCCAGTGCCAATTCATCTCGCCAGCATTTACGGCTCCTTTCCCATGCCTGTCGCCACATCATTAACTTTCTGTTGAAAGCATGCGTATGCGGCGGCGGCAGCTTGCGGAAAGCGTCGACGGAGATAGGATAGATAAATATTGGACGTATAGAGGAGGGTGCATCACATATGGCTTCCCCTACAAATGTGCTCTCATCTAAAGGAGGTTTGGCCATGAATCGAAGCATCCTTGTGTTAAGAGCAATGTTTGCGGAACCATTTTGTCAGGCCGACGTGAGGCAGCAAAATGGGGCCGGAGGTCAAGACAAATCGCATCGATCCTTCAGTGGAATGGAGGAGATGATGCAGACCAAGAACGTTGCTCTGGACGAGGCGTTTGGACTGATCAACTTACAGAATTACAAAGCTCACTAATGAGAGGTTGACAAGCCCCAAAACGAAGCACTTGGCAATATTTATGTGATGCTTTTTACTTAGATCGGCTAAAAAAGTTCATATCAATTCATTTTTGAACTAGTTCGACTTTCTGAGGGGAAATTCACTGCAGTACGAGAACAGGGCTAATCTCATCTAACGGTTAACATAAATAAAGTACGAATACGTCGAAAGCAACTTGGTAATTTCAAATTCACGAATCAATGGGTTGCAGGTGTCTGCGTTGTTTTGGCAAAGTTTTGCTGGGTTGACCGTACTTTTTTTTTTTGGATAAAATGAAGAGCCATTGAACGGAAATTTTGAAGCCTTTCTCACGCGGCATCTCAACGATGGCCGCCTTCAAGGAGTTCGAGCCAGCGAGCTTTTCAATGCCACCGGGTGTGTCAAGAAGAATAAACAGTGAAAATGCACATAGTATAGTCTCCATAGCCTAGTTTACGTAGAAAAGGAGCACGTGCATAACGAACGAGTGCATAGTAAAAGTGTACATAGTACAGCGTACATAGTATAGTTTACATAAAAAAGGCGTGCCACAACTTCCGACCCCGTATCGAACCCATAATTTCAGGAGAAGCCTCTTCTTTTGACAATACATTGTTAAGCTTTTTATGCTGCGAACTTTGTCAACAGACCTTTCGTTTGTCATTTTATGAGGCCAAACTTGCGCACGAAGTACGTGTACCACTCGTTGAGAGCGGCCCCTCATAAAGCCACTGCTTGCTGCCGAAGTTGATCTTGCTGCAGCAGTGCACTTTTCGTCACTGCTACAAACAGCTGGAGCAGCTGGCTGAAATTAGCTAGCTGGATGGGAAGCCAAAATATGGTGCCCCAGCAGAGCACACGTTCTTATTTGCGTGCTGTTGGTACACGTCCACACAATGCGAACACGGGCACGCGTTCAGCGCTTTAGCGACGAGTGCCAAGTATGCATTTTATTGTTGCAACGTTACAGTGGTGACCCCAGAGCCCGAACAACACCCAGCCCACAGTAGGTACATGCACCATTGTTCGGCAGTCTAGCAACCGGCCACAGAATACGTAGTGCTATTTTTTTGTGTGCTATTATTGCACAAGCTCTGGCTGCCGCACGTAGTATGCAGCATGCGGGATAAAATTAGGTCTCCTCTGTTCGGGTTTCACGTGTTTTGGAGGAGGGAGGGAGGGAAAAGACGACTGCCAACTATTTTACACACGTGATACTGCCTTCAATTGACTTTTTTTTGCCTCGTGTGGACAGAAACATCAACCAGGGCAGGGGGGAAAACATTGACAGTGTTGCAAATGTCGTCGTTTGCTGATTTCCATGTGCAGATAACAAGTGTTTTCATAGCTGGAGGAGAACTCTTCTCCTTCTTTCCGCTCCTCCTATTGGGCTTTTGTCATCTTCTGTTTGTTCAGAAAAAAGAGGGTTAACACCTCTTGGCAAAGAGAGGAGGGGAGAAACTCGGCCAGACAGCAAGACTGCACAAGCTGCACTGCAGTCAGGCACTCCACTATAGAGCATCCCGTTGGAAAGTTTGTCTGGTGGAGAGCGCAAGAGAAAATCCAATTCATAACTTCCTGTGTGTTTTACCGCAAATCTGCTTGAATGAGGGCGTCTTCCGGTGATGTGTATTCAGAGGTGAAACCGTGTGTGTTTCTATGATCGTTATCAGACATGCTTAAGTGACTTTTTCCATATTATTTGCCAGGTTTTCATCCGTTTCGCCAGCAAACAGACTGAGATGACTGAGGCTGAGATGGTTCAAGACGCCGAGGAATGCATGGCCTCTGAGCTAAAGGTCTGAGGCAGTTGCCTCCAGGAAGATTAAGAATGATGGATACACTTGAAGCTTGTAGGGAACGTGGAGTACACGAAGAACATGAAGTAGAGCCAGCAATTTTATCTTAATGACCTCATACATTCACTCAATGTTGTGAAAGAACGTGTCAGAAGTCACAGGGGACTGTCCTGTCCGAGCTCAACGGAATATCCTCCGGGAGCCGGAGAACGTCAGAACTGAATTGTCATACGTAACATGGAGCAGAGTGTGTGGAGATTCGGAAGTTCTTTCATGGTCTAATATGTGATACTTGTTGCACAATCGCACTCATCTCGGTCACACGAGCACTCAAGAGGACAAAACGTCAAGAGAATCTCACAGGAAGATTATGCTATACGTATAGATATACCCACTTATCAAGTACTCGTCAATAAAGTACATACGTCTCTACGCACTGTACTGAAATGTGACACGACCACCAGATCAGACGTGGCAGCGAATTTCGTAGCTGGTATTTTCCAGACTGATCGATCACTTTACCATTGACCCGCCAAAACCATTTCGCGAATTCCGGATGCGAACAAGACGCAAATTAGCATCGTTATTCTGAACGCTCTGAAGGCCCCTTTTTTTCTAGTGTCAGAGTAGGAAATTTAGCCGAAACGTTCATCTGCCCAATTCTGTCACGTTTGTTTCCTGCAATTTCTCTCCTCTCCTTCGTGGGAGGGGTGTTTCGCATCGGGTTGGGTCGGGGCCTCCAATGTCGTCGTCCCCCCCGTCCTGCTGCCGTCCCCACCCGCCGTCCTTCGCATCAATCAAACAGCTCGCACATGATTATGTAATCGTTCAACGAGCTCAGTGGAGGCTTTGGGTGCCTGTTTGAGACATAAATTTCCACTCCTCCGAGATGTGATTTTGTGCCCAAAAAGGCCTCGGCTTGAAGTCACACGCATGTATTTGTCACGGTGGGAAATATTACAGTAAAGGAAACCTTTGAGGCTTTACAAATGGCAAAATTATTCTTTTTACAATCCAGGGAACCGCTACCTCCCTGAAAAAAAGAATAGGGCGGGGACCTCGACACCAAAATTCTCTCTCAGCTGCTCTTTGACACACGAATTTTGATGTCCTGCCACATTATGCACTTGACGACAGTGAAAGAGAGAGAGGCGGACCTCCCTTCATTTGACTACAGCGCGTTGCAGTCGCGCTGCACACAAGTGCACGTAGTAATTTTTGGCGAAACTGCCAAGGCCACGGAGAGAAGTCAGCGTGCTCGTTCGCTCGCTCGTGTTGAGTGGCAAATTGCATGCAGCGTCAGTCCTCCCCCACCCAAGTCCAATAAACAATTCTTTCATATGTTTCACGGCTGCAGCTGCCAAATGCATTTTTCAAGCATCAAGTAGTCCCCTTTTTGTTCTCTCCCACGCTGCAAAAATCAGAGCAACAAGGGCATTGGGTGCAAGTATTGCATTGACTCCCTCGTCCCCTCCAACCTCACATACGGCGCTGCAGTCACCGTGTCTTCCTACACGGGGCTCGTCCCTTCCAACGCTTTCGGTGCGATTTCGTACGAATTCTGTTGACTTGGGACGATTCTTGTTTTTTGCACCTTTACCGTGAAATCTTTTTTTGCTGAGACACCGCGAAGAGGAAGAAAAAGCAGACGATTTTTTGTCTCTCTCGCTCGCTCGATCTGACATGCAACAACAGCCAGGCTCACGCTGCTAAAGCACTTTCTGGCAACTCGTGAAAATCCTGCGACGCCACAAATTTTCACGTGCTCTGCTTATTCACGGGTTATTTATTAGTGCCGGAGCTCGTACTCATCCGCGCTGGCCGAGCTCGTCGTCTTCCTGGGTGTGGTCTGGATGAAAGAGAGAGGAAAAAGCTGAAGGAGTGCTTAGCCTGGCTAATTCCTGCACGACTCAAGTAGGCCTAAGTGAAGGGCCCAGTGAAAAGCTACCTGCGAAGAATGCCCTGAATGTGCAGTCCTACAGTGTGCCCACGCAGCTCTTGCTGCTCACCCGGTGAAAAAGGAGCGTGCTAGTGAAACATGACACTTTATTAATAGCGGCGAGTGTTTTTGTACGAGCTTAACTTGCACAATACTTTTTTTTTGACAACAACAATGCATGTTCTACGTACAGAACAAACTAAAGCTCATCACCAAAGATAAAAAAAACTGTCTCTGTTGCATGGCAATTGCTCAATAAGTTTGCGTGCATCAGTGAAGCTACGGACACCTGCAGCCACCTGAGACTTTTTGTACTACGTAGCAAAAGGTGCAGTAGCAATAATAACCTGTTGCAGGTTGGTGCAGCTATCATCTCGCTCGTGTGACCGTAGCTTTACGATTATTGCATTTCTTCTTCTTCGTCTTCTTCTCCTTCTTCACCACATTCCCTACTGATACACGCTGTAGCTACGTGGCCACTTTTCTCAAAAATGCAAGGAGTGACTAGTGAACACAAACTCTGGAGATAAGTACAAGGAAAGAAAGAGGCATCTTTTGAGCTCCACGAACAGGAATTAATTGCCTTTTCTAATGTGTAAAACTGCTCAGCAGAGCAATCCCAGCGGCAGTTTAGCCGCCAAACATCATTACATTACCATAATGAGGGACTGACTTTTGGCACTGAATTCTTGGGGTACAGTCTTTTCACACACCACAGTGGCTCTTCTTTACTTTTCCTTCCCCTGGCATCACACATAGCCGAGGCCTCAAGAGGCCTCCTATGCAGTGCTGAGTGAGTTTCTGGGAAAGAGAGCCAATCAATCCAAGCCAAGGAGCGGCGGACACTTAACGCACACTCCACCAATCGATAGATGCTATCAAGGCCTTATTACAGGCTTTCTTCACACGTCTCTCATGTCAGAGGTTCTCTGTTGATGCGACTGGCGCACATTGGGCGGACCGGCGTCCACGGAGGCCCGGTGGCTCGACGTGGCCGACGAGGAGCTGTGACTGTGCGGGCAGTCGGCCTTGGGCTCTCCGTTCAGGTCGAAGCAGCCGAGTTCGCAGTCGAACACGCTCTTGGCGCTCGTAGTGGTGGGTCCATTGGCGGGCGGCAACACGCCTCGGCCGGGGTAGAATCCGGGGGTGGACCCGGCGCCCTCTGGGTGGCTCATGGCCGACGTCGGCCGCGCGGGTCCGACGATCTGACTGTAGTATTGTGGCGGCGGGTAGGCAGTGTCTGCTGATGAGGAGGGACGTCGTCCTGGCAACAACGGCGCCTGCTGATACGGCCGACGACTCAGCGACGATGGGGGTGGATGCATGACTTGCGTATAGTGCACAGACGGCGGGTGCGTCTGGTTGAGTCTTGGATCGGGGTGCAGAAGCACCGTCCGGGCGTAGTCGTCGACCGGGAAACGGGTCTCCAATAGACTAGACGACGGTGGACCCGACATCTGAACGCGAGTCTCCACTGGCACTTCCTCCACCTCACCGTTGGACCTGTTCTCCTCCTCCCAGCTATTCTGACTTGTGGTTGAGCGGGTGGACGATGTCCCCTGACTCGTAGGAGGTCGGTGACCTGAGAAACCGTCCGTTTGGTGCTCTCCAGCTCGACGGATCTCTAACAGGTCCTGCAGGGCTCTGGGATCTCCTGCCGCAGGACCCACTCTTGGCTCGGGACCGGTGGTCCAGATAGGTTTGATAGGTTGCTCGGGTGTGCTGCCAGCGCTGGTGCTGGCGGCTCCATCGGCGATTCCCTGACTACTGGACGGCCGGGAGCCTTTTCTCCTCCTGCGCTTACACACCACGCACAAGCAGAAGACCAGTAAGAGGATCAGCAGTATGAAGATGAGCAATACTCCGGAGATGATGCCGATCTTCTGAGTGAACGCGTTGCCGGCGGGTTGTACAATTTTGTCGACGCGCAGTCTGATGGAGGCCGACGCCTCGTAGAGGATGGTGCGGCCATCACGACTCAGCTGCCTGGCTACGCAGGTGACCTCGCGGCCGTCGTGGGTCAGGTTTGCCTTGTACTTGACCGTGTGGAACACGTCTGAAGTGTGCGCGGACGAGTCGTGGTTGACCACCAGCTCGGCGGACGTGTCGAAGTACGTGTCTTTGTCGTCCCTGCTTGAAGGCACTTCCCATGAAATGACGGCCGCGGGGTAGCCGCCAGATGCCGCGCAATGTATCTGTCAGAAGAAGAAAAGAGTCATCATTGTTCTTTTCAGCGCCCCTTTTAAGTACTGCTTAGTCCCATCCTGACTTATCTATAGGATCTCTCTAAGTCCCATATTAAGCAAATGCTACCCCTGACCAGCGCTAACGAGTCATGAAGACGTTGAACGAAGCCAAGAAAATCTCTCTTCGAGGTAAAAAAAAAAAAGAGGGATGCTAATTCTAGCCTCTGTTATCTCTGAAAGACGCAGTAACTCAAAAGAAACCAAGGGCGCGCCCCTATTGTGCTATCTCTTTAACCCCCAAAAGACGACGCCTCGGATGAATAGACCAGCGGCGCGTGAAAAAGAAAAATATAGCAAGACAGAGGAGATTTCTATCGCCTACGAGCGGTGACAACACCTATGCTGCTTCTCTCCACGTCCTGCCAAACGTGCTCTCCTATTGTCTTGGCGGGAAACGAGGTAGAATAATAAATAATCTGGCAAGAAGAAGAGACCTTTCCCATGTCTGCCCCGCAGCTCCACGGGAGTCAAGTCCTGAATGGGCCATTGAAACAAAAATGGGGAGGGAAACCCCTCGTTAGATCTTGCATGATTGATGCTCAGTTGCCCGCTCAACTTTGGCGAAACGAGCAACGGCGAAGGAATAATTTTCAATTTTCGGGCAGACAAAAAAAAAAAAATCCACCTTCTTCCTCCCGCAGATGAAGTATGGCTTCATGGTCGTCGTTATTCCTTGTGGGAACCATTCAATAACTTAACCCATCATTTATGCGACCCACACCCAAATTCAGCCAGCCACTCGACCAATCATTCTGGAAGAGATAAAATTTCCTTGCAAGACCGGCGAATTTGCATGGACTGCTGCTGGGGAGAGGGGGGGGGCCTCAGACTCTTACGAGAACAGAACAAGTGCAAAAAAATGCAAAAAATGAAGCCTGAGCAGAGGCTTGAAGCTTTCAGTCATTTCATGCTGCAAAGCCTACGTGTCTGCCAACCAATGAAATACCGCATAAGGTACTTCGTCACCAACTCGTTGACTTTTGTGCCTATGTTGCCTGGAGCTGGCATTCAACTGTGTACGGTTCGTACGCGCACCACATGTACAGGCCTTTTTGTGTGCTCATGCCAAAAAATCCTTTTTTTGCGCCTCTCTTTTTCTCTGTCTCATACCGAAGCTGTCTGTCCCTCTGTGATCCTGAGCTCGTTGTTCATCCCGAAGCTCGGCTGGAAGGAGACTTTGGCTTGCTGTCCCACCTCCAAGGCCACTAAAGCCCTGTCGGTCTCCAGTTCGCCGGAGTCGGTGACCAGACACATCCAGCTGCCAAAGTCCTCGGGACGGACGTCGTTCAACACGATGTCGCAGTTGGTCAGACCTGGATCCATGCGGATACGAGGGTCCTGGAGGAGAAACGAATGATCATGAAAACCGTGTCCGGACAGTCCAGTTGGGGAAGATCTGAACAACGTCCGTGAACTCGTTGCATTTTGGCACTAAGAGCTTCAACTGATCTTCGACCTTGTCTTTAGGGTACTTCCTTGCGGGGGGAAATTATCAATGCCAAGTACGCATCGAGGGTAGTCAAACGCTTATAATACCGGAGTTCCTTCCTTCCATTGATTGATTCTTTTTGTTAACAGGTAGCGCGAAAACAAGCCCCACCTGGTTGCACACGGTTTCCGACCGATCCCCATGCTGTATCGCGCAGGACTTCTCGTTGGAGGGAGTGCGCCACACGCAGAGGAACCACCTGGCGTCGGCGCGGCAGCTGAGACGCACCGAGCGGCCGCGGAGCACGATTTTGCCGTCCGGCGGGCTCTTGTCCACGACGCGGATGGCGCAGCTCGCCAGAGAGCAGCACAGGAGCGCCACCAAAATTACCACCTTCATGGCTTGGCTCTGCAGACCTTTTGGGAGCTATCGGAAAGACTTTCTGCAAGTGTCGCGTGCTGTCGTGTGCGTGGTGAGCGAAAAAAATTGGCAACACCCAATCATCACCAGCGAGGCTGCGTCCTCATTTCTTTTTGCTCCAACTTTGCTTCGTCAAAGGAAGACGAAGAAATGATGCACGCAAGTCACTTTTTTTTTTTAAAAAAAAAAGTAAGGTAAACTTTTCTTTTCGCCCGCCGGCAAAGTCTTTAATTCCCGCTGTTTCCTCAAAGAGGCGCAGTATTTTCATTCCTGTTCGCTCAGGGGGGCACTTCCACCTTCGTATTCTCTGATATAGAGAGGGGAAAATGTCAAGGGAGGAACTGTCAGGTAGGTGAAAATATTTTCGACCTCTTGCGATCGAAAAATTCCACCCGCGATAGCGCCCGGAGTCACTAAAGCTTCTTCTTCTTTGCCTGAACAAACAGAGAAAAGTCAACTCTTGGGAAGTTTTTGGTGGAAAAAAAAACTGTTCAAGTTCTGCTCCAACTCAGCGTGGAGTCCAGAGAACAATCCAACATTGATTAGCACAGAGAGATCAACGAAATTCTTCTTGGCCTGGAGGACTCAAAAGTCTGATGATGACTGCATGGACCAACAGCAGCAATCCTGGCTTTTCTTCCCTGGGCACACCTTGATTGTCTTCGCCGCCCTCTTCTTGTTCCGCTCCTTCCCCGAGTCAAAGAAGGAATTTTGTGCCAAAACATGAAAGATCTTTTGTCAACGTCGAGCGCAGCCAAATGTCACAATTTTCTGTCGGCCACGCATTTTCCATTTGTAGCACACACAGCTTTGTGAGTGAAGCGTTCGGTGTTCAGTCAACTCATTGCGTGTCTTCTGCTGTTGATCTCTGGAAACAGAAGAAAGAAACCGTGTAAAAGTGTCAGTCTGTCTCCAGAATGCAGGCCAGAATGCACCTGCTTGCACCAACACTGCACGTACTTGGAAGATAATAGTGCTAAGCTGCCGCCACTTCATTACGGCCAGTGTCAGATTACTCCTCTGCACAGGGAGTCAAGAAAATGTATGCACGGAGCACCCACCCGCCCACCCTCCCCTATTTTTATCTCTGCCTTTGTTCGTTGCCCATAAGAAACATTGTTACATTGTCTCCCTCCATCCAGGGCATTTCGCTGCTTTGACGTGCGCGAGTTTCGCAGACTTCTCTCTCTTTATGACGGCGGAGGGCACGCACAACGCCTTGTCCGACTGGATCCAGGTGTCGTGAGGCGCGCGCACACGGACAAAAGGCAGTCGACGTCTTGAAAAATCACTGCAAGCGTCTCTGATAAGATTTCAAAGGCCCCCAGAACTGTTGCTGTCACTGCTCGTGTACAGCAGTAGCTGCAGAGAAAATTAATCCCCTCCCACTGAACTGGCGTATAAATCTCTCTCTGCTTTATGGCCTCGTGGGAGCACCGTCGGAGTCAGTAAGTGGCTGAAATGTTTTGTTTTTCCTCCCCCTGCCTCAGTATTTGCATTCGCAGAATAAATCAGCACGTGTGCGTGTGTGGGAGCAGAAAAGGCTTGGGGAAGGCCTGGCCGAAGCCCTTGTGAAACTCACGATAACTCTGCTGCCAAAAGCCGCACACTTTTTTTTTCTCTCTCAAACCACCTCTATCTGGATAATGGGCGAGGTTGCCCAACCAAAACGGGTTTGACGCGCTTCAGGACACCGGGGAGACAGGAAAAATTGGGAGTCCCCCCTCTATTTTTGCCGCAGAGATGAAGACTTTTGCACTTACACTTTGCGTGTCCGCTATAGTTTCCAATGTTGCTTTGTGTAATCGATTGCTCCAGTGCAGCACGCATCCAATGCTGGCAAATCTCTCGGTAAAAAGAACCGTTAGATTGGAGGGCGTCTGATAAATTCCAGCTCATTTATCTCTTTTCTCCCCAGTTTTTTCGCTGATCTGAAAACAGGAAGTAGAAAATGGCCCGCGGTGTTGGTTTGAGGCCTCTCTAATGATGCATGAATTCGCTTGACTCACGCGAAAAAAAAATACAGGTCTTCTGAGGAACAGATCAGGCGAGCTGTCTTCAGTTATTCGTCCTTTCCTCCTTGAAAAAAGTGGATTCGCACACCGATGATGAGGTCACGAACCGAGAAAAACTTGGCGAAGGCTAAGAAGAAGCCTTGCAGACCCTTTACCCTCCCCCCCCCCTCGTGATTATGCAAGGCAGTGCTGGCCTGGGCCTGGCAATTATGCCAAGCGCCGCATTCGTCGCACCAACGAAAATGCCATCCAACGCCTTGAACCAGACGGAGAAAGTCACCGCAGCGTCCAATGATTGAAGCGTTTTTGTTGCCGAATCACCATGGTGGGGGAAATCGCGGCTTTAATCCCTTTCGCACGCACAAAGAGACGAAAAAAATCGCGTTGCGTCAACAGTTCAAGTCTCACATTTGGCGCACACAAAAGGGGGGGGGGATTTTCGCGCACCAAAAACTGAAGAGTTCACAAAGCACGAAAAAGATTGTTTTTTCCCCTCATTTTCTCCTACAAACTGATGTGGATGAGTTGACAAACTCACTTCGAGCAGGGAGGAATGCGCCAAGTCCATTAGTTGACCCCTGTGCTCTTCCTCTCCGGGCGTCTCTCCAGACAGGAAGTTACGGTATGACAAGACACACACGTCCGGGTCGTCGTTGTTCTCGCTGCCCGCCAGCTCTTCTCCGTCTGTCTCTGTCACAGCACGTGCTCAGGGCCACATGTGACGAGCATTTTGACAAGCTATTGCACTTCTTGTTTAGCGTCACCCTGTTTTGCCCATGTACGGAGTCGTGCAGTTGTTGCCCTCTCTCTTTTTGCGTCCGTTCCGCGCGAACGCTCACCGGAAATCCTCTCGTTGTCTCGCCGAGCAAAAGGTGGCTTTGACAGATTTTAAAGGGAAGGACGGACGTGGTCGGACGGACGGACGGAGGGACGGACGGGGGCAGGCACGAAAGCGTCCGTCCTGGAGAGCCTCTCCACGCAAACTGACAGAGAGAACACTGAGACACCGAACGGCGCGCCGCGTCGCCAAACGCCAATGAGAGCGAGCGCACGACGGCGAGCGGCAGCACCGGCCGCAGCAGCTTCCCCGCGGCCGCATCCAACGCCACCTCCAGCGTGTGTGTGTGAGCGTGCGTGTGGGACGAGAGGACGGAGGCGCAGCAGCGTCGTCCATGCGTCGTAGTAGATGAATCGCCGCAAAAGAGAAACACCTTTACTTACCTTCTTTCTCTCTCAGCGCGCGTGTGTGCGTGTGTGTGTGCACAGCTGCTGCTCCCGCTGCTTAACATTGTATTACTTTACTACTTCTCCCTACCGCCAACGCTACTTATGTGTATTCACACACTAACTGCAGGGGAAAACAGCACTGGCAACGTCGCACAGACAGGAAGGAAGCCACGCACACACGCACTTCCAGCCCCAATAAATGACTGCCACTAACGACCGAGGAGCAGAAGAAGATCTTCGTCGGTCACTCACACAGGAAATCAAAATGTTCGCACGCAAACGTTCCTTTAACAGAGCTTTTCTTCTCCTTCTTCGCCGCCAAGAATCTCTTTTGAAGAGCCCTCGAAAGCGTGGGGGAACGTCAGCGTGGCCGCTTAGCCGTCCATTTGTGTCACGTCCTCAGCGGCTGCCTGGACGTCGACGTGGACGGGTTGTGAGACGCCTTGACGGTCCAGTTGACAGTTTACGTGGTCAAGAGGCCGACAAATTGGCTGTGATGCAGACGCGCACCCATCTCACGAGGAAAACAACTCGACCTCTCAGGACCATGCACGTACTCACCTACGTACACACACTCGACAAGTTTGTTGGCTCACAGGTCTTAAGATGAGAATTTTCCAATTTGTGGTCGGCAAAAATTGGCGCCTTGGCACCAGTGACGGCGGTGTGAAAGAAAAGTCTTCTCTTTCTTTTACCACTAAGGAGATGCCATAATGACGGGTTGTCTAGCTGACTCGGCCACTTGATTTCCAAAGTGATGATTGAGGCCTTTTACATGCGGACCTGTGCAGCGCGTATGATAGTGCAGACTGCAGCGTCTGGCCTGCACTGAGCGTGTGAAGACGAGGTTCGGTTTACCCGGCCAGATTCCAAGCGTGTCCTCCAAAGCTGCAAGAGGACACGATATTCGATTGAGTCGTAATCGAGATGTGTCGAGTTCTGCCAGCATCAGTAGCGTGGTGCGTGTATGTACACACCGTGCCTACAGCGTAGGTAAATGTAACTAAAGAAAATCTAGTCCTTAAGACTGTGCGATGTCCCAAATGCATCGAGATAGCGATGTTCGATATATATGGAGACCAAATATCCCAATATTCGATACAATATGCTGAGTTACATTTCGAACTATTATTTCATCATTCCTAGGTTTTTGTGTAGGTACACCATGACAGACACACTTTCTCTCTCCAGGGATGTCCTGATGGGCACAACCACGTTGCCACTGCAGCTGAACAATCTTCCGGAAGTGGCACTTGATGGCCAGACCCATGGCCATCCTACCGTGACCAAAACGTATCGCGCACAATCCATGACATATTTTTGGGCATCGCGATGTTCGATATTTTGCAAGTACCGCGATACTCCATGTCGATGCAATATATCGCACACTCCTTACACATGCGTGAAGACGTACGTACATAGCAAAGATGACTCTCGCTTTTCACGTAGTGTACAGTATGTGGGCAGATTGATCATGCATGGACGCCTGAGCATGCGTGATGGCGAAAAGGCGACCAGGGAGAGGTGGAGTTTATGTGTGTGTGTGTGAACGTGCAGGACTTGCGTACGTCCATGTGCGGGTGAGGCCAAGAAAACGCACGATCGCACAAGCAGCAGCCCCCATTGGACCACTTCTGTAGTGACATCATCGGATATTGCCTGTGGGACTGACAAACGTATGCGCACGTGAGCTGCTTGGGAGAAGACAAAAATGGAAACTGGAATGATTGGGTCTCCTTTTTTCCTTCCTACGAGTGCTGCTACCGCAGCATGCAACAGCTCCAAGGCGTGTGCAGGGTCTCACAGCTAAGTTCACACCACGTCTTACGTGCAGAAGTCCACCAAGGAGTATGGGAGGAGCTGCATGTTTTCAAGTTATGTAGTACAGGCCTTTTAACTTTACACCAATTCATTGTGGCTCCCTCTGGACTTGAGCAGGCCCTCCGAGCAGGCCCTGGAGGTGGTGCAGGGGGATCTCCCTGCAGCGGCAAAGGTGTCAGCCCACTGAAGGTCCCATTTGGAGCCAGTTCTTGGTCCAGCATTCTCGCGGTAGGAGTCCTACTGCAAGATGGACTACGTGTTCCCAGTTATGCCCTTCATCTACAGGATGACGTTGATATATGCATTGGCATCGATGCATTGGCCCTAGTCAAAAAAGAAGTGAGACGTGACCTCACCTAAACAGGCAGTGCCTCCCCCCCCCTGACCATGTCTGTGCACAGTTCTTGGACTTGCACTCGGCTGCATCCTTCCTGTTCGCGGCGATAATAAACCAGTCATTCTGCTGGTTGACGTTGGTGAAGACTTTTCCATTTCTAAAAAGTGAGCTTCCCTGAGCAAGTTCAACTTCTTTAAACCCTGATGGTCCTCATCCTCATTGACATGTTCTTCGACTTTAACCTCCCAGACACTATCATCGTCCGTAGCTACCACCTCTGGGATGGCAAGGATTGTGATGGGGCAGCCGGGTGTCTCCTTCATGGACACTTTGAGATTTCTGATGAAGTCGGTATCGCACTTCAACGGGCTTCAAGGGGCTGGCACTTGGTCTCGCCTTCCTCCTTCCAGCAGTTGTAGACATTGCACGTGATCATCCTGACGAGCATGGCGATGTCCTTGGGTGCGTGTCCCTCAATGTCATGGCCCCTGCGGGGAAAACAAAATAAGCCACAGTACGAATGAACCAGTAAATTTCCCCACACAATTGCCCTTTGTGGACTTGATGAAGTCAAGCATGGTGTCAATTTAGCTGTTAGAGCCTGTATGCAATGTGTCTGCTTGAACGACAAAAAAAGGCGGCAGCAGCAGCATCCCTGGAAACAAATTCCGCTCAAAAGGAACCTTTTTGTGTCTGTGCCCTTCCCAGGTGTCACCCTCTGGCCTGGTGCACATTTGCACCGTCTCTGTCATTGCAACCACAGGCTTTACAGTTATCAGGCCTTGCCTCTGCTCACCTTCTTTTTGTGCTCAGTACATGTGTGAAACTTTTTGCGATGCTTTCAGCTCAGACAAGACAGAGAGAGGAGCTACGCATTCCCCAATGTCAACAGAGGCATGCAGGAGGAGGGGTTGGAACAAGTTTATAACATACCTTCTATTCGGAGCTCCTCCCCAAGTGGGGATGGGATGATGGAAAACAGATTTCCTTTCGCCCTCTCGCAATTAGCCACAGGGGAGGCATGAAATTTGACAGCATCGGAGCGTTTTGCAAGAGCGCCCACGGTTTCCCATATTCCGAATTCCTCTGGCCCATCTTCGCACCCGGACTCTGCCCAATAATATTTCTCTTTTCTTCCCCGGTCTCCCTCTGCCCTGCGTGATAGATGTGTCTACTGCGCCCGAGCACATAGAAATGACGGAGAAAAGGAGACGTCGTTTTGCTTTTGCCCCATTTTTGCCCGACGCGTACACATTTTTCTCTCCTGCGCAGCTCCGAGGGGAGGGAAGTTACTTAACTATACGATTTTCGAGAAGAAATATTTCTAAATGCTTTCCTCCCCCCCTTTTTTCGGGTTCAAAGACGACGATTTCAGTCTTGTCCTTTGTCGGACAACGTGTTAAAAAGATACGGACACTAATGAACAATTCCTCCTCTTTATCCTTGTGGAAAGGAATGCAACCCCTGTTTTTTTTTTTCCCCGAGTTCAGCACTGAGACGCCCATTGATTTTTGCTTTGCACTTGCCGCGGTTCCTCACCTCCATCCACCACCTCCGCCATTCGCCACACCTCACCTTGTTTTTCCTGCGATCTCTCATCGGTTCGCGTCCCTGTGCCAACGTTCGCATACACGTGTTAGACACTGCACTTGCGCTACAGACGGCCCCTACTATTGCACCGTCGTTTGCGTGATCACAGCCTTCCCCTCCGTCATCACCGTCAGCGTTGCCTGACTTTATGGGAAAAAGTGCATCGTCCTTTGGCAGAAGGAATCGCCCGAAAGATTGTTCTTCCTCGTTGGCCTCACTGTCCTTCTGCCCTGTCCTCCCACATTTTTTCCCCTCTCTCTGCGTGTCCTTGCTCTGGCCTTTGCAGCCTTGTCGTCAAAAGAAAACGATCCTTTCAGCAGAATAAGAGAATGTGCGCGAATCATGACTTAGGAGCCGGTGTCTTCTTTAGGACGAGCGCGCGCTCAAGCAAGGACAGGAGAAGGATTGAGAGAAATGAAAAGGCATGTCTTGGCCTCCCCATGTGTGGGCCTGACATGCAGAAGAAGTCAAGGAGAGGCGCTCGTAATGGGCCTGCTTGCATGCTCAGCGTACTATACGACGTCACATTTAAGGGAGGATGTACTGGCATATATAGAATAGAGGTGTAATAATACAGTCTTGGCAGTCGCCCTATGAGAAGCTCTCACAGTGGCGTCCACCGGAAGGGGAGGGGAGTACAGAGAAGCCGTAATATTACCGTAATTCAAAGAGAAGTGAAGACCCAAGGGTATCGATTTTTAGTTCCTTTGATGCCCCCTTTCTTGTTAAAATTCCTGTGCATTGGCACCACGCACTTGCCAACTTTTTTGTGCTCGTTGGCCAGGCCAGAGTGCAGCTGGGGGGAGGGGGAGAGGACGATGGGGTCCTTTCTTGCTCAAGAAGGCCTGACTTCTTCTTCACCCTTCCAGGGCAAAAAAGGCAAAGCAGAGACACGATTTTTGTCGCATGAGAAAACGCTTCTCCCCACTTCTCTCATCGCGTCGTCCTCCATCCCCACCTCACAATGGGTCAGACATAGCGTGCCCACTTTTTTTTATCCTTGTCCGCACCAAGAGCTCATGAAACCACGGCTAAACTGATTCTGCCAGAGAAATTTAACTGCGGAGACCTGACAGTCCTGTGCTCAACATTTGGGTGAGCAGCAGAGAAGGAAATCTCAGCTCAGCACTGCGCATCTGACGAGAAAATCACCCACTTCGGTTGCTGCCTCGTGCCAAATCGTAACGAAACTTCTTCTGGCCACCAGCATTTTTGCGTGACCGAAATCCTGCACCAGTCCTTGCTTTTTTCTTCATCCTAAATGCCACTTCATGTTTACTCGAACGTCACAAGCCTTTCTTTTCTCTATTGTTTTGCCTCTCTCAGTCCTAACGGAAGAGAGGAATGAGTGAAATGAGATCTACTATCTTGCCTGCGTCGACGAATAGAGATGGAGGAGTGTGCGTAAGGCACTGAGACGCGTTGGCAGTGCAAGAAGCGATGCAGAACGCAGGCAGGCATGAATTTTTGTTGAAAAAGATTTCACTAATGCCTTCACCTGCTTGTTTACCTGCTCCAACCTCGACACACGTCGCATGTGCGTCGCCATCTTGGTCGTCGATGACAGTGTCGCTAATAGGCCTAAGCCAGCATTTGCCAACTGTCATTGTCGGAGTGGTGAAAACGTCGAAAGCGGATTCTTCTGCTCCAACTTTCTGTTGTTGATTCAAGCTTCAATGACCCCTGAGCACGCATTCTGGAGGGGGGGGAGAGTCAAGCTTCAAGTGTGTGTGCATGCGAGAGAGAATCTATGATCCGTATTTAAGGGATTAAGAGCTCAAAGTTATCGGGTCTCAGGTAGTTGTTGTTCTTTCTCTCCCCTCGCATGCACCGGTGTCGTGAAGAAGACTACGACGCAGACAGAGAAACAAAAGAAGTCTGCAGTAGTCAAACTTATCGTGCAATTCTACACTGGTTGCTCAAGTGCTCAGTTGTTCAAGGACTTGCAATACGTTCTGACCGAGTTCGTCGAGAACAACTCCGAGTGCATTTTATAGCGATGTTTTGACTGAGTTGACAGTGGTTCTGTGAGAACCCTTGATGCATAATCCAGAGTTGAGAAGCAAGAATTTGGTTGGGACTGCGTCATAGACTGCTAATACTGCCCGTTGTGAAAGTACAGAATCACATGCGCAGGTATCAGGAGTGCACGACAAAAATCGCATTTGACTCCACTCACGGCGGGACCTCCATTGAGGGACGTCGGGTACGCAGTCCCAGCTGTTTGGCAGAGTTTTGCTGCGCACTGCACATTCTTAGCACATGGGCAAAAACGGGATTTGAAGTGAGTTCGCTGCCTGTTGTCGTAAAGAAGAAGCTCGGGATGCTGACTTATGAGTGATCACTGACCGAGGACGGGGGGGGGGAGGGGAGGACGTATTTCTTGGTGAAAAAGTCGGATCACTCAAAAGTGACCAAAGAAATCATTTGTCTCTCATGGCATTGGCACCAGAAGCTTTGACTCGTGTCAACAGTTGCCGCAGACCACATTGACCCTGGAGAGATTTGCCTTGGCAGAGTAACGTTATTTCAATGCAACACAAACTTCTCTCTGCATCCACCTGCTGCTAGTTCACCTCCCATGCATTGAAAAAGAAATGAGGGGGAAAGTGATTTTTGCTATAAAAAAAGTTCAACTAAGTTTTTCCTGACTAAAAGTGGGAAAAGTATTTTAGCGTTATTAACTTTAAAACCCACCTCCTACTTTTTATCCATCTTAAGTTTTTGCAAAACTTAAGTGCAAAAAAACCTGTTCATACGAAATTAACTCCAAGGATGCAAAAACAGCAAGAACAACACAAGAACGCGCCCAACTTTCAGTCAAGTTGTGCTCTACTCCCTTTTTTTTAATGCATGCAAAATTGGCACGTAGGAAATGCAAACAATGCAATAAAATAAGTCGAGAAGGGAGGGGGGTTCCAAACCTCCAGAGCTATTACGTAGTTCGTAAGGCGAAGAGAGAGCTCCATTAGCACACACATCCTTCCTGACTGCCAAGTAAAGGGTTAACATGAACAGTATCTTAGGAAGAATCGCACACACAGAGAGAGAGAGGGAGATTTTCTTCCTGGCATGTGAGATTTAGAGCGACCCCACACGCACTCTGAACACAATGGCGCTCTCGTAATAAGTCTGGACAGCTGCTAGCATCTTCTCTGGCGCTCACTGCAAGTAGCAGGCGGGGGTCCTCGTGTCGGACTTTTGGCAGGGTGCAACTCTCACAACAATGAACATTATTTTCCTCAGCTGTCACGTACGACGTTTGTCAAGAACCATATCTACATACAGTACTTTTAGTTCGTTGTTGAAGCTCAACTTCGGTGCAAATGTTGGCACTGAAAAAGCAAAGCCCCACAGCAGCAATTTCAGCATTTGCTCATTTTTTTCTTTCCTTTCTTCTCGTAGCATTGTTCTCTCTAGGATCTTGCACGTGTCTCATGACCTAGCATTTTTCCTCATATTCTTTCACAATAGTCTGGCGTGTGCCACAAACTCCTCTTCTGGAGAGGGTTACATGCATGAGGGCCTCTTAGGCCTTCTCCAGGCCTGACCCCTTTTCGAGAGAAGGGAACCTGGAGACACCGGGAATTGCTCTGATTCAGACCGCATTGATCTCTACCTACGAGGGGAGTCGAGTGATGAAGATATGCTTTAATGCTCGTTACGGGCCGGCTGACATCAAACACGTCACGTTTCGACAAAAATGAAAAGAGCACCCGCAAAAAGAGCGCTCGTTGCTTCGGTCACGACTGCTGAAGACTAAAGCTTTATAGCAGTTGCTCCAGGTGCATGACAAGTCTTCTCCTTTGGCCTGATGGAGAGAGGGATCTTTTTATGGCCACCAGCAACAGCAGGAGGAAAAAAAGTTAATCTGGGTAATGAGCACAAGTAAGCACAGAAAACCGCACACTCCACCGACGATTGGGAGGCAACAACAGCGGAGAAGGCCCACCGAACCCTTACTTACTCATCAGGACGTAAACGAACAACAAAGTTGTGTGTGAGATGTGGGGAGCAAGGCCTAAAAAAGGCCTGTGAGTAGAGCCTCCGTTGGTGAGCTAAGACAAGAGAGCGAGAACTAAGTGCGTGCACTGGCATAAATAACTATGCCTTCGCGCACAGTTGAAAAAGGTTGCAACACATCTGTGAAATATCACAACGCATACGCTAAAAAAAAAAAGAGATACAGGTGTTTTCGTCACTCCTGACTCAGGAAAGTCCTCAACTATCTGACTGAGCCATATCTTTCAGGTGCGCATCAGAGATCGTGAGTCAGGCTGGAATGTTCAGCAGGGAGGCAACGTTGCCTTCGCACCTCTCATATCCTGCACTTGGGCTCAAAAGCTGCTCTAAGTCAACTACTGGGAAAGTCAAGAATTTTAATTGTCTACTTGGCACCGAACGGTGGGAAACGAAAACATGCGCAGCTTTCCTCTCTGCTAATGGATGAGCGGTTTTTGAAGGCTCGCCCGGCGGTGCAGAAAAATCTGCGAAAAATAAACCCGAGGGGATCAGAGATGTTCGCAATTTGCCTCCTCTAGCAGTTGTGAGCAAATCCCTGACGCAGCGAAATCAGATATGGAGAGGCTGGGCCAAACGTGTACAGTAACTGAATAACTTTTCTTTTCTCTTTGCAGCTTCCCGCAACTAACGCCAGCTGAAAAGGCCTACAGATTGCTTCACGTACGCACGCACGGCACTCATAAGTAGGGCCCACATGACTGGGCCGCTGTTGCTCCTCATTTAGCCCATGATTCGGTGCTGGAGAAAATGCATGCATGCCAAGCTATTGACCTCTGGAGAAACTTTCTCGACCAAGGAGATGGCACCAGAAAAGGCTTCGGTGCAGCGCATTTGGAGGGAGAGCGAGGCGGCTCCTTTTGTTTCATCATGAGCGTGTCCCAATGTGTGTGAGATGCATTCCAGAGCACAGAGTAAAACAGTGTATTTACTACGTCCTGAGGGTACGTAGTAGTGTACAGTGCCATTGGCATTACTGTGGCAATGTGCCATGCAGTGCGAGTGGACCCAGTCTCATACTGAGGCACTTTGTAGCAGCTTAGTTTGAAATTTCTCACGTCTCTTGCACACTTTGAGTGAGTTCCTGCGTAATTTATATGGACGGAGCAGCGTGGCCGCTATGATGGGGTTGAGCTGTTGTAGGCCTCTGGGCGACAGAGTGAATGAGCCCTGTCAAAATATTTCTCCGGCCTCAGCAGCAGCTCACTCTTTTTGTTCCGTTTTTCAAACGAAGTTCACCACGCCAGACGAGGAGGGAAAGGGGTCGGGTGGCTCCGCCGCCACCGCCGCCACGGCCACCGCCACCACGGCCACCGCCGCCGAGGCCCTCAGCAGTCCGTCACTCATGCAAAGTGGCCCTGAAAACTCCCAAATATTTATGATAATGAGGCGCTGGTGTTTCATGTGCTGGGGGGACAGGGCTTCTGCTCACTGGGAGGGAATGACGGCACAAAAGAGGCTCTCCTCCGGTGCACATACACACGTACACAACGCCGCTTTACGCGTCCTCTCAGTACAACACGTATACGTAGCGGAGCGCGTGTCAGGTCCTTACTGTCTGTCCGTCCTGACTGCAAATATAGACATGTACGTGTTAAGAAACAAAGCAGACTCCCAAATGCTCCTAGCAAGAACTGAAGCAGCCATGCGTAGATTGATTGAGGAGTCTGGAAGTGAAGACTCAGCATTTCAGCAATGATCGCCTGATTAATTTCACGCTTACTGCTAACACATGGGCCAACTCTTGCTCATTCTGAGTCAGGTTGGCAGCCAAATATGAAATTAGCTTTTTGGAGCAGTTTTTCTCCTCAGGCATGATGAACGATGAGCGGGAAATCTGATTTAAAAACTCGCCCAAATCTCGATGAAGATGTTGGCCAATGACTTTTTTTGCGACCGTGGCAATTTCCTTGCATAACACGTCCATGTATTCACGCACCCTGCATTCATTTCTTCCTACGCACACGCCAATTCAAGGGTCTCGTTTGGCTGAAGCCATAAGTTCTTGCTGCTGCAGTAAAGTGTCCCCTTTTTTTTGCAATTGTCCCTACTCATTAAGGACGTGGACACGCGTGACTGCTTGCGAAATCGCGGATTAGGCAAATCAAGGTAGGCATGAATGAAATCAAAGGCCCCCTGTACAATAGGAATTGAATCTCGCCAAATGAAGTCCTTTTCTGGCATCGCCCAACCGCTTAAAATGCTTCTTCCCCTCAAAAAGAGAACCAACCTCCTTTCAAAGCCTCCTCATTCAGAGATGAAGCATCAAAGTGACTCGTGAAAAGCGATTCCACCAGAGACGCCGCCCATCAGATGATTAGGCAAAAGTTGCGATAATTGCAGTGGCCATTGTGCATGTGTAGTATGAATTTCCTCCTTCCATGGCTGCTCCTCAGGACTACGCTTCTCAAAAGTTAACGGGTTACACGTCGCATTAGGGCCACTTGAGGCCAATTTTGTGTAAATTGGGACAAATTTGCCTTCGCCTGTGTTTCAGCCAGCTGCAGACGCTCACGAGAGCAAAGAAGTCAACGTTTAGGGTCGAGGTGGTGTCAGCATTCTTGACGGCGAAGGACTCGAGCTGAGTTAGGTGCTGAAAAAAGCTATGACGACCAAGAGGTCGTTGTACGTCTTAAGGGACGCTTTAGGAGCAACTCTGTGCTTATCAATAATGACTTATTCAAGGAAGAAGAAAAAAACATCTTATGCATGGAGAATGAATACACCAACAACAGAGTTCGCAAGCTCGAGCAACAAATGTTCTTGCTTCTGCCTCCTCCCCCCCCCCCCCCTCCTCCATTCAAGAATGAAGTTGAAGGAGAGGCGCAAAAAATTGTGGACCTTAAGCCTCCTTTATCTGATATCGTCATCTAAATGTCCTCAATAGTCATAAACCGCTTCTACGGCCCATTCAAATGAAGACAGTGGGCGTTGGGGAAGAGGCTGAACTTTTGAGTGGGGGCCCAGTTTATGGCTGCTGATGCTATTTGGGACAGGGAAAAATCTATGTGGGAATGATCAAGAAATGACGTCTCATAAAGGAATTGTGTAACACCTTGGGCGGAAACATCTATTGTACATGTTCCAGTCGAGCTGAAATGATACGCCTAAACAGTGCGTCATTGATACGACCTTTGTGCATATCTCAAGACTCCCCCTCCACAGAAATATGTACATTGTGTGTCCGCTCCTCTACTGTTCCTCCTCGCTGGAGAACTGACATCTGCGCAAAAAGAATTAATGTTTATCTTTCTACGGTGCCCCGAACAGAAGGGGGGGGGTTAGGATGTTATTATACGAGAGGAGAAAAAAAACTTCTCAAAGCGATGATGTGGAGAGAAGCAATAAACTGTTTGTCAAGTCTTTGGCTCAGCTATAAAAATCGAACGATTCAGAGCCTCATCCTCCTGAGAGGAAAATGGCTTCTCAGAGAGTTTGTCTTCTTCGCGTAAGATTGGATAATTTTGGTCTACCCATAAATGTTCTCTCCAGGAATGCACCCGCAGTCGTGTGACCCTTGACAGATAGCACTTTATGCGAGGTGAAGAGCAATTCCTTAGCATTCCTGTGCTCTCCCAGCTAGAGCAGGGACGAGATGAGGGCGTGCGTGGACTCGTCGATTAACGTCAGGGCAAAAATCTCCAGGAACAACGTGCGTAAGTACGGACGCTCATAAGGCATCAGGGCTCGACTGGCGCGTAATTTTCTGCCCGCCAGACTCGATTTTTGTCCCTCTCATGGGAACTTCCAAGTTTACTCCTCGTCTCCCCTCTAGAGCATCCGATTTCGCCATTCCCTCCCCCCCTTGCAAATATTGACTTCCCTCCCCTCCCCCCGCAAAAAAATATTTGTTACACCACTAACTACTACACTCAAGTCCCTCTTCAAGTGTTCATAGCTCGATAGAGCCATAGTGAGTGGCCAGTACAGGATCATTTTTGGGCGAGTGTGTGAGGAGGGAGTGAGAAGGGAAAAAAAAGGAAAAAAAATTAAAAAAAAAGAGCACTGCTGCCGCTGCCTCATTTGTTTCGGCTGTCATCGGGCCGACTTTCAGGCATGCAGAACACAGCATGAATGCACGGTCTGTGCTTGTGCTGTGGCACATCTCTTAAGCACGCCTCGCACTCGACAATTCGCCAGGAAGCGGCGGGCGAGGGCCCTCCGACACCGGAGAGGCACAATTCCGGAGTGCAAACGTGCCCTCTCGTAGAAATAAGACGCTTGATCGCGCGGCTTTTATCTCTCTCTCTCTCTCACTCGTGTAACGTATACTCAAGGACGATGCAAAATGTGTCAATTTGGGCGAGTATCCCTGCCTATTTCCGCCCGCCCGATCAAATTTCGCCATCACTGTCACTCTCACACCAAATTTATTGTGTCCAAATAGTCAGGCGTGCAGTAAATTCTTCAAAAAAGTGCTGATGAGACGCCCATGCAGTGACAAATACTCGTCGTTGGTGCTGAAAAGCAGCCAGCGCTGGTGCTCAGCAGTGACGCTTTTCTCGGGCATCTCGGAGTTGATGTTGATCACAGGCCATCACCGTGATGGCCCCTGGAGACTCATTTCATCGCTCTTCAAGAAGGTCAGTGATTGAACGCATATTGAAATTCTCTTGCCCGTCGTTAGTATTTTACGGTAAGGAGAGGGATTAAGCTAATTCGCTTTTTACCTGGGACGGCGATGAATGCGTGGGGCGCTTGATCAACAATCATAATAACTTTAGGCAGGAGAGATTGTTGCAAAAGACTGGACAAAGAAAAGTCTACGAGTCTGGCTGGCCAAGATTGAAACCTGGCAGTATCGGAGACTCAGCGCAAAATGCAGTCAGAGGAATGTCGTTACGGTCATCGAATTTCATGCGGATTTATTGTGCGACCACGGTGGTGTCGGCTTTCGCTTTTATGATCTCCTGTATTAACATTGGAAACTTTAGCGGGACTGTTTCTTTTATAATTTTTTACTTACCGTGTGCTCCTGACTGCAGTCGGTCGACTTTGCCGAGACCCTTCACACGCACCTCTCCTTTGTGGACGCGCACAAGAGGGGGAAGGGAAAATAAATCTCTCAAGTTTTGTCTACGCAAATCGTTTCACCATTTTTCTTCACTACCACGCACTCACTCACTTATTGTGAGCGTTGAGATGTTTACAAGCCCTCACTGAGCCAATAAGCAAGGAAAATGACTCAACATTTCTAGAATAAATTGCCTCCAAAAGTGTTGTGGGATCAGTTGGATGAAATCCATATCTTCACTGAAGGTCCTTGGTCATGACTTGGCACAGTAGACGCAACGTGGACGAGGAGGGCGGGAGAGAAAAAAAAAACCCTTCGCATTGAATTTCTCCTCGCTTTGACAAATGTTTGGGCGTCGCTCGAGGCCTGCTACACATTATTTTTATTCAGGACTCACATGGCCGTCCGATCCACCCCTACGTTCAGATGACACGGACACAACCACTACCGCCCTGGGCATAAATCAAAGCAAGAAGTTGTGACAGTAATGATGAGTCATATAGAGAGCACGACTTGTTGGAAGCTGAAGAAGACGAATATCAGATGTCGGACTAGACCGAGCTCTGATCCTCGACGCAGAGAGGGTGGATATGACGATGTGAACATTAAAGAAAAGGTCGGCGTGCCAACTAATCCAAGACAGGAACATGATGTACCTAAATCATGCGCTGAGCAAGGTGGATGTGGAGAAGAAAGGGTTCGTCGTGCAGGGGGAGTATCTAGGTCGCGTAGGATTTTTCTGTCTCGCTAAATTAAGTTCGGCGGTCGCTTTTTTAATAACCCGCTGCCATTTTGCTGCGGTCTTATAATGGGCCGTAGCCCTAATGAATTCTGGCTCTGACTGTGGCTGGCTTTGCTTATTAACTGCTCTGCAGTCCAAGGTCAGCTCAGGGCTAACCAAAAAATGGATATGCACGGCGGAAAAGAACGCAGTGGTAGCAGTCTATCATTGGTAGTGATGGGTCGGGTCGAGCAATTTCGAATCTGGCGCACTCTCGGGTTCGGAACTGTTGGATCCGGATCGGGTAGGCCATGCTACCCAAAGTCTCGGGAGAATCCAGATCGAATCCGGATCGAGCAAAAGAACCAACCATTTTCGGGTCTATTTTACTGTGTTCTAAAACAAGTAAAAGTCTATCAATAAGACAAGAAGTGCAATAACAAAGGGATCGATTTTTCAACGTTCAGACTTTCTCTATACTGTACATGATATTGATTGACTCGTTTAGAGCCGGATCGGAACATTCGAATTTGACTCCGGGTGGGCCTTGGACCATTCGAATCGGGCTCACCTCCGAGTAAGCAAGAAAAACCGACTCGAACGGAGTCGAAATGGCTCGAGTCAAGACCCGACCCATCACTAATCATTGGCGCAACGGTCGCCTGCCTCAGCCTTGACTTTGGCCTGAGCGGAGTGCAGAAATGCATGTTGCCGGCGGAGAAAGGAAGGCAAGTCAGCGCTCATGACGACATCACGGCTTGAGTGTGGTGCGTCGTCGTCGTCGTCATCTTCGTCGTCGTGGTCCCCCAGAGCTCGTGCGGCTCGGTCATTTGCAAATATCCGCTCCAGGTGAATTGTATCAAATTGTTGATGGCGCACACGCTCGCTCACTGGCACAAATACGCCAGTGGGTCGGGGCCAAAGCGTGCTAGGAATTGGCGGTTGGGGGGGGGGGGGGGTTCTTATGAAATTCGCCTCATCTCATCGCGTGGCGCATATGTTTTCTCTCGCTCAGCGTGAAATCGGATAGGTATTTTCGCTGCAGAGGAAGGGTTGAAGCCCGAGAGCCTCTTCACACGTGGCTAAAGGCGTCGCCAAACTAATCTGGAGGCCCATTAGTTTTGGTCTGGGAGAGCAAAAAAAAGGCAGCCAAGGGTTTGATTATCGCACACGTCTCTAATGAACAAAGTTGGTATCGGTTAGGAAGCCAGAGAGAGGCTTTTTGTGGTCAAGCCTGAAGTGAACATTAGCCAAGCATAACTTCAGGCCTGGAAAAAAGTGGTCTGCGCACTCGGTGTGCGGCGCCCACGTGGGGACAGTGTGAAATCTGTTCAAAAGCGGTAAAAAAAAAGGCCATGAGTATCGACAAGACCATGTGGAAGACGCCTCTTTCTCTCTACGCACGCGCTCAGACAAACTTAGCTCAATGACTAAAGGTCATTGCCACACCGGTGAACGGTCTGATGACGACAGCGCCGTCCAAGAAGGTGCGTGTGAGCATGCGCACAGCAATAGTACGAGTAGTAGACTAATGGGAACTGCTCATTCCTTCTCCCCTCTCAAATTGACCTCTGGATGCACTTCCCTGCTCAAGAGCATTCGTACGTAGGACAAATGATGCATACATGTAGTGCGTCAGTCAGGTGTAGCGCATGTGAGATATGAAACCGCTCGTTCCGACAATGACTCCGAAAATTCCTACCATAACTTTTGTTTGTTTGTTTGTCTTAGGTTGGGAACCTCTGCAGCCCTTGTTGTGTCTTCCTCTCTGTTTTGAGTGGCCGTAAGTTGTATTTGTGGGGAGGGGAGAATACAAAAGTGTGTGTGTCCTCATTCGTGCAAATGGGATTTTGGGATTTCCCGAAGACAGAAGTAGCAGTGGCGCCCTCGTCCGTGAGTACAGCATGCGTCTTATTTGTCCTTGGCTTCGTCCTCTCTCACCCACACTCCTTTTTACCTCTGTCTCACCGATCTGAGCCGCTAATAAGAGTCAAAAATAATGCTCTCTCCGGCTACGACAAAGCTTGCTCAAGCCAGCCAAACCCTGGCAATCCTGTTTACGAGGCCATTGTTTGCAGTGCGCCTGTGGGTTTCAGTCAACTTGCACGCTATGGAAATACTTGCTTTTCACCTCACACTGCACTGATAAGGAGAGCGAGGTTGGAAGACAAGACGGCTCCATTTGTTCATCTTTGTCTTGTCACGAGAGAGGCGACTTCCTATTACTTACCCTATCGGGGCCGACAGCCAGAATGGCTAACAAGGACGCCGCCGCCTAGGGAACGGAGGAGACAGTGGGGGGAGTGAGTGGAGACACTGCCGATGAGGGGATTTCAGGCCTGGGGATTATCATGCGCGTATTTCTCTCCCTTCCCCCCGTTCCTTCCGCCATATGGGGCACCGACAGTGCAGCAAAGTGGGGGCCTCCACTGCAATCTTGAAGGAGCTCTCTCTCCACACGTGCTGAGGGGGCCCCTCACCATTCAAGACGTTGGTCCAGGTATGTACGTTTTACTACCAGGTGCGGCAGAATAAAAGTTGGCCGGGAAATGAAGGTAACGACATTCCTTATCATGTGTGCTGCTGCGGTACCATTTTACTGGGGTCTTTTTCCACCTCAACTGGGGCCCCATTTTTACGTACATGTTTAAGCAATGTATCCAAATCAGTAGGGGTGGTGGTGGAAGGCCTATTCTTGGCGCAACCTTATGGTTTATTCCTTGAAAGCCACGAGGTCGTCGTAATAAGTGTTTAAGAGCTTCTCCTCATAAAAGTGAGCTCTCTCCACAAACCAACTTTATTGCACCTTTGCTCTCTCTCTCTCTCTTTCCCTTTTGCGTGATTACCTGAGTGGAAATCCCTTCAAACACATTTTTGCCAGGCCTCCGCATTGAAGAGTGACTTCGCGTGTAGAGAGGCAGTCCCTCCTTTTTTATACGAGCTGGAGGGGGTAGAAGCCGAATGCACTCATAGGACATGACAGCACCCAACAATGGAGAGGCAAGAAGGTGCAGTGGCAACATGCCTTGCCATTTTCAGCCCCATTGAAGCTTCTGCCTTTCTTTCAAGCTGGAAAATAATGGCCAAAGCTATGAATCCGCCGCATTAACGACGTTCTCTCCACCCCTCCAGTTTTCTCTTTTCTGCCTCAAGAAATAGCGCCAGATCGTCTTACATGCTGGAGAGGAACAAACAAAAAGTTACTTTCATTCGAGGGTGTTTCCTCCTCGTCCCAGCACAACAATGCACGTCACAATGAACCACAACAAGGACGAAATGAACAAATCCCACCGCGATAGAGGCTCTGGTAATGTCACAATTCGGGACACTGACTGTCTGAACAATGAGATTTTAGTGTGCTGCCATTGAGAAGATATCCTGTTCGTACGACCTGGTACGCATGCGCAGGGGGATCGAGAGAGGGGGTAAAAATGGAAGGCTTATAAGGAAGCCACGTGCATGGAGGGGAGATTAATTCTTCCCATTGCGTTATTGAACTATGAAGAAGTTTTCCAAATGTTCGCGAAAGCGCAGTGGATTTAAACGAAAGAGGAAACCGTTGCTAATTGCTATGCAAATCCTGCTGCACAGGTCAAGTTTCATTTTTGTAACATACTGTCAACGGTAAAGTTGCTGGACGTGCAAAGTCAGAAGTCTGAGGTGCGCCAGACGGAGAGAAAGCATATTGTGTCATCACTGAGAGACTCATCCGGCTGCCAAGGTGCCTGAGGCACACCATGAGTCGACTTTGCACACATCGTGGGGTTCTTCCATTCATGAAATATTCAACGCTTTGTCAGTTACATCACAGTGAGAACATCTCATCGACAATTCATTGTGCTGCTTTGGCCTTTGAACGCTTGTTGCCGCTGGCCTCCTCCCCCCAAAAAACTGTTTCAGTTTGATGCATACATAGGACTTGTTAACTGGCCTTGACAGTGAAGTTTTTGTAATGTAGGCAGGGTCTCCTCGGAGTCAGCAAGGCCCTCGTCGCACTTGCCATGAGGGACGACGACAAATGTCGGTACCGGCATGCGGGCGCCGAACATGCGGGAGGAAACGGCCGCGTCGCGCCCACTTGTCAAACGCTGACGATGTCTGCCCTGTGTTGTTCATCGTGTGCATGATTGCATGCTACGTATGTTAAGCTTTCCCCCCATCCCCCCCCCACACACAAACACATTGAGATGCTAAAGCTGCCCGGATGTCTGAAAGTTCACGATTTTCCACAAAGATTCATATCGCCGCCCACCGGAGCCATTTGCTAGTCCACAGGAACCATTTTGCCGGCGCCGCAGGAGAATCTGGCTGGACTAGTGATGTAGGCCGATTCGATTCGCCAAATCACTATTCGACTCCCTTTTTTTATGCGCAGACTGGGCGGTCATGTGCTGAACGGTCTCGCACCGCTCAGCGGCCGCCGCAACGACGTTGGACGGAAACCTCAGCTTAGTTTTCGGCCCAGCTTAGATTCGACCCTCACATTCGGATTCGACTTGATTTGACTCGGCCTCAACTGGGTTTAGGTTCGAGTTGCTTCGCCAGGGGGAAAAATGAGGTTCGCCCACATCACTAGGCTGGGCTGGCATCAAGGGGGCAAAGAGCCAAATAGGGGCAAGCATGCACTTAGTGTACGACGCACAGAACGTCTCGATCCTGCTCAAGGAAAGATCACTGAGATTAACTTTCACATCTCTCACGCTTATTGGATTTCTAACGAGCTACTCTGGACTATTAGATTTGGCAATTGGAGCCAAGGAGATCGACTAATTGATACAAAACCGTGATCCAGACTCAAATTGTTCCTTTTTTTCCATCCTCGATACCAAACCCATCACTGAGAGACAAAGAGAAAATTGGAGGACAAACTCCGAAAGAGATATTGTACAGTAGAAAAAAAGCAGCAAAGTATAACGTACAAGGTATATACTTACTGCCAGTAGGCCTAAGATGAATTATTTCGCCAGAAAAAAGGTCTTCTCGCCGATCGTTAGAGAGGAGCAAGAGCACAATGAGGCCGCACAATCTTCCCATTTATGCCTGCATATACGTATGTAAGACGCTGAGCGCTTGGCGTGGCTGTCAGCTTCACTTGTTTCTCGGAAGTTTCTCCTTCACATTCATCATCACTAAGGTTTGTTAGCATTTGCCACTACTACACGGTCCCTTAATGATGCCTTTGCCCTTGCGACCACGCCTGTAATAACCAAACTACTGTACATAGAGCTACAACAGCTGCGCACATTGTCCTGTAATGAATGTGTTCACGTGCAGTAACAACAGCAAGAGGAAAAGAATCATGATAATGGAATGCCTGTTCAATATGCAAAGCTTTTTCTAAGGCATACACAAAGACTAACAGTATAAAGAACGTAAGTATGCGATTAGTGGTGTCTGACGCAGTCTCGTACCACATCCTTGCTCACTGGCGCATTGCAATGCACATGCATGCTTTTTTTTCCTCCTCAGATGCCGACGACTCCTTGGCCCGAGAAGCCATATGGAGCGAGGCTCCCCTTGAAGGCCGTGTTCACCACCTGCACCAGGAGGAGTCCCGATTATACGGAGAGGAAGGAAATCGGTTGGACAGCAGAACCAACCGATCTCCCATTTGAGAAAGAGTTTGGAAGCGCCTCACGAGGATTCTAAGAGCAGAGGAGGCGACAAATCTATGTTTTAACGCATGAGTTACCCAGAGTAAGCTGGGATTAAGGTATTAGAGGGCGTCTTTGCCTATATAAAGGAGAGAGACAGAAAGGAAATAAGCAACTTAGCTGCTTACTCATAAGGACAAAAGCGTCAGAGAAAATGACTTAAACCTTCGGTGATGGGGGTAGCATTTAACCCCCTCCAAGGATGATTCATGAGCAGCTTTTCACCCCTCTGATGAGGTCGAGTGGTTTTTAAATGCATGAAGAGTGAAACGAGAGAAATTATGGGCAGAAGAGGCGAGAAGGGTGGCTTGGATTTCAGTGGATGATTTGCTGGTCTTGAAGAGGTGGGTAGTGGAACTCACGCCACCACCACAAACGTTCCAACAGTTGCATTGGATGGAAATGTCACTGAGACCCTTGAAAACAAACACCTAAGTGTTTTCCTCCAAACTTAACCCCCTCCTACGCACAGTGGGCGGTTTCGTTGGGGGTGAACATTCATTTTTTTTTGCCCATGATTCCAATGTTTTATTCGTCCAGATGGAATGTCATAGCCTCTCCGGGTACTTACGTACATTTCCCACTTGTAAGGGCAATTACAAACACATTCCCCCTCCTGAGCAAGGAGAAGGAAACAAAAACAAGATGAGGAAGCTCGAAGCTTGTAACTACTTTTGCATATGCCGCCTCCCTCCACACTGTTGGCGACAACACCGAGGAGCACGCGAGTGAGCGCTCAATCAAACGCACGTACTCAGGGAGTCGTGTGTAGTAGAGGTATCATGTTTATTGCGTCCTCAACGCTCTATTGCACGTCGAATGCAACTCATTTCCTGTCGCCCACGCCTGTTCACATCTTCTCTCCAATTTTACGCTATTCTAAGTGCAATAGCAGGCACGCAAGTGCTCAACGGACTGACGTAGGTGTCAGAAGAATGCCTACTTACATATATGTACATAGGCAAGATTGTTTAGCTCTTTCTTTCTTCTGTTCCTCACAACTTTTCAGGCTGGAAGTTGAAGTTGTACAGTGAGTCTCAGTGTTTAGCTCTAGGCGCATACGTTTAAATTTCTAGACCAAGTCGTCACGAGAGCGCTGTCGCTAACGTACTGTCCGTACTAGATGCACTGTGCAGTGCAGTGTGTATGTTCTACATGCGACGAAAAGAGTGACATGTGAGCCCAATATGCACTCCAGTAGATTAGGATTCCCTGAGTATTTGCAACAGAGATGGAAACAAAACGACGATCCAGAAAATTTACAGAATGAGACATCTGCGCCAAATGGTCAAGTCACACGCTATGAGTACGTGAGTAGCAACACATCCGTCATCTCTCTCTCTCTCTTGAGTATTTGTGCTGCTCTCCGTCTAGCGCAGTAGTTGTTGGGACGAATGCTGCTGCACCCCCAAATTGTAGACACTTTTGGGTCGAGGATGTGTGTGCGTGCGCGCGCGTGTAAACCAGAGCAGCTGCCGCAGCATCGTCAAAGCCGGCCGCGTGGCTGCCGTCGTGGGTCCAATGTTCGTCCGCGCGTTTGAATGGAAATGGTGCCGCTTCCTCCTCCTCCTTGTCCTCGTCCTCTGCAGCCACCGGTTTGTTTGCAGGGCCAGTGAGTGATTAATCACTTCGATGAAGACTCAGCACGGGAAACAGTGCACAATGCACGTAGCTGTGTGCCGATCGGATCGGATGTGGCGCACAATTGGGAGTCTGTCAGTTGGACCGATCATTCAGGACAGATGAATACCGATATCCGCATTTAATTTGCTCGTATGTTGACATTCCGCGCGCATGAACTGCGAGGGGTGCTGATTTTCGTATCAGTGCTTTGCTGATTCAGTCTGTTATACCTATGACTTTCTTTTAATTTACAAACACACACACACACGTAGTGGGAATGTGTGAGACAGAGATTCGCATGACAAAAACGCGAGACAAATCTTTTCTCTCCGCATAAAAGTTCAGTACAGCCCAACAAAAAGAGCATTCTAAAAGAAAATAAAGTTTGCTGCCTGCTTCTTGCGATAGGCAATGAATTCATAGCAGGGAGGATCGTTCAATGTGCAAATGCATAGCAAAGGAGAGAGAAAAAAAACAACTATGAAAGAAAGTAACACTAACACTACCCAAGTACAATCCGTGAATGCTGTTGCCATCTGAGTCTGGATACTACGCACAGCACGGACGTCCCGATCGATTCTACCACCTCTCCTCGCCATTCACTTGTCCGTCACTTCCTCCTGTTTATTTCATTGAAACACACGTAATTACGGGAAGCCCTGACACATCGACACACAGACACCCCTGTTATCCAATCCTTCCTTCCTGCTCGACCCCGTCGCAAGTGAAAATTGGCCGCCGCTGGCTTTACTTAAGTAGTAGAGGTACGTACAGACACGCGTTCATTCATGCAAAGAGCCATGCAGAATAAGGAATAGATGAGCTTGCTTTTTCATCCCTTTATCTCTCGCCAGGATCCGGGCGCATCCCCTGCCAGCAATAATAATCCCCCGGGGATTAAGTCAGTGGGAGAAGTGAAGAAGACGAAGAAGTGTTGACCTGCACGCGGGGCTGTGAGGAGAGATACCGATGAACGTTGCTCTCGTACCCGCCAGATTCAGCCTGACACACGAGGTTGTGGCTGTGGCTGTAGCCCAGTACGGAAAACAGGACCCCGACACAACGAGGAGTGCGTACAAACCCCCCCTGAAGGCAGCAGGAATACGTGATCTACTTGGTGACCACGACCAAGTTGAAATATATGGTCACGCACCACTTTTCTCACCCAATGATTGACGCCTTCTTTGTATCTTGGAAAGTTCGGGCAGCATCTTTATTCTCTGCATTTATTTATTTTGCCTGGATGAAACTCTTGGGAGGGTTGGACGAAAAAAAAACACCCAAGGGGTTTCGTGTCTAACTCTTCTGCCTTCTGGAAGCTGCTATCGTCACTTTCAGACTTGGAGAAGAAATGCAACGAACGACTGATGAGTCTCTCAACAAAATTTTTCTCTCCCTGCTCCTCCCCTGGCGAATTGTTATGTCTGGATCAATCCCAAAGTGATAGACTAAAGGCGGCGGAGGCAAAAAAAAAAGTCAGGCTTAAGTGATGCCCTCAGAGGGGTTAAACTCCATAAATCGGTCCACATCCAGGTATCAGCGAGGAACGTGACGAGTGCCAATGGCATTTTTCCGTTTGGAATTGCTCAGATCAATCAGTCCTTGTTATTGTGCGACGACGCATCTGAAGGCTCTTATTAGGCTGGCATGTAATCAGTACCGCGAGTACCTGGTGCAATACCTGTGTGGCTGGATCCGTACGCGAGCTTGATGAATGCAAAACCAGCAATTACTTTATGCACTGAGTGGGTCATAAAAGAGGCCAGCCCGAAACAGAAAACAAACCTTCACTCAGTGCTGTGCGTGCTTTGGAGTCCAAAACATTCCTCAGCTTTATCAATATCTCAAATCCAAAACATGTGGAATGTTAAGGCCTCGGCAAAAAACAGCGAGAGAGAAAAAAAACCTTCACCTCTTTCAACTCCATAGGCTTGACCTGAGCGTGATCTCTGGAAAGTGGTTTTGACAGCAGTTGTGATAATGAGAGCTCGTGAGTTATGGGCAGTCACAACAAGATATACAGACTTTAGTGTGTGCGGTCCCTCCTCCACCCCAAAAAAGCCCACCCTTGTTGGTGGGTGAAGAAGACAATTGTTACTTTCTTTGCTATAATACAACACTCGCATGCGTAGCGATGAATGCGGACTAGAGGGAATACATTGCAGCTTTTCGCTTCGCTTGGTGTAAATACATGCAAAATCTGATATCCGTACGTTCCCAAGAAATGCGTGAGGAGGTTGTCTGGTCTGACAAAAGAATTGCGATACTTTGTGTGGATACAAGGAGGAGAGTTGCTTTGTGTGTCCACACCCCTGCCAATCATTCGTATTAGGTTCCCCCCACCCACCCCCCTCACCCCCACCCCTCGCTCTCTTTGACACCCCACCC
>JAAUXU010026892.1_pt1 | contig 49535 bp, 41 predicted proteins | sample 7278151 | NCBI WGS metagenome assembly JAAUXU01 (sample SAMN14350113, study PRJNA611818) | marine sediment metagenome | isolation source: surface marine sediment (1.8m) | place: French Polynesia: Moorea | collected 2018-08
CTCCACGCTGTAGTTTCTAGAGCGTAACCACCAAAAGTCGAAATATGTATGGCTGAAAGTTTTCGCACAGAGCCTCTGCTGAAGCTCACTCATCTGTCTTTTTTAAGCACAGTTCAGTGCAGCGGTCGCACTGTGCATTCTCCCAGACACATTTCTATTCATAACCAGTGCTCCAACTTAAAAATAGAATATGTTGATACCAGTGACCAGTGACCATTACTGCACAGTCCTTGCCGTAAGTTAATGCGTCAAGTATGATGAGACCTGAATACTTGTCAAAGTGTCACCCTGTTGCTCTCTTTTGGCTGCTTCACAGAACGTAGCAACCTCTCAGCCCGGACACTGGGTTTTTGCATGCCTGTGCATGGCGCCAGAGGACCCGGGGGATGCAACCATGTGGAAATGATTGGCCTGGAGGCTGGGATTGTCCTGTGAAAATTTCAGGCCATTTCATCCACGTTTTCCCCCTCAAAAAGCCACTTTTCAGTCCTGTTTGGCATGCCCCCCCCCCCTCCAGGTGGCCTCCTTTTGAGCATTCCAGCACCAAAATGGGCAGCCTTGACATTGACCCTGTGTACTCAACATTGTGTCCCAGCATCACATCTACGTGTTCCACATCATAATTCCTTCTCAACATGCTTCAGAACAGTGTTTCAGGTCTCGTCATGCTTGACGCATTTACTTACGGCAAGGACTGTACTTCAGTCTTTGCTACACTGGCGTATGAAAACTTTCGACCTCGACTGTACCGATGTAGTACGATACATGGTGAAAAAGCATTCAGCTCCAGTGTTTGCGGCACTGTAAGAACAAATAGAGCAAGTCTGGTGTCCACACCGAGGGAAATACCTGTACCTCCAGGTTCGATCCCGCCATTTGAGGGTCATGAAAGGCTGATGTTCCACCAGACAATTAATTATGCCGTCAAAAGTGGAATAATGAACAGGTCAATGAAATGCATCAGACTGCACTTAATTTACTGGCAATCATTTGCATAATATTATTGCGCAACTGGAAATTCTTATGCTTCTTATGACTAAAACAGCAACAAATTTTGGCAATCAACAAACAACAAGTTCAGTAGTCAATTTTCTTGCCTCCACAAACACGATCTTTCATGTTGTCCAACAACGTAGTGAGCGAAGAATCTGGCAGTTCATTGCAGGAAGACTCTTTCCATTGCGGGATTGACTCATATTATTTCCCATCTTAGTAGATACGATGTGCAAACACTTTCAGTTGGGCCAGTATCTGGGCTAATGGCTGGTCAGTCAAGTACATGAATTCTATCTGCTGTAAGGCATTCAATAGTGTTCTGAACTGTATGGATTGATGCATGGATGAAAATGATCTTGCATGAAGACTCCTTCAGGACTGCCAGTTCATTGAACTTCACTGTGTAAGTCAGTTGTCTCCAGCATTGAGACATCGTCTTCATATGTATATTGTCCGTCCATAGAGAAGAGGTGAGTCTTTCCATTCTCAGAAGGACCTGCCCCAAACCTGATTGAACATGAGTACGTGGTGCATTCCGGGTGACGCCAAGAATGCGTCTTTTATCACCAGCAGGTAATTCTTGTGGTCATTCTAGACAAGAAGCCAACCTTTTCTTATCATAAGAGTCCGGATGCTTCAAAAACTAAGTTCACTGATTTGTGTTCGGTTGCTTTGGCAGCTGATTTCCTTGTTCCTTGTCATCACAGAAATCACTCGGGGAGAAATATTGGGGAGAGAGTGTTACCTTATATTAGAGGTCAATGGCAAGTTACCTTAGGTTAGGTTATTTTTCTTACTGGAAGTATAGCTATTTCCCGAGGTGTTCAGGATCGACGAAAAAGATGCCTCCAGGACGTGTATCCAGTTATGGCAGACTTTCTGTCCTTTCTGCCTTCCCGAGAGATGATGCTACGGTACGATGACCATGACTACATTGGAGGAAGACAAATCTAGTATGCATTGCTTACGGGTGGGTAACTTCAGACGCTATCTACGTACGATGCCCCTGGGTGCTGCACTGCTGATGACTCACTCATAAATGACCTCTGTGGCCCCGAGAATACATACACGAGACTGTTTCAATGGTCAACCCACTGGATGAGGTGAGTCCAGACTTTCTCTGCAATGATAATAAGACAGTCATAATATTCACCCTGCGCTCTGCCACTCCCTGCAACAACCCACTCAGAGGGGCTTGGGAATAAATAACACTTGGTCTTTCTCTCTTCCAGAGAGACTGGACAACAGCATAGTAGAAAGAGGATTAAGGAGAGAATGGAAGGGGTAGGATTGTAAGAGATGCCAATGTCGATTACTGCCAGTGTGAAAGAGAAAAAAACCGATCGCCACAGCTATGGAAAGGAGGCCAAAGGAAAGCTAGAACAAAGAACAAGTGAGGGGGGAGGGACAGGGGGAGGGACGGGACGGAGGGAGGGAGGGAGGGAGGGGCGCATAACAATTGGTTGGTTAAGGCTGAGAATACAGAGAGGTCAACGTCTGATAAGCAATTAAGCCTTTGGCGCAGGCAAAAAAGGAGGATTCCCCGCACTTGCCTGAAGAAGATGCGGGCAAACCTACAGCATCTCTGACACAACTGTCGCTAGAGGCAACGCGAAACTCGTCAGAAACCTCTAGGAAAAGCTCGGGGATGTCGTGTCATAATCTTCGCGTCAAATATCCGCTATCATATTCATGAGGAGAGCTGAAAAAAGGCAGCTTTAGAGACAGAAAAAAAAACGATCGTAGTGACAGGCGAAAGCTCCGACTGTTTCAGCCATGAATTCTTCATTGGGTTTTCTAAACTTTCACCTTTCGACTCAAGAATGGAGCTGATACAAAACTGTGTCTGCTATGAATGAGATGGAGTAAATGCAGACAGCGTTGTGCTTTGTCCACCACAACAGGCATGGAGGAGTCTCATGTCCTTGTAGGTATGACTCTGGTCTATCACAATGACTCGTACGGATGTGAGCCCAAGGACTCAGTTTCAGTGCACAAACGTATTGTTCAACGGACGCTTTAAGAGTAAGCAAACAGTTATATTCTATAACTCAATCCTGCAAAAGTTGGACAGAAACAAATTCATTGTGAATAAAGGAAAATCTTGCCAGTCAGTTCTACTTTTTGAGCAGAGTTTGAACTTTTTTGCGCTCACGCAGCACAACACTAAAGTTCCCCCCCCCCCCTCTGAAAATTTTGTGCTGTTCGTCAACACTGACGAGTCAACAAAGATTTCGTCACCAAACAGCTCTGAACCGAGGGATTGTCTCATCTCCCTCGAGTTGCAACCCATCAGAAAACACCGTCGGCCAGAGAGATTCAGCTGTGATTGCTTAAGTAATGTTGAGAAAGACAACGGTTCGGCCTCGCCCTGATCATGGCTGCCGGGATCACAATCTGGTGTTCATTTGAATGAATGCTTGACCTTGCTGCACACTCCGGGCTCATTTATTTTCCTCAACACCCACGAGCGAGAGCATCCTGGAGGCCTTTTTTGCCCCTCAGGGAGAAAAGAAAGTGCGCCCAAATCACTTTACCATCATTGCCCAAGTTGTTCAATCAATCAGGGGAGGCGGGAAGAGGATGTAGAGAGGCCGGAGAAAGGAATAACTTATACCGTCGGTTGCGTGCATGCCGTGCATAGAGAGTGCTCAGCACAGCCGAAGAAATTTCTCCACTGTGATCTTCCATATTAAGTTAAGAAGTTACCTGAATACGACATGTGTGTGCGGGAGGCAGAAACTCCCCAGGGATCAGCACCCAGATTAATATATGTGTACGTTGTCCATTTATGTATTAGCTCGGTTGAGAAATTCTTCTTTACAACATATCACACTTATTTCCTCCACAGGGGTGGGTGGGTGTAATGCTATAAGCACTGCTTCTCAGGGATCATGACTGAACAAAGCGTCATTGCAACTGTCTATTATTGAGGTCCTACAATATTTGGGGTAAACGCCTTGTTTTTTGAAACAGACAAATGGTATGCAATACACATAGGCAATATTCAGGGAGCGGAAGCAAAACTTGCAGTGGTTGACATTTCTAAAAGGCTACAAATCTAAAAAGTCTAAAATCTATAAAGCAGTAGGACTTTATGTAGTCTGTCTGTCTGTCTGTCCGTCTGTCTGTGTGTCTGTCTGCCTGCATAAGCCAAGTCAAGTGTCTCTTCCTGGTACTTTTGACTTGTTCCTTCTGCCATCTATAGTGTGTGTGTGTGTGTGAGTGTCTGTCTGTCTGTCAGGCTAGGGGGACTACATAGGCGGGGACTGCATGTAGGCAGGGACCACAGAGGCAAGGGACTACAGAGGTGGGGGACTTCAGAGGCGGGTACTACCGAGGTGGGGGACTACAGAGGCAGAGACTAAATAGGCGGGGACTACAGAGGCCGGACTTCAGAGGTGGGGACTGCAGAGACACAGACCTAACAAGCAGTGACTTTATAGTTGGGGGCTTCATTGGAACTACCAGCGAAGCGGGTCGGATCTGCTAGTAGTTCATAAAGGAGAGCTTGATGCCATTTGCGCACTCTCTTCTTTTAAGGAGAAAGTCACTTCTTCAAAAATGTCCGAGCCAGAGACGAAAAGGTGTTGCATGTTGGATTATGTTCTGGCCAGAAACAGCCCTGAATGCTACTGGTGACATCACAGGTGTGTCCCTCAGGATGGCGTGCAACACCCCGAAGGCCTGCTTTGTGGAGAGAGTCCAAGATCACTTCACATGTTAGCATAGCGTCACTAAAAACCAGCATCATGACAGAGTGGGATACATTGACACATCACTTTGTCATCTAGAGCTGCAGTGCTTTCCACCATTGTGTTAAAGCCATCATTGTCCAAAACGGTGGACATGTTGAATGAAATTGCTCCCTGTAATTTCTAAACCTGCATTGTTGATACAATTTCTTCCCACTACCTGTGGCGTTATTGTGTGGACCAGCTGGACATTGTGTGGAATAGTGTCAATATTCCAAGTTCCACTTCTGCACCCTATATAATTAATATGTGTGTTTATGTACACTCGATTCCAGGAGCGAAAGCCAATTTTTCCAGCAGCAGGGCTAGAAAGTCGTCTTGACATGTTACACCGAAACGAGCGTGGAGAAGTTGGTTGCATTCGCCATCCAGGAGGAGAATGAGGCGTGGCATGAGCTCATCTAAGCCAGGTCTCTGATCCAAGAGGGGCCATTGAATGCTGATGTCGCAATTTGCAATATATGCACCACGTAAAGTACTATCTGCCTAACCTAGCGAAGAATGAGATATGAACCAATACATACATATATATAAGTATTGCCAAGTACAAAAAAAGCTTTTGCAGAGTGCGTACGTGGGAGATCTCGGCTCCATCTACTCGTACTAACGGCTTACGAATTGGGTAGAAGTGACAACGAGAAGAAAAATATATAGTGTGGGACCAACCGTGATCATGTACAGGGTGCACGAGACGTTTCTGGAACTTACCTTCCAGGGATCTCCACTGATCGATGAGTGCATGAATAGAACAGTATTGAAACAGAGAAGTCCCATGTTGACCTCTCGAAATGATGACTCTGGGATCACACACGTAGGGCAATGATTCAATGACAGAAGTTGGACGTCTCGAAATTCCGCCCGTTGTTGTAAATGGCGCAGAAACAGTGACCCTTTATACGTGGCTGTTTGACATCACTTAAAGGATGGAAAGGGGCTTTTCCAAACGACAGAGTTCCCACTTGGCTTTCCCCAGTCATCGTCGTACCCGGATTTGATCAATCCTCTTCCTCAGCCTGTGATTGACTCCCCCCCCCCCTGTTTGTATCCCCCCAGACTGTCTTAATCACCACCTTTCCCCATGGTCGTGCTGCAATGTAAACTAATACGAGGCCGACGAGGTTGAGAAATGTCCGTTAATTGAGCAGGAAAAGGAAGGTCGCATGCGCGCTCCCTGACATCGTGGGGGAGTGAACCATTTCTGGGACATGACGTATTGGATAGCTATTAGGTTTTTAAGCCTCGTACGGTTGAGCCAGGTGCGCCTGCGCCCTGATGGCGTGACAGAGAGGTGTTTCCGACAGTGACACCGCTAACAGAGGGTGCAACCAGCACCTTTACCTTCGGCATTGCCCAACTTCTGGCTGTTATCGTTTTCTCTACGACATGAGCCGCTTCCACGAAGGTCTGGGGGTTCACGCTCAAGTCGCGGATCAACGGCAAACAGGCGAAACTTAAGAATGGGGCGTGAAGAAGCCCAAGCTTCATGTCTCGTTCACTTCACAAGAGTGTTTCTGCCCTAGCTTTTCACATACACTTGTTGTGATTGCATTGAGAATTCCTTTCCACAAATCCAATTGGACGCCACCTCCTCCTCTCCTTCTTTTTCCCAGTTCTCTCATTAGAGACCCTATTCAGTGACGTCCGCGAACAGGAAATCAGGGAGTGCCAAAGGAACACAAGCAAGGGTGGCCGTCGTGGACCTCATGTGTACGAGCACCTGACTGTGTACAGGGTGTCATAAAGTGGATTCTCTCTTCGGAGAATCAAGTCTCACCCACTCTTATGTGCACCTCACTTGCTCAGGCTCTGTCTCTCAAGGCCAGGGTGGCCAAAATGTTGCCCGGGGGGGGGGGGGGAGCGTAAGGTGCAAGAATAAAGTCCCACCCCGTCTTGTGTACCCTTGTATTTTTGTATGCTTGTGCGTGTCAATGACTTGCATAGTATATGAATAAGGTACTTTGGAGGCTCACATAAAACTGTACCCACAGACCAGGCCATGAATCGGAAGCAGACCAAGTTGACGCCCAAAGTAACAAACAGTCGGGGTCGTACCAAACATCCTATAACAGTGTACAATTTGATGGTGACCCCTCTTAGCATGAAAGAGAAAGGATAAATGTAAAATATCTCTGCTTTGGCAGAATGTTAGAGGGGTCTTCAACTGTTTAACTGCGAATGTCACATTTTCTTGTGCAAGTATTTATAAAAGTAACAAAGCACACACATATGTAAGTAGAAAGATACTATAGGTGGATAATTAGACAAGTAATGAAGAACAGGAGTGTCATCGAGAGGCATTAACGCCCTTGTAATAGAATAATGCATGTTTTCCTTTACGGGATTTTCAAGGATTAGTGACAGAGATCGTGGCCCTTCTGATGGCCGTTTTCTCGTTCAAGGAGTCGGACCTCCTCAACCTCACGGTGCTCCACCGCCTACTGAGCGACCGGGTCAGCTCCACCCCAGGCGAGGCCAGCCTGTTGGACAATCTGAGAAGTTCTTCGTGCGGATTTCTCATTATGCTGTCGCCTTCGTCGTCGGGACCGCGGTCGGCCGACCACTTCTGCTCTATCTCCTCGAGTGTCAGCCCGGCGGTCTCGGGCATGAAGGCGACGGCGAAAAGAGCCGCTGCAGCGACCACGCTAGCGAACACGAAAAAGAGTCCGGCGCGACCAATTGAGGCCTGCAGCTGAGGGGTGGCCACTGTCTGGGTGAGGGAGGACACGACTTCGGCGTTGGAGATTAGACCGACGCCCACGGAGCGGAGGTTGGCTGGCAGCAGTTCTCCCAGGAGAAGCGCAGCTACGCTATTATAGCTGACACAAAGAAAAAAAGAAGCTTCAAATCAAATTGCACGACTGTAACACATGTGTAAAGTTATTATATCGACTATAATAAAAAGGACCCCACAGAATAAAGCCCCTATTCTGTCCCTTGTGTGTGAGCACGTGGACAGTTGTGATATGGCCAACGTCGGTCATCTCATCAAGCACACCAGCATAGACAGATTACAATCTGTCCCTCCTTTTTCATGTTGTAAAGATTTTTGGTGTTGCGTTTTCTGAGATGCATGCGGTAGTTGAACATGTTATATTTTTTAACCACCATGGTGAATTGTTTGTAGTTACCCTGCACTGTAGCCGAAGAAGGCGAAAGTGAGAGCCACCATGGCGGTCCACCTGGGCAGGATATTTAACAGAGCAAATGCCATGATGACGTGGCCGCTGGTCACCAACAAGCTCATGCTGATGAAGACGGGACGGCGGGGGAAGCGTTTGAGAAAGACAGCCATGAGCAGCGCTCCAGGTATCTGTGGACATTGAAAAGTCGGTTCACTTGCCGTTGAGCTCAAAGCGCATAGCAACTTCGTGTGGTACAGAGTTGGCAAGACAGCACCAGAATTTGGCGTTTTTCTGGTCAAGTTTGGTCACTTTCTTATCAAGTTCGGTGGTCTGTTTCGTCAAGTTGATGATTCTCTCATAAAGTTTGGTAATTTTCTCATTAGACACAATGGAGGGCACAGTTCCGTGAGTATGGGTATTGAGCTTTGCCATAAGCTAACAAAAAAGTCCGTGCATGCGCAATGTTGCTGCATTAAAGACGATGGGGACAAAAAGTGATCAGCCTTTGATACTCTCATTTACCTTGATCAGCGACACGAGGAACGGGATCATGAATTCGTTGAAGCCCGCGTTGCCGGTGCCATTCTCGACCTGGAAGAGCTGGACGCTGTTGAGTGCGACGTAGACGAAGCCGCTCCAGCCGAGGGCAAAGTAGAGCACGAAGAGAAAAGAGAATGGCCGACGAAACTTTTTGTCCCAGAGCAGTCTGAACATCTCCCACAAGCCCACGGACTCGCGGTTGCGATTCGCGATCACGGCGGCCTTGAGGGTGTTGAGCTCGGTGGAGGTGTCGTAAGAATGGCCGCGGATCCTACACATGAGCCGTAGACTCAATGCAGATGGACAGAGGTATGCTCGCATGCAGGGTATGGCAGGGAAAAACTGTGCTGGCAGTAGGGCAACAGTACATTTAATTTTACCACTGCACTCATCAACATGTAAGTACTAGGGCTAGGGCTGTAAGTACTAGGGCTAGGGACAGCCCTAGGGCTGTCCTTAACTCAGACTTGATGATGTTTGAATCGAATCAGGTTGCACGTGTGACTCGATTCAAATTGAAATCCAAATTTTCGTTCAATTGAGTTAGACTCGAAAAGCAACCCTTGTATTGGTGATGCCATCTAAGTTCCTTTGTGAGTCATCCAAACATCTACTCAAGTCACCATATATATGACGAGAAGACTGGCAAGTCAAGAAAGAAAAAGTTTCAGAAAAAAAGAAGAAAATCTCCCAACTTTTTCTTCATTGGCTTCAATTTTCTTGGTGATTTAGTAAAAGTCATCTCAAGACTGCGCTCTAAGTTAACTAGAAATTTGACCGAGTTTGGCCAGTTTTAGTGACTCCATACAATTTGAATGAGAAAAGTGTTGATTCCACAACAACCCGAGTGCATGCTACTGAGTCGGAAGTCTGCATTTATACACGCAACTCTGAAAACTTAACCTGGAGGCAATTGTCCTTTTGTGAGTCTTTACATCGATGAGGCATAAAGCTATTTTTTACGTCTATTTGCTCATCTCATTTTTGGAATAAGTTTGGGGCATAAGTTAAAAAGTTAACCAGTTTAAAATTATTGACACTCCTTTAGGAAAGGTCGGAAATATTTTACCCACGTTTGATAACAAGTAGCTCCCACGCTTTTCTTAATAGTTTGGAGTAATTCAATGCTAGGGAAACATTCAATGGAGATTTGTCTGACCCATGCACTGAATGTCAATAACTTTGGGCCCAACTGTTCATGTCAGTGCAGTAGCTTTCCAAACATTGCATCGTCTCACTTTCTGAGGCTGCTTTCTGCCTCTTCCTCCCGATCAACCCTGAGCAACCAAGCTGGGGACTCCGGCACGATGGCCACGAGCAGGATGAACGTCGGGATCGTGAGTGCGCCGACTGCGCCGATGGCGTAACGCCAGGTGGGAGTGACGGCGCCAAGCAGGAGTATCAGAGAGTAGCCAAGCGCCTGACTCACGGCGTAGATGGCTGCAGCCACACCCCGCAGGGATGGATGCACAAGCTCGCAAGTGTACATCTGGAAGAGCAACAGAATAACAGAAAAGACTTAGTAGCCACAAGGACTGTAGCTGGAAAAAAAGTTCCTGATAGCAACAAGGGTGTTGTAGTCAATAAGGACTGCTTTCCGGGGCAGCTGCGTAGATAGATACAAAAAAAGGATGCTATATAGGTTCGTCTTGGATTTTCTCGAATTGTATCATGAAAAAAGACTTATCATAAGGACTGCCCGTACCTGCTTTCCATTCTCGAGCAATGCTGTAAATCTTCCTACATATCCAGGAGGTACTTAGCAATAGTTTCCAGAACGTAGCCGCTATTAATTCTTAATATACCGGGTGTTCAAAAAGTCGTTGTGCATATTTTTTGCTGTCCAGGAAATGCTAGCGACAGAACTCTGGACTTGGGTCATTAAGTGTCAACAGATCCTTAATTGTTTTTCCAACTAAATATCAAATTTGAGCTCTCTTCTATGAACGGAGCATTATCTTGGGCCGCATACAATTGATTGTGCTCTTGCTGATGTTGCCAATCTTGTGGATGCTGCCATGCCTATGCTGACTGCTTTTGGAAGAGTGCACAGAGACCAGGTGTCAATTGTTCACATGCTTTTCAAAGAGGTAAAAAATGAATTACTTTGATGGGTCTTTATCGTTCATTAGTGACAAAAATTGGCGCCAGAAACGTCATCACACTACAAAATCTGCAGAAATCCAATTTCACATCTTGTGTCAACTCTATTTATGCTTACATTACAAAGCCCTACTATGGAGTAAGTTAAAGCTTAGGCTAGACTCAAAAGCGAGATTTCGTCACTGCGCCCAACGTCTTGGAGAAGAGTGTTACTTATTGGACACCCGGTAGGTACGTGGTATTGTGAAATGAATTTTTGATCAGGGAGCAAGAAACCTTTTTCTGAGACAATGACAAGAAATACTGAAAGCTTTGAAAACATGCACGTGCGCTCCCCCCCCCCCTGACTGCACGGAAAAATCTTCTGAGAGCTGTCTAGCAGGTGAGGCCAGCGCAGTCAATACTCCACAGATAATTGCGGATGGTCGGGCCGAAGCAAAATTGCACAGCGGATCGAAGTGCACAGTAAAACATTGGATAAAAATTGCATTTCCTTTCACAAGTCGACTTTTCCACTCTGAAAGTGGTGCCTCGTGTGCATTTTACGAACGCGAGGTTCCTGCAGCTCGAAATGTTGCTGCCCTCGCGCCATTTGGGGCTGCAGAGACCGGGTGTTTGATAAATGCTTTGCTAGATGCTCGTACTGCGTTCTATATCAGATTGTTCATTACGCTCCAACCGCACCATTCCAGATCAAAGGAGCAACAGACTGTGCAACAGCAACTCCGACAAATCGTTGGATATTTTCTTATATTTGTTGCAGTCCCACAGGAGGGAGTCCTGACTTCTCTGCCCACAGTTATGCAGCAGGCCAGGTGGAAGAGTGCAATTGGCAAAGTAGCATTTTATGAACAAAGTGTTGCTGCCCCAGGCATGAGAGCAACGCTGAGGCCGAGTGTTCATAAAATGCCGCGTGCCAATTGAACGTATCACGTATTATATAAGATTGTCGATTTCTATGAACATCATTACACTGCTTGTGTCACTGCAGGTCCCTGTATTTTTTTGAAATGTCCTAACCGCATGCTATCAGTTCATAAGGAGGAACTACACTCCTCATGTACCGGAGGTGAGAGTGACTGGAGCCATCAAAGTGAGCAAGGTCTGCTCAAGGCCTCCTTAGTACGAATGAAATAATCCAAAATCTGACGTAAAACACGGTATGTGCATTTGACGAGTAGCATTTGTCTCTGCAGCCCTCATTGCTGCCCTCTTGTTTCAGGCAGCAACATTTTCGGGTTGCAGGGACCGAGTGTTCATAAAATGTTACTTTGCCTAATGCGCGTAATGAAGCTATTGCACTGATTTTTTACTTTTTCCCTGCTTTTCACCAGAGCGCTGAGGCACTGAAGAGCTATTTGCGAGTGAAAAGTCGGTGTGAAAGAAAATTGCATGTTGGCAAAAAAAAGAGGATCAGTTCTTGCAAATTTGCTCGGGGAAAAAAGTGTCTGAAGGCTCCCTCGACAATCACTGAAGTTTGCTTGTGAGAACAACTTGGCTTGTTTTGATGAAACAAATAATTTATGGAAACTTTTAGCCCTTTATCCTGCCTTCTTTGGATGGAAATATTTAAATTTCTCTGCTGGTTTTTTTTCACACAAGTGCTTAAAATACAAAATGTTTTGCCAGATAAGCATTCTGTCGAGGCAGATTGAAATGGCACAGATATAGAAGTATCGGTTGTGGCACACTGCTCGTGTGTCAGTGCTGCCAGTCTTCAGTGCAGTCAGAATAGTTGCATAACCAGTGTGTGAAGAAAAAGGTTTCTTCCCTAGCCTAACTGACGAGCAAGTATTGCGTAGCAACAAATTTAGAAAGTTGTTCAAAAAGTGTGAAGAGGCTGGCCAAGTTAGTCGTGAAGCTAGTAAATAGCAGGGATGGGGACAAGGCGCGGTTGCACTCTGACAATCACGTGCTCCTAAATTATTAGGTCATGCTTACACTCATGCTTCTCCCGAAACGAATGCTTTCTCCTCCAAAAACGAGGAGAACCTCAGCTTCAGGAAGAAGAAGCTGCTCCAGTTACGCTCCTAGACTTTTGGGGGAAATTTCCACACTATAGAGAGGGCCTTGTAATAAGAGAGGCAAAAGAATTGGCTCCTGTTCTGTAGCTAATGAACCAGTTCTTTTACTTGTGTCGCAGTCAGTTTTCAGTCTGTACCAGACCCAAACTGACCTGAAAGCCTTTCCCAAACGACCAAGAAGGACTGATCAGAAGTTGATCCAGACTGAACTCTTGTCAGGAGGAGGACCAAGCGCTTACAGGTCCAAGCATTGTGACAATCCTTGCCGCAAGTCATTGCAGTGGGGTGAAATGGACCCTCATTGAGCTCACATTGTCAAGTAATCGAGTTTCGGACTCATGAATACTGTACGTAAGAACTCTGATGCAGGGTGAGTGAGGACTATTTGGCTTGATTTAGTCTGGGGAATCTGTCAGCAACGCACGCGCCGCAGAGTTTTGGCCTCCAAAATGACAGGAACAGGAATCCAGGTCCTATTGTATCCACAATGCATCGACATTATGTCAGCAGAGCTTACATTGAAGCTCTCATTCAGGCCATGTGGAGGCCTACCAAATTGGTATAGTTTTTCTTTTAAAAAAATTCTCAATGTTGCCTGTCCGACAAAGTTGGGAGAAAAAAATTAAATGTTTCTTATGCTAGCCAGAAATGGACATACACACATAAGTGTGCACTTACAGTGCTTACTAGCGGGTACCCCATGAGACTTCTACCCACACAGAGGGTGAAGACGCTCTCCCCGGACGCGTAGATGAGGAAGCCGCTGCCGATGGCGAACGTGTCGATCAAGAGCGACTTTTTGCGGCCAATCACCTCGGCGACTGTATTCGCAACCATGCCAGAGAGGAGATGGCCAAACAGCCAGGACAAATCTGTGAAAGATGACACGGACACTGCGGTGTTTGGTATCACCACTTTTAGCGATTTATGTGACAGAAATTGCAACTTTTTAATAAATAATGAAGTCCACTTGAACTTTAATCCTGATCAACTTTTTCTCGAGTTTTCAATTTTTCTGCAATTCTATTATTAACTGTTTTCCTTTGACTGATCGACTTTTTCCCCGAATAATCAGTGAAAAAGACTTTTCGTTCCCCCAAAATTAGTCGAGACTTTCCAGCATTGATTTTTTTGGCAAGGGCCTAAATAGTAGTTTTTGACCCCTCATGCCTTGAAAATGCATGCGAAAACGATCTGAGATAAATAGTGCTTTTTTTTTCTTTATGAACATGTCTCATCTCTTTACCATCGGCTCTTCCCCTGATACTTTCCCCATAGATATTTCACATTACTGCTCAGTCTGGAGCTATTCTCGACATCAATTAGTTCCATCTATGCTGAATGTTACTTAAAGTCTATGAAGAAGACAATGGCGAACTATCAAGATGCGTGGATACAAAAGGATTATTATTGTCATTCATTTTTTGATTTGGAGGGATTTGATTGCGCAAAAAAGTTCTTTTTTTCACTGATTTTCTACGATTTTTCTTTTTTACAAATTTTCATATTGGGAAAGCCTTGCCTTATATGGGGAACATTAATATTCTAGGTCTGACTTCTTGGAGGAATCACTGCGTGTTGAAAATGGACAGTGAAGAAAGTTGATCACTTAAAGAAATTACATGTTTAATGAAAAATAAGTAGTTATTGTCGGTTGCAAAATTAACTGTGATCCCCTTGTGAGTTTTGAACACTTTTTTTACTTGTTCCTTTTGAAAAGAAAGTGTTCAGAGCTCATTTTGTTCAGGACTCACGAAATATTTTACTTATTTTTCGCCAAACAAAAAAGTTCCATCTTTTCAAACTCACGGTTTTTTTTTACGTTTTGCCTAACTTTCGAGATCTATTGATGAAGCTCAGCTGTGATGGTTGCAACATTTGATTGCAAATTCACTCACTGATCATGGTCCTGTCCAACTCAGTAATGGAGAATGTCTTCGGCCAAGTTTCTTCCACCGCACCGTGGGGAATAGCATGGCTGAAGTGCACCACCTCCATGTTGGCCAACAGCACGTCCGCGTTGTCCACGGCCCACTCCGGCAGGGGAGGCCCAGAGTTGTTGGCAATGGGAAGCTGCACTGTACTGATCGAGGAGGTGGGTAGAGAACTGGCCTAAAGAAAAAAACCGGGGTGTTCTTTGACTAGAGCAAAAGGGGACAATCCGGTCACTCCAGCGGCCCGGACTAGAAACACCCACAATACCTTGATTACAGCTCCCACCTGCAAGAATGTGACCAGGTTGATAAGTATCACCAGTGACAGCTGACGCCACAGACTGCCCCGGTTTCCTGGACCTTCCGGGCCTTTCTGTTCTGGTGATGCAGAAGAGCCATCAGTGCTGGTGTTGTAAGACTTGATTGAGTCTGGGGCGCCGCCCTGAGGTCGCACCACGAAGATCTCCGGCACCACGACCTTGACGCACAACTCTGGGGACGAGTGAATGGTGGTAGAAATGAGCATGTTCGAAGCAGTGTCTGTTTGGTTGTTGTTTTTCTTCCTGTAGACGATGCTGGCGTTGGGTGTTGAGGAATGAATCCGCGAGACTGAAGTTTACGACTTCCCGTGTGTCACCCAGCATAATGAGTAAAGGACAAAAATAATCTCCGCCAGCCATGAAACACGTGTGTTTTGGCCTTCCCATAACTATGAATGAAGTAAGGAATGATAATGTCAACAAGGTCAACAAAGTGCCTGCCCTGAATGAGACTGGGGAGTGAGTCTAGCTGAGACCAACTGTCACAAGTTTGTCTGTTTAAAAGCTGCTTTAAATTGAGTAAGGTCAAGGGTATTTGTCATACGCACTTTGCCTCTAGATCCCTTTTTCTACTCAATATGGCTGCTCCTGGAGACGTTGCTGTCGAAGGTTTCCTGGTCGTTCTTTCTACTTACAAAAAAAATCATGACTTTTTAGCTTTGTTTTTTCAGTCCTCAGTTTGTCCCTCTTTCTACTCGAACATGGTGAAATGCAGAATTCATATTCATCGGAAACACCAGTAGTACAGGGTGAGGCAAATAACTTGTTGTTTGACTCCTGCTCGTAAATGGAAGTGTCGATGGCATTCCGCCTCACCCTGTGCCGTGAGGTGGCAAAGTTAAAAGCACACGGAACTCTCTGCACTCGTGTACACAGTTTTGCGTGCGCGTTAATTTGGGCATGCACACATTTATTCGCAACGGTTTCGAAGGCTGCGATGACGTAATGTGGCGTCTGCACCGCATACACAGGGAGCAGCAACAACTAAGTGGCTGAGAGCCTTTGAAAAATCACGGTGCCAGGCGCATTCATCGTCATTAGACTGCGGAATTTTAGGTAGGAAACACTTAAGAACCTACAGGGTTTTTTTTTGGAGGGGGGGGGGGGCAAAAACTTTCTGATGATTATTGACACGTTAAGGAGGGACAATCAGAAAAATTCTAAATACATCGGGGATAAACCGATGCTTAAACTAAGGTGAAAAAAAACCCTAGAAAAACCTCACACTGTTCATCTAATTTTTGAAGTATGAGAAGCGCATGATAATGGCTGGGATAGGCGTCGAAAGCTGAAATAAACTACAGTGGCATCAGGATAAGCACAAGAAAAAGTGGCGCTGAACCAAACGACCCGATAAAGTACCGAATTAAAGGCCCCCCAAAGGCTTTTTTAATGTTGGTTAATGACCTTATTTAGATTAATGAGGCCCGAGAAACAGGAGAAACATAACACCTCAAACAAACACACAGGGTTGTGTTTGGATAACGAGACACCTCACGCTTTAGCTTTGGGCACATTCATTTGTATTTTATCATATATCACAGACTGAGTTTGGGTCAAAATTCTGGTCCCCAAAAAGTCACCTCAAGGTTTCCATAGCATGGAAATCATTGTTAATCGCACAAAACTGCCTCAAATGCGAAAATTGGTAGGCCCCCCAAAACCAATTATCCGATCGTTCCTAGACTTTACGTTGTGGACTTAAACGTTTTACATCACACACCATCACTTTGGCAGGATAAAAACCATTTTGGGGGAATTTCCATGTATCCGCATACCGATTATCCGACTTCCACTGTATGACTAATACAACCCTTTTTGCACAGTGAACGGATCAGATAAGACTTTCAGCACTTTTGTTGCTTTTACCAGACGCACAAAAACGACGCACTTAAAACAATCTCTCGATACAAAGTGCTATTGTTTATAGAGAGAAACATCTCTTGCCGTCAAGAGGTGAGCACTCCCACTGCTGGACCAATCACCCATGACCTTGGTCAGCAGACACTGCTTTTCACGCGCTGTGTAATTGGAGGGGGGGGGAAGTCAAAGCTTCATTTGGAGGCCGTTTTGAGGCTGAAATGGAGGTTCAAAGTTGCATCTACTGCATACAGGGTAGCTACTAAGTCCTGTTACCTAATTTCATCGCTCCATAGTTCATTTAAATGTGTGGTAATGTTGAGCATTTTTGTTTCGGCCATGCTGAGGCCCTCCCTTGACAAGGCGATGTGGCCTCCCTCCTCACCAGATATCAACCCTTTGGACTTTGCCATGTAGTCCCTGGTAGAGAGGGAGGCCAACACCAAAGTCAGGAAGTCCAATAACAACCTTATGAAGGCCATCAAGGCTGCCTGGGCCAAGATTTCAAAGGAAAATGTCCGTAGAACGTGTGAGGCTGTCCCTGGCAGATTGAGGAAGGTTGTCTGACAATGTGGCGGCCACATTGAATAAAATTTTGTTACACCTGAACACTCGCAACACACCAGCCACTGTTCCAAATATGAGACCTCTATGACCATTATTTAACAAATTATAAGCAATTCTTAGGGTAACAGGACTTAGTAGCTACCCTGTAAGTACGAATGTTGTAAGTCTTCTGCCTTGACTTCTTCTGCTTTCCTCCTCCCCTGTCTGTCTTCTTATCTTTTTTGCCCTTTTGTTAAGAAGTTGCATAATTTTTTCCAAGAATCTGTAAAGTCATTTGACGACAGAACACATTTTTGAGCACGGCACCATTATTTAAACTGAGTGAATAGTTTAGTGTGACTCTACATTGACATCCAACAAAATGCAGTCGAACTTTGATAGACGAATAGACTTCATCTTTGATAGATGAAGTTTCCCCTCTCTGCAGCCTCTTGTTTATTCTATGGAAACCCTTTACTGGATTTTCATGGTTGCAGTGCGATTAACAAGTCACCTTCTGCAGTGACAAAAGAACATCTGAGAATTTTTCATAAAATCACTTTTATTTTTTGGTCTTTCCTCTCCAATTGTTATTTTATGGCTCCAGTCCAACGAACGCCTTCTTAAGTTCCAAATTTGTGACTTTCTGAGAGCAGACTGACGTGGGGGCCAATCTGTATGACGAAAAAAATGTGGTAAGCAGTGCGAAATCTACCATGCAAAGTTTACTATATGGCACCTAGACAGTGCAATACAATAAGCGGGAGGCACGTTTCTGCACAAAAAACGTGCTCAGTTTCATCAAGTCCGTGGAAATTGATATGTGAGGCAAAGGTTTCTTTTTGCATGAAAGCTGTTTGAGACACTGACTGATCTTTTTGGCTCTCTGAACCGTGCTGGAAAGCAGAGGATCTGTTGAGCCGGCTCGAAAGACAATAAGCAAGAAAATGACACTAGGAAAGACAAGTTCGTTGAAGACCCAACGGCATCGAGGGGTGGGAGGAGGGGTGGGGGACGATGGAGTCGTAGCAGACCAGTGTGGTACACAATTGACGGGACGGGAGTGATTTTCTCATTAGATTTGGTGATTTTCTCATTAGACTTGGTGATTTTATCATAAAATTTGGTGATTTTCTCATTACAACTGGTGATTTTCTCACAAAATTTGGTGATTTCCTCGTTACAATTGGTGATTTTCTTTCCAAATTTGGTACTTTTTTCATCAACTCTGGTGATTTGGCTGGTATCGCCACAGTGAGCATTTGCGGCAGAGGCAAACTGACAAGTAAGGAGGTCCTTTGCATACGTTCCAGAAGATAGTCCTGATATCAGCGGACTGACTGTCAAGTCATATCAGTTCTCAGGCCCTATTCAGGATGTTACCTGAGGGCCAGTTATGAGATGATTCGTCGAAAAAAGGGAAAAAAACATGGGATATGTTTATCGAATGCCATGAATGTATCCAAGTGATGTCACGTTCGGTGCTGCTTGTGCAAAAGGCGCGCACTGAGCCAGCATTAGCTGCACTCAGTGAGGTCGTTTCGTCAAATTGTGTTTTGCAGGGGAAAGGGGTTGACAACATAGTCAAATGGGAGCCTTTTAATATGATTGAGGTAAAAATCTGACAATCTAGAGACTTTAAATGGTACTTGACACAGTCAGCCGTTTTCGCCTGTGTAAATAAATGATTTTACTGAGCATCTTCCTTCCACCTGAGGCAAAGTAAGCAAAAATTCATATTTCCGCCGAGCATTTTGCAGAGACGAGGGATATGCAAGTCATCACAAACGTAGAGGGACATAGGTTTACTTGAATTTGTACTCAGTGATGGTCACTTTCTAAAAAAAAGCACCTGTAAGTTCGAAAAAGTCGCCTAAATCGAGTGTTCCTCGCTGGCAAGCTTTCCAAAATTGAATTGGTTTTCTGACTGTGAGGAAAAATCGAATGTCGATTGTACTCACACATAGACAGTGACAGGCATGACTGATGAATATGAAAGTAATCACTGGCCTTAATTCTAAGTTTGACGCATGATGTACTGCATGCGTCCTTGGGTAGCCAGTTATAAAGCTTCTGTAAAAGTTCAAACTAAAATGTACTCTGAGGGCCAACAATTTAGGCCTGTGACTTATTCAGACTCCATTCGAATCAGAGAGCAAAGCGAAAATTGGTTCGAAACCTGGATCAGGCCAGAAACCTAAGAATTGCACCGCGTGAGCTCTCTTAGATTTGAATCTGCGATCCCCACGTTAAATGAAGCTGCCAGCAACGTAATGGGTAGCTTTGCTCCCAAATCGACGTGAAGAGCAAAGTTTAAGCTGAACTCTTAGGACGTTGTTTCACTTGCCAACCATGACTTCATGTGTCCACTGAAAGCACTTTTAGAAGCTATAATGCGTGCAGCTGAATTGGAACCTGTGTAAGCGCTCCTTCTCCAGCCGTTATACATTCCAACGTGTTTCAGATTCCAGATTGACGGGTCAAATAGCTTGACACAAGCCTTTTCTAAAGACCAGGTCAAGAAAAAATTGGAACTTGATCAGAGTTTCCCCTTTGTCCCTAAAACATGACTTAATGCACAGTTCTACTTTAAACAAGAAATCCATCATCCGCGTAGAACTGACCAAACCGACAGTTCTGACTAAACCGGGAGTCGCCTGTATTTTTCTCTTACGTGTGGAACTTTTTCCCGGGCCTCGGCAGTCCATACATAACTGCAGATTAGAAGATGGGCGTGACTGAACAACACGGGTGCCAGACAAACAGCTGTCACTTCTGTCTGCTTGGCGCTGTCCTCAGCCTCTCCTCCCTGGGGAGGTCCATTCAGTCGTTGGGTGCGAAAGAAGTGTGATGCTCAAACTCGTCTGACAAGAAGCATCGGCACGAATCAAGTAACGTTAGGTCTGTTTGGTCGACCAAACAGACCTAACGTCAAAAAAAACCCCTGACCAAAGGGTTAAAAAAAGGGTGGGCAGTTATGCACGCAACTGGCAACTCCAATAAAGTCGATTGCGGCTGAAAAACACTGGCTCGAATCGCATCACCACGAGCCAGACTTTTGGCAGCCCTTCCGCAATTAGCATCTGTCTGACTTTTCGGGGTGGTGAATAACATTAGCGCAATTAAAGCAACAGTTTTTCATCTCTCACCGGCGAATCTTCCTCCGAGAAGTTGCAGAGCCTTCATAGTTTACCATGTACAAAGGTCCGTTGAAGTCTGGACGTCTGCTACAGCTGAGAGCGATCCTGTTGTCAAGCTTAGGTCACTGCCACATGTGAAAAAAAGTACGGATATTAAGTACAACGTAGAAACGAGGGATGTCCTTCGAATAATTATTGCTAGCACCGGTAAGTTCGATTATATTCAGCAACGTCAGCGGGCAAACTAAAAGATAAAAATAGAGATGTGTCGTATCAATCAAGATCTATTCTTAGTATGAGAATTTCTGTCATAATATTTTTTTAGGCTGACGGATTTTTACCCAGTACAGATATAATGCCCCAAATAACGGCATTCACCGTGCACCAATAGTTACACAACTTGGCGTCCCCAACTTAAGTCAGAAGTCAATGAAGAAGACACATATGACAAGGAGAGTCAAATTTTGGTGTCGTTTTAATCAGACAACATTCGTTGGGTCCAGTACAGAGCCAAACTGGAGAATGAAGGCAAAAGAGAAGCCAAAAGTGAAGACAACCACCCAGACCATTGATTTGGAGATGGGTCCGGTTGATGAGTTGATGAGGCCAGACCAGCCTTGGTATCTACTATGTAGCATGAAACATATTACTTTGATTAAGCTTTAATTAAATATTAAACATGAAGACATAGCAACATTCCCAGTTGACGTCAACCACGTGGCTTTGTTTGGAAACCCCAGGTTACTGTAAGGATGCATGCAGATATGCAAAAAAGGATTTTAACAAATCAGTCGAAAGTGAAGCCGTGTAAGCAAGTCAAGTATTGCCAATCATCGTCGTCCTCATGGCTGCTGCAAAGTCCCTCATCACGCACAACAGTTTCTTGCTCTCACGTGCGCACTCACAGTTGTGAACAACGTTTAAATACTAGAGGTAGATCGAGCCCAAACTCGAATCGCACGAACTCGTATGTCGAGCACTGCGAGTTCGAGTCTTTGTTTTCGAGTCTGCCATGTGTTACGTGGACAACGACGTCCGAATGTTCACCTGCTTGAAAAGGTTCTGTGGTTGAGGCTTGGGTCAGGCTTGGATACATTTCAAGAATGTAGATGAAGAGGTGTCAAGGTCAACTGGCAACTCGCAGAGCGTTGGCTCGACTCAAAGTCAAACTCCCCAAAACCAAGCTTGGTACACCACTGTGAGAAAAACCAGCAACCTCCCGTGAGCCCAGCTCACTAAATAGCCGCAGGCCTGGTGATGCCGGTAAGACGATGATTTCCACTAGGTACCGGACCCTCTCATTATATTGAATCCACAGTGCCAGCTTCTTTTTAACCGAGTGATTTAAAGGGGGACATAAGTTCAAGCGTCATGTTTGTGTCGAGCCTCTGGGTCGAAATGCCAAAGTGTAGAGTGTCTTTTCTTCCAAAAAGCTATGATTCTTTCATTTTTAATGATGTTAAGGAGCAGGGAATTTCGGTGTTTCGGCTGGATGGCAGAAAACGAAATAATGGCCGCAAATGAACATGAAATTACGGCCGGATTTGGGCTGAAATCACAACTCGGTCGACCATCACCAAACATCAAGAAATCCTCAAGGACTTTAATTCAACTGTCCACTTTCACGGGATGCTCGGTTTTAAATGGGATCACGAACAAAAAAGTACTCCCATCTATCCGAATTCCTCCGCACCTGACAAATAATTTGCTTGATCATTTATTTGAGGACATCCTTGCATTCTGAACAAGCATGACAGAGCACGATTGTGACACTGAGTGAATCGAAAATCCTACTATAATGTTGATTCATTCAGATTTGAAACCACTGTTTTGCAGACGCGTGCGATCAAAAGAACAAAAAGTTTTTGCTGTTCGCGATAAAACCGCTTCAAAATTGACCATGCACTTTTAAATTTCTTCCTAACGCTGGGACACATTTGCGGTTGCGTCATTGTCGTGGAGCAGACCTTCCTCGTATTAATGGTGATTTGCATAACTCGCTAATTATGGCAAACTTTGCTTGTGAAAACGAGTGTTTGTAAATCACCACAGGATGAATAGTGATTCAGGAACTCAGGATTGACAAAGTCAAATCAGCTGAAGGGATCCCCTTCAGTGGATCCCCCTCACCCCTCCGAGTAGATCCCCTTCAAGTCCACCCTTGCACTTGTACTTGCACTTCACCTTTCTTTTTTGTTGTGCAAGGACTGTGTGCTCAGATTGGCGGGTGAATCAGTGAGGGATCGATCGAAATATCTGAGATCATCGATGTCCTTGAAACTGGGCATGAATGGCGACTTCAGCTTGCGCAGGTAAATGTTCCAGTTTAGGGAAGGGGTGCAGAAGTCACTGAGGACGATTCAGCGTCTTCTCGGCATTGCTGAGCTCGTGTCGGAGGCTTCGTTCATTTGGGCCTGCTTCTTGGTGTCTTCACGGGCTGGCCCGACTTCCCCATGAATGCAGGGGCCCTGCAGTCTCAGGTCCTCTGGCTGGTCCTTGAGACTTGAACTTACGCATTCTCTCTTCAGTCCTTTCTTCTGGCTTGACATCTTGCATGTTTCAGTTGGGCAGTCTTGGAGAGGGAGGCAGTGCTGCCCGAAAGAAAATGTAGGCAAAACAAGGACAAAAAGGGGCTTCCCCGTCGATGTATCTCTCTGTGTGAGGCGCTATGTCTGTACATCTGCCGTCAGTCGCGGGGTTGGTGACCCCCCAAACTGGGTCAGAGGACACTACTTGTCATGAGTCGAGAAGTAGGTGGGTTAGGATTGGTTTTTAAAGGCTGTTTTGAGGCCAAAATTGAGGTCTCAATTATTATTTACGACAACAGTATGTACGTATGTATGTATGTAGTAAATCTTCTGCCTCTGCTTCTACCTCTCTCCAACCTTCTCGTCCCCAGTCAGGTCATAGACAGCCACTGCTGAGCGAGATTCCCCATGGGCATGCGCCTATTTGTGGGAGTTGCCAGGCTCTGAAACACTGGGGAGGAGAAAAGGAGTGGAAGAAGCAAGGAGAGAGGAATGGTGCCAACTATTCTAAGCACTTGGCAACACTGGGGAGGGGAGTTGGATGAAGTGCTCCAGGTAAGCCAGTTCCACAGGTAAAAAGACAAAACTCTGTCATGACTTTGATAAAACAAAGAGGGTGAGTGAGGAGCACGTGGACAAGACGGAGGCACCATAGAGCACGTTGACAGCGTGGAACGCATGGACGCCCCAGTGAAAAATAGTGTCGTCCTGCACGTGTAGACATCCTTAGTTTGGTCTAACAATGACCCAAACAAAGCCAGGTAGGTGCCTTGGCTAATATTTCTTAAAATAACTTAAACTATGGAGGACTTAAGCTTTGCAACGCTATCACGTTAGTCTGCGTAGCTGCAATATTTAGGAAGTTACGAAGCGGTCACTTCTGTGCAGAAGTGAAGTCCCCTTATACCAATTTCGTATTCATGAATCCGAGTTTTGTCTACTGCGCGATGTTTGCCGACCTGATGAGGGTGAGGGTGGGTGTTAGCTGTCCCCCAGAGAAAAATTTGCAAATATCATGCCTCCAACATTGCTTCTCCATCCACTTTTTGAGGTGTGGACGCACTTCTGTAATCATTTACTTTGGCATATTACATTTTTCCTCCATTCACCTCTTTTTGCTCTCACATACTGAAGAAGGAATAATCTCTATGTTCAGGGTGAAGGAGCACTCGGCGCAAAATTTGACTTGAGATCTTTAATTATTTTCATTTTAAGAACAAAGTCAAGTTGAAAAAACTTTTTTAAAACAAAAATTGTTGCTTTTTTAGATGCATGATTTTTGTTCAATACGTCCCCCAGTGGTAATGACAGCTTCCACAAATGGCCTGAAGGCAGCACATGCCCTCCAGACAGTCTCCTCTGACATGACATTCCCCACCTGGCTGAAGTAGGACTTCAGAATGTTGATACTGCCAAGACCGCTTCATTCTCACTCGTAGATATCACTATGATTGAGCCTAATTAAACATGAAATTGCTGTGATGACGACTATGGCCCAGAAAGTATCCTTGATGGAAAAAAATGGGATTTAATAATTTTTTTGAAGCTTCTTGGATGGTTGACCCTTTCTGCCAGTTTTTGCCTTGGTTGCCTAGCTCACCCTTCTGGTCCTTTGGCAGGCAGGTAGAACAGGGCAGAATTGGCAGGGAGGAGAAGTGGGTGGAGGGGTAAGTGGGCAGTGAGCTGGGTTGAACTTGAATCCGAGCCATTCAAGTGAGCCACACTGTAGCTCTACTTGGCAAGACATTTGGATAGAGGAGTCCCTACCATCACTACAGTGAGAGAGGGAGGACAATAGAAGCTAGTTAGGAGCTTCTGGATCAGCCAGTGTCAAAAGAGTCCTCCACTGTTGTGTCAGGTTCCACCTTGATGTTTGAAAATTCTTTTTGAACCTGACTGTTACCAGGTTCCCCAGTCTGCAATATTTCTGTAATGCTCATCCCATCAAAGTTACAGGAAAAAATTCGCTTAGCTCACTTTTTGCTAGCCCATTTAGCTCGTGACTCAGCCTCTGCAGGCCCTTTGGGCCAGCTCAATTTGCCTTCAGTCATCGTGTTCTCTATATAACAGATACAACCCACTTTGCTGGGTGTGAAAGGCAACAAATGTGTCTGGTTCAGGTTTGCCAGGAAGCAGTAGATGATCCTAAAAGGTGCTTTGATTTTCTGGCGTCCCTTTAGCGTCCCTGGATACGCGTTTTTTCTCGTAGGGACGCCTGAGTCGTGTGCCGTAAACGAAACTTTTGACCTTGATTTCGGCGTCAAACTCGGTCTCGAAGTCCTCTTTGCAACCTCAATTGTGGCCTTTCCAATGCCCATGAAAGTAGTGTCTGCTGACCATTTTTTATTCGACCTATCCTTTTCTTGTAGGGACACCTGCATTCTTGCAGCATCGCATGAAGTAAATGAAATTTCTATCTTAATTTTGGTCTCCGAACGACCTCGAAGCCCAACTTTTGACCTTGATGTCGGCCGTAACACGGCCTCAAACTCGACCTTCAACCTCCTACTGCATAGCTCGTGAAAAATAGTGTCTAGTTTTAACACAATTTGTCGAGCGGAGGCAGCGCCAACCACACAACTCTATAGAGAGAGATGATGTTGTATGCTCTGATAATTTGCATTTCGCATTATAAGTCGCAGGCTGCGTTGATTTTCGCATTATTGGCAGGAAAAAATTCGTGACATCTTATGCACTGTTGTAAAGAATGAGTTATAATTTTATAAAGATCAGATCCAAACATGAACAGTGTCTCTTTCTTTGATCTGGCATGCCTACAAAAGACCAGTCAGTGCCCCTGCCCAAGTCATCAAAAAGGTTAGATGCGCATGCTATAGCCCTAATTCAACATAAATTTTGATGTTAATGTGTAATTCAGATGCTTAGACACAAGATTGAGTACAGAAGTTCAACATTTTGACGACCCATTTTGACACTACAGTCTTCAAGCAAGGTGAAGAGGCAGGCATGCAGAAAAGGTTGGAATTTTGGCTTTTTGAGGGGGTCAAAGCTGATGATATTGGCCGAAATTTTTCTAAGGATGCCCTGCCCCACAGACAACTCATGTCTGGGGATGGGACCCCCCTGGGGTTACAATCATACCGAAGCCTGCGGTTCTTGGGATGAGGTTTGGCGTGCTTGCACCCCTTGAGGGGGGTTGGGGATGAGGGGATTCCTACTAATAGTGGTCCAGTGGGCCGTTTCTGAGCTGGAAAGCTTTCACCACGGTTGTGTAGGGGGCGATTTTATACCAAGGAAATTAACTGTAAACTTCCAAAACCCACATATTTCTCCTGTTTCATATTACAATAAAACCCCGATAAAGTCATTTGGGGTGCTTGTGTGTTCAGGGAAAATCACAACTGTATGAAAAGGACTCCAGAGGTAACAAAACATGCAATGTAAGGGAACCAAATGTGGATTTCCAACATCAAATACAGTGTGAGCAAAAAAGGAAAGCAGAAAGACTCCCTATGGCAGAAAAGCAAAGATTATTGACGAGTCTGATAAGTCTCAACTTAGTCGAATGAAGGGTGCAAAAGAATTGAGTGCCTTTGGTTGGCAAGTCTGTTCAAGAGCAAGTGGGAATTCCCAATGAATTATGACGACATTTGCTCATTTGGAGAAGTTTTGTGCAGAATACCTGGAGACCAATTTAGTGAATTTTTCTCCAACTCCCGACTGACGTGGCAAAGTCGGAGATTTGCTGTAGTTAGTGATATTTATTGCCTTATGGCCAGATACATGAATATACTCTTCTCGAGCCAAAAATTTATTGGGAGCTGATTTTGTCCCTGAAGCTCCAAAAAATCGGTGGGTAATCACGACTCTTCTTTCGCTAGCAATAGCAGCGAGCACAGAAACATTGGACTCACCGAACAGTTTAATTATTAAAAGAGTTAATGAGAGGTCATATGTAATTAACATAATTTGCAAGTGTGACATTGTTTTGCCGAAAATTAGTAGTTATCACTCATATGCACTGTGGGCGGAAGGACTCCCTTCAGGATACCAATGAGGATAGTGGACAATTCAACAACGGGGAAATAGTTATCCCTTATAAGAAAACCCTGAGTACATTGGAAAGTAGCGAATTCACAGTGAATAAAGAAAATTTCTACTTTTTGAACTTTTTGCCCTCACCGCACGCACAGCATGACAGGAATGTTTTTTGCTCGCTGAAAGGTTGCGCTATTTGTTAACTCTGAAGAGTAAACAAGCATGGGATTCTTCACTAAGCACTTTTTACACACACCTTCGATACCAGTATTGGGAAGACATGCTGTGATTTCTGTGGAACTCCGCCACTGTGCGTGTACTTCACCAGTAATCAGAAACACCTTCATGAAGCACAAATTTTGTCGACTCAGAAGAAGTAGTGCCAACTTCAGCGAAATGTCAACTTCCTCCATCTTTGCTTTTTCTCCCCAAGCAGGCGCATCAGTAAAGATGGAAAATACACGTCTTACATATTTGGATACTTGTAAAATGGGGACCCAACTGAATCAGATGCATAATTTCGTTTTTGTGGAAGAGTCCTGATATTTTTAAATCTTACGTTAGTTAGAAGTGTCAAATTTACAAATGTACCAACTGTGTATTAAATAGCAGTTCCTATTTAGTTTATTCAGCCAAAATCAATCTTGACTTTGTACGGAAATCCTTTCAGACATTGCTTCAAATGAAAGTTTCTCACCCTTTTTTAGCATAGTCCATACTCACAGTCATAACTGCGTCCAGAGCAGTCGGTCAAACTTTGGCGTAGTCAAAATAATGGATTGTCCCATTTATCACATAAGGACCTTCAATTTAGGGAGGAACTTTATTACATTTTAGTACATTACATGCATTGGCGAAGAAACATTTCACGAACATGAGGTCTCTGCAGCCTGAAAGTGTTGCTGCCCAAGGCACGTGGGCTGCAGATCCTGAGTGTTCGGAATATCTTTCCTGGGAAATAAACCAGCAACAATGATTAAAAGAGACTCTTTAGACCCAGCACCAGGGAGAAAAACTCGAGAGTGAAGCAAAAAAACTGGCGTCAAACACCGAGAGCGTAAGGTGAAGTAGAGGTCAGGTCAGGACTGTTAAGGCACCTACTAAGAGCAAAGAATGACGTAGCCACCAATGCATAGGGGAACTGCACTTATGCAATCAAAGTGACAATCTGGAGTCGGAGCGACTGGAGCTGTCAGTGACGATCTCAGCAACCATAGCCATCAGTCATGATTAGAGACGTCAACTATTGCTCATGAACTTTACCCTCGGTTCGGTGAATTTTCTCGCGTTTGAATACTGTTACTGATGACTTTACAAGATCGAGCCTTCACTTTACTGCATATATTGTTAAAGTTTGCACGTTCGGCCAAATAGATCCCCAAGAATTGTCATTTCCAGGGTCTTGTTTTGCCACATAACTTTCTTTACTCACCATTTGGCATGTCAATGCGGGCTTTTTCCCACAAGATGTAAACTTTTAATGTAACTGTTTGTTAAAGAAAAAGTAGGAAATGCACCCAGGGGATTGTTTACTTCAGAGCTAGCAATGTATCAGCAGAGCCGAAAGATAACTCTTCAGCTTTTCCATCACCAGTGTTGTGGCAGCCTCAAGTCACAACAAGACGATAGTGCAGAAGGCCTCCAAGGACAGCCCGCCTGTCTGGTCAAGGACAGACCAGATTCTGTCCTTGCCAGAATCTGGCAAGCACAGTCGCAAACCCGACGAGCAGATCCCGTTTGGTTGCATTGGAGAGCCGGGGCTCTGATTAAATCTTCCACCTCTGGCTGCAGCTCTCATCCAAGGAAGGATCTCCTTTTTTGTTGAACCTCCCCAGAAATGCTTTCACTGCCACTGTGTGTTCAACTCTGGCAAAAGACCTTGGGAGATAGTTTCTTCCAGTGAACATCCTCACGACGCATTCAATCGTTTCGGTTACGCTTGCGTTGATCCATCATCAAGGTGGAGGTCAACGTCACCTATGTTGTTGTTAGTGTTGTCGGTCACCAGCAGCCTCATCAGCATCCTCTTCTGAGAGAGACTGCCAGGAGCTCAGTTCCGGAGTGAAAGGAAGGACCAGGTTGGTCTTTAAGGTGCAGCTCTTACTCAAGGGCATCTCTTGCATTCAAGTCGTGCCTTGAACATGCGGCTCTTTTTCAAGGGCGGCTGTTCCAAACCTGCAGTAGGTAATGAATGCTCTTCTTACCCTAGTCCTAGGCAAACGCGGAGGTAGCAAAGTAGTCGAAGAAGAACTCCTGGACATCTGGAGGAGCTTGTGTGTGGACCTCATCCTAACTGTCTACAATGACCTTGTCCCCACATTACGCTTTAAAGGTCAGACAATTCGCCGTTGCTTGAACAGTCAAGAGGAAGGACAGGGCAGCTAAGCTCCTGCAACATTTGTAGCATGGTTTCGGAAGGCTCAATGAAGAGTTCACCCAAGATCTCGGAATTCCCTCAGCCGGGGGTGGTTCACCATGGTCCAGGGAATAATGGCCACCGGCCACGTCTTGAGTCACCAGTCACGAGCAGCCTGATGAGCCTTCTTCTTCGCCTCCAGTCACATTCTCCTTGTGACGGTCACATCTAATGCGGTGTTAGCCCTGCGACTTGGGCGACAGCCCTTTAGCGACCTCTCAAGAGGAGGGCAAAAAATACATCTGTGGCAACGAACTTCAAGAGGTCGGCCTCCTCCTTGGAGTTGAGCTCTTTCAGCCACTTCTGTTGATTTGACTAGGCCATCTTACTGGTGGTAGGGACAGCGACGACGTTGATGGCGCCGGTGACAACTGTGGCGACGCTGACAGCAACAGAACCAACAAGTGTGCACGAGCTACGGCCAGTGTGGCCAAATAGCCGGTGACCAAAACCAGCCGAGTTCAATGTCGAAAATACATAAGTGTGCAAAATGGGCCAAACACTCAAAAATAGGGTCAGTCCAAAACGGCCAAGTGCTACATAAATCTCCAAAATTTCTCCGGCCAAGCCTTATCCAAAACGGCCAAGAACATCTGAGTATGGTGGAATATGATCATCTGGCAAGCCTAACAACGGCTCGAACCATCTCTCGAGCTGCAGTTCCACGGCTTGGCCAACTTGGCTCATGGGCCGCCTTCTCCAACGGCCGAGTGGAAAAGTTTTGCTCAGTGCTCCTATCCTGCATGGAAAGAGGGCCCTTCGTAAGAGCACTTATGACAGGCACACAATCCCCGAATAACTGTTATTTGTGAGAGAAATAAAAAAAATGTTTCTCCGCACATTTTAGTTATATTCCCCCCGCCCTCTGGTCATGAGCCGTGAGTCGAGTCGGAGTTCGGCTCGACCCGACTCGAGCCGCATTTGTCGGCCCGTTGCTCTTCTTTATTCCCGCCTCCCAGGTTGCTCAGCCGCTTTCAGACTGACATCAACTGGTCTGGGTGGCAGACTCGTTAAGGCATTGGAGAAAAACCGCATTTTTCGCACACCTTTAAGAAGGATTATTTGAAAAAGCATCTTCACAAGGAATTTTGCAGATTTTCCGCTGTCACATGCAGTCAGTGGCAGAATAAATCGGACACGACTGGGCTGAATATGATCTACACGAAACAAATATCTACATAGGTTCGGCCACTTGTTCTTGAGAAACCTTGGGTCCTCGGCTTCCGGAGAAATTAAGGATGAAATATTCGGTATTATGTTGTCACAATGTGCCTTATAGCGCCAGGCCATCAGAGGCGTGAGCCCCTTTCATGCAACATGATAAATATCAGTTGGGAAGGTCAGAAAAGTGGGAGAACTGTGATAAGTGACCATGTCCACTGAAGACTCATGAGGACCGCAGACTTCCTGTCTGTATCCTCTACCTCAGGAAAGCCGATCGTTCTGCGTTGACAAAGCGGCAACGGGGACTTATTGTGAATACGAAGACAGTAAAGCATATGAGCGTCTGGTGCCCGGAGGAACACGCGTTGACAACAAATTTTGGGGGATGTTTCTTAGTCTTCACTATCATGACACGGCTGATGACAGCCATAATGGCGTCGTTTAAGACCCAAGGCAGCTATGTGACGACTATTATGAGATGTTCGTTCACACTAGAACATCTTGACTTCCGGCTGGGTCAGTGGTTCTTGTGCGTGATCTTGATGACTATGTCACAGCCTTTATTGGCTTGCTGACCTTGACTTTTTTAAGACTTGCAATTATTACCGGAGATGTTACCTAGACAATTTGCCTAGATGTAGTCATGACATACATGGTTTTCACTACTTCTCATGCGTCCCTCACAGTTTCATACAGCGTAAGGAAGAACAGTCAGTAATAGTGGAGTGTACAGACTGCAATAAGATGGTTGTTTGTGATTAATTTAGGGGATGCATTAGACACTAAGTTATGAGGTCAGGAACATTACGACCAGATTGCGACTGCATTTTGATCTCGAGCACTGAAGCAAAGTTCTTTTTTTTGACAAAGCTTGCTGCTTCTTTCTGACGGGGCTCCCGGCCCCACCCACCCGGGGGCTTAGACCCCCACCCCACCCCTCACTGGTCACGCCACATGCACCACATGTCCCCGCGGCAGCAGGATTCCCCTCTGCTCTCCTGACAACGTCCCAGGGGCAGGCAAGAGCGAGAGCAAGATGAAGCAAGGAGATATGACACTGCTGGTTGATGTGATTACGTAATACCTATTTGGGAGCCTCCAGGCTGTCTCCTCGTATTCTCTGTCGTACGCACTTGTCACAGTCAGTGAGTGCTGTCAGCGGAGGGGGAGGGCATTCCGACCGAGCATTTGGTGCATACTGGAGTCCTGGGGAGTGTCCGGGTGGGATGTCCTCCCCTGGATGGGTAAGGGGCAGGAGGTCCTTCACAAAGTTTCAGGAAGTCTTGTCAAGCATAAGGGGTCAAAAATGTAAAACGAAAAAACCAGCGTTCTTTTCAGCGACATTTTTCATCTGGCACCGCAATTTGAGAACTCAAGCGCAAAATGAGGAGTCACAATCCTGGTTAACTTAGAGTCAATGGTCTCCCCAACGAAATACACCCGAAAAAACAGCTGAAGACAAACCATCCAACTGTAAAGTACCCACCTCATTTCTGACTGCACTTCTTCACGGCCACAACTGTCCTCTTGCAGCGAGTCCAGACAGTTTGGACTCACTAAGTGAAGTACACGAAGAATTGTGCGCATTAGTTGGTTGGTTGGTGTACCTGATTTCGTTTTTCTTGGTGTGTTGTTAGCGGCGCAGTAACTTCGATATAACGGCTCATGTTCCATTCTGTTCTGTTTATATACTTGTACATGAGCTGTTATTATTGCCTGGGGGTAAGGAAGGAGTGCATATGTGCAGTTGCACAGAACAAGGAAAACCGTCCGTCAGAGATTGCAGATGTGCAAATGCATGAGGCAATTTACCGTACACAAAATATTGTGGGGATGAATGAGGCCACGGAAAGTTTTCGGATTCGACTGCGTCTCCCTATTTAGGGTGCAGAGTCAACTCATTGGAGTAAAAGAATTAAATGAGTCACCTAAAACATGAATAAAAATGTTATCCACTGTGCTGTATGGACCTTGGATTGTGATGATTATATTTTAAGACTTTGTAGAGCATATTAGAAATTTGGATTTCTTGCAAATAAGTCTCCGCCCGATCGTATCAGCTATCACATAAAAAGAAACAAAATTGAAAAACAAGTAGTGGATGAGGACAAAAAAAAAACAATGAAGACGTCAGGGTCATCCAGCATGTCCTTCAATGATGATAAGGATCTTCCTGAAGCTGGTGCAAGTGGACAATGGTCCTTGATAACTCTGACAAGGTATCTTCATTTGGCATTCCTTCCATTCATCTCATTCGTAGGGTCTACATTCTGGTGAGCTTTTCCACTTCTTACGGGCATTTCTTTCTTTCTAGTGGCTCCTCACGGAGGTAAGTCCAGTTCTCTTGCTCACAGTTTGCTGATCTTTTGTGACATCCTTTTGAGGGGGTAGTGATTTGTCAAAGGATGACCACAGACTTCTCTTCGTTTCTTGTACACATAGGTCTGAAGTGGACTCCTCAGGGTGACTTGGGGCTTGCAGCTCTCCCATTTCTGATTTCAGTCTTCTCAAGGCACTTTGTAATTTGTCATTGCTTCTGAAGCCAAACTTCTTATATCGAGGGCCAAGAAGTCTTGGTAGGGTTAGGACCCTCATATCTTCAATTTCACAGAACTTTTCCACCATCTTTGAGTGAAGGTCTGCAACGACTCCTCTTTTTCTGCTGTAAAGCCAATTTTGTGGAGTGACTGATATGTATTTCAGCGTGAAGTGGCCAATGTGACCGCGACTGAACCAGTGATGAAGTTGTCCCCGTTGACTTCTTTAGATGCATCTGACATTGGTTTCAGTGCACCAATTGCAAAATGGATCCGCTTTTCAGCCTCTAGGAGTAACAACCGTGGCAATGTTTTGGCAGCGTTTTCAATATTCACAGTTCTCCAAAATGCGATGACTAAATGAACTATTAATTTTGGGAAAGGCAGCTACGAAAAAGTAGTTTTTAGTTGGACAGAGGAATAAGTACGTCTTCGGGCGAGTGTGCTACCCTGGAATTACATGAAAAACTGGATATTCTGTTTGTCCCCAAATCATCGAGCCCTCCAAACTGTCTTCACCTCTGCCCAATTGAACTGTTTGGGCCCATTTAAAGTTCAAGATGTATGACAGAGGTTGGGAGGATAAAACACAGAGGCAGATCAATAAGGAGATATAACTGAAGGTCTCAAAAAGTTCCCACCCACAACTACCAAAAGTTGCTTCCAAATTTTAAATCTGACATCCATCAAGTTGCAAGTGGTGTCCATGCTCTAACAGTCCAATGTGAAAGAGCAGTTCCTCCTTCGAACCTTCCTTCCTCCTCTCACGCCGTGATGGTGTTTTGTGTCCTGTACCTGGTTTTAGTCAGTGTCGGGATGGAAAGTCCATAGAAGCTCACGGTGGTGTCAGACTTCAATTGCCTCAGCTGAAAGACAGTTCATAGGATTGTTACTTTGTCACTGTACACTAACCCACCCTCAAGGTCTACTGTGCGTCAGTAAGTGCTGTTTAGCAGTTGGTCACATGGTTATTGGTGCATCCTAGTAGGGTTTAGAAGTTTTTGTGATATTTTCCAGAATCGGGATGTTGGGCCGGGTAGGGTCAAAAGCCCGAGTAGCTATGTGGGTTTCGGATTTTTTATTAATAATAAATCCTAGGAAGTTCACGCAGAAAATGTGCGTGCACAGTCTTTATATTTTGCTCTTCTTTAATTCGAGTCAAGTCAGATTTGAGTCGACTTTGGAACCTTCAACCGGACTCGAACTCAATCTGACTTTAGACTGGCAGCTCAAAACACATCCCTTACACGAATCTTCACTTTTTCTTGTCCTTTGGGAGCAACCTGATATGATGATAAGGTCACACTTCATACATAAAAAGTAGCCGGATAACATCTAAAAGTGGATGATCATGTCAGTTTCTGTGTGGCGCTTAATAACAAAGATCAGACTGAGGGATGCATAAAGTTCAAGCCGAGGAGGAAAATTGGATGCAGACTGGGTTTCAGGTAGCAAATGTCATGTCAGATACTCTCGTACCAGGTTCAAGAAAACTCTTCCAGTATGCACGGAGAAACAGAAAGGTCAACCAGCCTCTTGTTTCATATAATGTGCACGTACACGTAGGTAAGTATAATGTTCCTGCATTAAGCTGCTCACGTGTGCAGTAAATACCAAAGGCAGGTACGTCCTGAGCAGTGTACTGTGGACTAGCGTGCAGTGAGCACCACCGCACAGTGCGCAGGCCACTTTTTCATCTTTTATCACGAGGCAAACAAAATACAGGCTCTCGATGTCGCTCTGAAGGAAGAAAAAACAAAAATGCCATATTTCACCTATTCACACCGTTTGTGTAAAATGTAATGAAGTTTGTGCAAAATATAATGACGATATTACATAATACAATTTGTGCGAATTGTGGACAGTTAGCGTGTAATATGGCAATTTAGTGTATAATGTAATGTTAAAAAAATGTTTGCATGAAATACGATGAAGTGTGGGCAAAAACCCCGGTGACTTTATTTCAGGATTGACAGAAATATCTTTTGACAGGTACAGTCAAAACTTGGATAGACATCAATGTTCACTGTTTTTTCACCATTACAGGTAACTTTCTCCACACAAATCCAGGTATTTTTCTTTCCGGTTTGTTCTCCGCTTGGGGACTGCCTCTCCAGACGGCCCAATATACTTGATTTCTTCTCATTAAGAAGTGGCTCTGCCATCTTTTCAATATTCACCGTAGACTTATTAATGTATTGTAGCGTTTCTTCCTGCTTTCACCACCCAAAGCGTCTCAGCATGTCAGTTGCAATCAAGTCGCTATCCGCACAATGGTGAGCTTGGCTTCATAACAAGCAATGACCAAGGCAAAAAATGATTTCAGCATCATGTGCCAATGAACATGAGACCATATGACTTACCTGTGTATTGTGATGTGGTGTCATCAGGATGTAAGCTCAGCCTCATCCTTGCCCATTTGCGAGAGACAATGTTGCCCTATGGTTTACCTTGCGTAGCCAGACTTATCTCTGTTCACGCCATAGAATACAGGGCCAGGCTTGGGCAGCTCCTCCCATGAGAGCTGTAGCTTCTTCAGGTAATTTTGACCTCCATCGCCATGCAATGGGATTCTCTGTTGCTTTGTATTAGAAAAGTAGGAGACTGGATCTCGCCACATTCTTTCACACCTGTAAAATGAAAGACACAGTTCTGTCTCCTCCAAGTCTGCCATATCGAGACTTCGGAGCTCAGCTCCTCGCAATCTGCCAACAAAGCTAATGCTTATGGGTGCCTTTCTAACTGTCCAGAAAGCGCATGACAGGTCTGCTGCCAAAAGTAGTCAATTTCCGCGACTCAATTGCCATGGTTTCGCCTTCTGCATGAAGAATTCATTCAATGAACTAAGTGTATGATTAAAACAATATACCGGATGCTGCAGTTAAGGCGAAGGTCGAGTCCAAGTCTTCGTCATAATTCAGGAGACTTGCCAGGGATTTTTCCATGCCAGAGATGTCAATGAGGGAGCTGTGCAAGGAGGACCTGGGAAAGTGGTCACATGTCAAGACCAGGGTGCAATTGTTGACTGAGCTGCAGAGGCAGAAGAGGATGGAGAGGTCAAAGAATCTCCTCAATTTTCGCAAGCACAAGCTCCATTGCTGTGTCCTCATTTTCAGCAATGAAAAAGATTGTCATGTTCACAAGTACCATAACTTCTGCAACAGCATGTATGTGGCCACCTCTCCAGATGGTGTGGGCCCATCTGAGAGGATTGTGGGTGCCTCCAAGTTCCCCTAGAAGGCCATGTTACTGGGCTGGGTGGGTAGCGACAGCCAGACATTCCCACCTGTGTGGATCAAGGGCGACATGGACGGGCAGAAATACAAGGCAGTTTTTATGAAGAAAGTCCTTCCTATCTTGAATGCAACATACAGCAAGGGAAAAACTATGTTTGGCCAACCACTATGTTTGGCAGCAGGATGGTGCTTCCTGCCACATCGGCAACATTGTCAAGACCTACCTGAAGGAGAGGCTGGGATCTAAGGAATTCTGGTCCAAGGAGTTGTGGTCCCCAAATTCGCCCAACCAGAATCCCCTAGATTTACAGTGTCTGGGGGCACACTGACAAAAAGGCTTGTGCTGACTCCCACTCTAGTGTCAATGCTCTCAAGGCCTCAGCAAAGAAAGCCTGGAACTCCATGACTGCTGACTTTGTCAGGGCCACAGTCAACAAGTTTGGGACCAAGTTCAGGGAGTGCGTCTCTTGAAGTGGCAGCGTCTTGAGCAATACATGGAAATTGCCATGCTTTCACATAGTTTAACATAGTTAGAGTTTTAGCTATGCCCAAATGCATTTGAAGTTGCCTAATACTGCAAAATAAGTTGAACTTTTTTTTCTTCAGGACTTGCTGTAAAATATTTTTCTGACAAACTGGAGCATTTTGGTCAGTGATTTTCACCCGGTTTGGCAGTTTCTGACAGCCACCAGAGCTGAAATTTACTTTCACAGTAAATTTACTACAGTGGCTTACTACATAAATTTCAGATCAAGTTGGGCATAGGTAATCACAATTTTTTTCAAAAGTATTTGACTACATCGTCGTCTTTTGAGCCCATGTAACAAATCCCAGCCACCGTCAGTGAATTTCCAAAGTTGACCCCTTTTCGACCTAGCCTATTACTTATGAATTTTTGTTGAAAAGGCAAATACAAATGAGTTTGTCAACTTTTGTTGATTTGCTGGAGTTTCCGCGCACCCAATACCTTACATACTTCTTGTCCATGTTTCTGGGCATAGTTCTGGCCTTGCTCAGGCAGAAGATTCCCTTGCTTTGGCAATATAGTACATTTACATTGGCGATGAACAACAGCCAATATACAGGTACTTGCTTAAAGGCCGCCTTTGGCCGCTCAAGTGGACTCGAGTCACATCCCTTTCAGCCACAAGCTCGAGCCACGACTCACTGGTGGAGGAGGTCATTTGACTGGAGGAGGTGTAGGAGGTGAAGACAAGTTGTTTACCCCTGCTTCATGCACTTGACACTAACTTGCACGTATACAAGTTGTCACTGGAGGTCACCGCAACATGAACAGAGCATGTACAACAAATTGAAGCATAAGAATGTACGTGGAACGTGCAAGATTAAATACAGTTTGTGCAAAATATAGCTGTTTGTTCATTTACTCCCAAAACCGTTCACTCCAAGTTTCAAATAATTTGATTGTCTAGTTTTCGAGTTGCAGCAAATATTATGAATTTTTTATTGTTGCTGCAATTTTTCGGTGAAGCCCTGATTATCGGACGCTTTCAGAACACATTGATGACCTTTTCTTTCCACAGCATCTCCACAAGCTGGTCTTCCCGGCAGTGCCATGCGTCACAGCCCTGCTCAAGTGGTGAGGCAAACTAATGGTTTTTACTTTTCATAGGGTCTCCACAACTTGTTGCAGTAACGCCAGACGGCACAGCCCCGCTGAAGTGGCAGAAAAGGTTAAAATTTTAACGAATTAAAACCTTATAAATATGCCTAAAATCTATGTCCTATTTGTGCGATGGGACTTTGACTATGCCTCTCTGGTTTTTTAGACGATTATGGCTCTGATGAGAAACTCCCCCTCCTTGCTGAGGTACATGGTCGAGCCGTTGCCCCTCACGAAGGTACGTTTATGAACGGTTGACAAATGTATGTGATTCAGAAGCACTGCATGCGGCAGGGTCTTCTGCAGTCTCTTTAGGGCCTCTCATATACAGAGGCCGGAAGAGGAGAGCCAGTACTGCTTAGAACATGTGATTCGCCTCAATGACCACCTGGCTGTTTGCCGGGAGAGGCCGAACCGGCACGTCACGGCGGCAAGGCCATCCAGCAGGAAGCCTCCGCCAGCACCGTTTACATACATGGAGGCGACACGGCAAATGATTACAATGTCGTCACAGCTCCTATGTGCAGTAATAAAACCGTTCGAGTTTATTTAGCGAAAAATCGACAGCCTTCTCCCGGAGGCCCCGGAGGAGGCCCAGACCTATACACGAACGCATATCAGGCCTCATTCGGTTCGGTGGCGGATGAGATTTCCACCGCTTCACGCAAGGCCTCCAATTGCACGGCTGCCGAGGGTGAGCGGCGGTAAAGGAAGCAACAGGCCCTTGGCACTGACCTTAACAGCAAAGCGTCTGAACACTATTGTTAGTGCAATAGGGCCCACAATGATCGTTAAATTAAGTTAAAAACAAATTAAAGCGATGTCGGAAGGCCTTCTAAACAAAGCTTCAACAGTTCGTCACTAAAAACTCGTCATTTCTGAGATACAGTTGAAGCGGGCTCTTTTCTCACTGGCACTAGTGTCATCGCATAGAGCCCTAGCTCTGATCGAAGAGAGTTGTGGATGACAAAAACAATTTAGGAACTTCGATTCAGTTGCCATCGCCCCGCGTCCATGGAAAACTCCACCGCAGAGGCTTCAAACGCCAACATGCGTCACAAGGTTTGACCAGCTCGGTGTCATTTTTGCGAGGGTGTCACTTATAAGCGGCTTCTACTGTACCGTGCTTTTCCTAAGGGGGGAAAAGATACCTCGTGCGGAAGAAGCATCTGCTTGTTGAAGGTTCCGCCAAAGGTCGGTTCATGCTGGAAGGGGGGCAAAAGAATCTTTCTGAGCATTTAGTGGGCAAAACCAGTGAGAACTAGAGGAGGGAACGAGCCGAGCTCGAGTTCGAAAGCTTGCGAGGGGCTCAACTTTTTCCAGACTCGAGGGTGGCTCGAGCTCGATAACAGCAAGCTCAGAAGTGGCTCGAGCTCTACAGCTTAAGCTTGAGCTTGATAACAGCATGGTCAGAAGTGGCTAGCTTCTAGCTGGTGGCTAGAACACCAGCTGTGCTAGGCATATTATTGAGCAGTGGACGGCACACAGTGAGTGAGGGAGAACATGGATACGATAGTTACGGCACCTGCTGTCTATGGAACAATAAATTTTTTATTTATCTGCATGTCTATGGAGCAATAGCTATCCATGCAAAGAGCAATCTGAACTTTTGAATTCAAAGGTTAAGATTGTGGTGGTCCTAGCTCCTGATCTAACACTTGTGGTCCCGGCTCCTCAGAACCTCTCATGTTCAGCCCCTGACTGAAAGCTCGGCACGAATCGAGCTCGAGTCTTAGAAGCTCAGCTCGCCTTGAGCTCATATTTTTCGAGCTCGTCCCACCCCCAGTGAGAACTGGCAAAACCAAGAATTCACCTCTGTTTTCTTCTTTTACCCCCTCCCAACGAAGATAAAGGGAGAGAAGGTGAACGAGGCCGTTGAAGTGCGGCACAAATGTCAGCTGGCATGGTGGTCCCTCAGTACATAAAATGTTGTGGAAACCCTTATTTTGATCTTGAACAGTGAGCAAGATGTCAGCGGTCCTGGCGGTCCCTCAGTACACAGAATGTTGTGAAAAACCCTGTTCTGCTTGTACCCAGTGAGTAAGACCCCTACTTGTGAGTTATCTATGACTAAGAAAAAAGGATCACCACAACAGCTGGCTTTTCGCCTTAAAACCCTCACAGCGAGCCTAGACAGCAATCACCTTCTTCCCCAGTATCTTCTTTCCTCCCTCCTTTGAGCTGAGCAGTTTCTGGCAAAATCATCAACAATGCATTAAAAGAAGTTTATCCTGATATCACCACTGTTCCTATTGTGTTCCCCCCTCTCCTCCTTTCAGCAGCTTCGAAGGCTTCGTTGCTGCTGTAACCACTGAATTCATATCCAGGTAGAAGGTGCAAGCAAGCTACGGGCTACTGGCATGGTGATAGGACCAACAGCTGCCACTACAGCTGCAGCTGATAGAGGTGATATTTTCAGAGATTCATGTAAACCGTGCAATTCATGTCAGTCATGTACCAAAGACAACTGATGTCTTCTGCTTCATCATTGATCTCCTCAGCCACATCATCAGCCTTCTCAGCCATGCCATCAGCCCCCCCAGCACCACTGTCAGCCTCCTCAGCCATGTCCTCAGCCTCTTCAGTCACATTGCCAGCCTCCTCAGCCACGTCCTCAGCTACCTCAGTCACATCATCAGCCTCCTCAGCCTTGTCAGCATCATCATCAGCCTCCTCAAACTCCGCAGCAACTCCTGCACAGCAAGACCATCAATATTGTCTCCCCAATAACCTGGATGATGCATCATTATTGATCAGGGGACTCAGAGGCAATGTAAGCTCTTTGGAGGACAGAGTGGAGACTCTGGCAGCTGAACTTCAAGTCACACAGGAAAAATCAAGGGAGATGATGAAGAGATTAAAGAAGCTTAACACAAAAATGATAACTATGAAGGAAAATGCACACTATGAGGCAAAAGCAAGAATAAAGAAGTTCCAACAATTGAGAGGTCGCATCTGTCAATTGAAAAAAAAGAATTCTTCTACTGGACAGGAAATCCAAGTGTTGTTGAAGTCTCCATCCAATTCTTTTCTTAAAGAACTTCTTTCTAGGATCTGTGGAAAATCTGTGGAAGGAGGTAAGACAACAAGGAAATACCCTGAAGAGGTCAAAAAATTTGCTGTCACTCTTCAGCTGTGTTCCACAAATGCCTATAATTATGTCAGGAGCTGTCTACCCAATTCTCTCCCTCATGAGTCTGTCATTAGATCTTGGCATGAAGATATAGATGGACATCAAGGATTCACAGCTGAAGCATTCCAAGCATTGAAGTGGGAAGCAAGAACTGCTGAGGATGCTGGAAAGCCTCTTATTTGTTCCCTGGTGTTTGACAAGATGAGCTTGAGGAAGGAAATTAGTTTTGATGGATCATGCTATTATGGCTACACAGACCTCAGCAGCAGCACCATGGACAACACTGAGGCAGCCACTCAAGCTCTCATGATGATGGTTGTGAGTGCTAACAAGCACATCAAATGTCCAATTGGGTATTTTTTTTATCCAGTCTCTGTCTGGGTGTCAGAAAGTTCATCTTGTCACTACTGCTGTAATGAAGCTCCACAAAGAGGGCATCAAGATTGTAGCAGTTGTTCGTGATGACCCAACTTCTCATCTCACAATGTTCAAGAAGCTGGGTGCAAATTTCAACCATGACAGCCTGAGGACTACATTCCTTCACCCCTGTGATCCATCAGCATGAATGGCAGTCATTCTGGATGTGGTTCATCTGTTGAAATTGATACGGAATTGCTTGGCTACATACGAAATTTTGAAGAATAAAAAAATGAAATTATTTCTTGGAGGTACATTGAGGAATTACACAAATTGAGGGAGGAAGAGGGCCTCTGCAGTGGGAATAAGCTCAGAAAACAGCACATCAACTGTCACCAGGCAAAAATGAAGGTATGGGAATTTCTATTTAAGAGAGGGTGTACTAATAGGATAAGCATGGTATATTGAAATTCCTTTCTTCATTTGCATACTTTTTTGCATCAGGTTGCATCAAACCATCAGCTTAAGTGTTGCTAGTTCCCTGGACTGGTGCTGTGAAGAACTGCAGTTGCCTCAGTTCCAAGGCAGTGGCCCAATGAGCGAATTTTTGAGGCTATTTAACCATCTTTTTGATGCCCTCAATGGTAGGAATCCTCTGGGGCATTTTAGCAAAGCTCCTTTGAGCTTAAAAAACTGATCTACATGGTGACCTCTCTTTGAATCTGCTCATAGATGCATCAGTGGACTGCAAGACAATTCTGGGATGAAACTTCTTCTTTCCAAGAGGAAGACTGGCTTCCTGGGATTCCTCATAGCCATGAAGAGCTTCATTCATCTGTTTGACATCCTTGTGGAGACAAAATACCTGTCTTACTTGCTGACTTATATCAGTGAAGTCAAGGTAAAATTGCTTGATATGATGTGATATTAATATCCTTATGTATTATTTCATTTACAGATCATTTGGAACTTTTCTTGTTTTCAGTGAGATCAAGACATGGCTCCAACAACAACCCCCGTCCAAGGGGATTTATATCATCATATAAACAACTCTTTCTTTATCATGACATAAGGACCAACAGGCCAGGAAACTGTTCTTCTCAAGACAGAACTATGCTTCTGACAGCAAAGTTGTCAAACTTTGGTCCTGTTGGTCATAATGAAGATTTGCAGTTTGTGCATCAGCACAGTCATCTTGAGAATGTGCGCCCCTGCCAAACAGATCATGATTATGTGGACATGTTTGTTTGGTTGTTACTGGGGTCTCTGCTGAGGATTGATGCCCAAGCAGAGGGAAGGAGTAACCCTGGATCGGGTCTTTTCCTGCCTCGACTTAGTGGTAAACATCTAAGTGCTTAGTAGACTAAGATGCCTGGTGTCCACCAGTGTGCTTAACTTACTCTGCCCTCCTTTCCAAGGTCTTGCCAATGCAGTTCACTTTTGTGAGCCTGACAAGACCATAGAGGTCTGGAGGATTCCTACTAAGCCAGAGGCCTCATATGGAGCCGAGGTGTTCTGTGGCAAGTGCTAGGCACTCACACACAAGGTGTATAAACTCCTCACGTTCTTCCTTGCAGAACCTAAAGATCTGTTCAGAAAAGTTACCTGCTATATAGTGATGATAGCTCAGGTAATTATGACCAGATTATGTGGATATCCCAAATTGCATAGTCTTGTCTGAGTATTTGGAGGGATCAGTTTCCTACATAGCAGGGTACATAGTTAAAATGGCTCAGAAGGTGCTCAAGTGCACCACTTGTGTTGCTGCCATTATGCTCAGCACCTTGGTTTGTCACTAAGAAAGGATCAAGGGGGCGGGGTTGGTAAGAGCACCTGCAGATGTAATTAAAGTGTGCCTCAACACAGAGAAGGTGTTCAGATGAATGCAAGCCTCATTTGGTAGCCAAGCTGTTCCCCATGCCAAGAATGTAACAGAAAACATTGCCCTGGCAGCACTTGAGAACCTCACTGTCACCAGAGACTAGGTATTTCAAGACCTTAATGACCAAATGTTTGATGCAACAGCAGCCAGCAATCACAGAATAACCCTCATCAAGCTATTAGCTAAATGTTATACAAAAATAAAGCTGCATCACCTTGGCAAGTCAGTCACAGAGAACTTGCACCAAGATCATGCTCAAAAAAAATTAGGAAAGTTGATCTTATCCAAGAGTCAGTTAGTTTTTGGTCATGGGTAACTTAAAATACCATTCCACAAGATGACATTGAAATGAAGGTGTAATTCCTTCATTTTACCTCAGGTTTCTATTATGGTGAACTGCATCCACTTCCTGTTTATTCTTCTACTTCATGCTTAAAAAAGCCCTCGCTGTTTCACAGACATCTGCAGTGTCAGTTCTTCTGCACTTCCAGCCATGCACTACTTTGGCAGCACTGATCAGTCTCAACAAAATTCGCCAGTTATGCCTTCTATCTAGAAAGGGATTCTGTGGCTGTAACTTGCTGCCAAAATATTTGGCTTGGGCAGTCAAATGAATCATGCCACGGCTACCTTGATCTTCCACTCTAGGTAACTTTTCCCTAAGCTTTTCTACGACCCATCGTGACGTGCTCACCTGTTACTCCTCCTCCACTGCCACAAGAAGTGCTTCGCCAACTCCCCTGATTTGTTTCCCCTTGAGGATTGTGCGGATTGATCCACAATTTATGTCAGTCACCATTTTTCTTAATAAGTTATGAAGATCATTAATAGTGCACACAAATGTGCACCAACCTTCAGTCAAGGTCACACGAATGGATTTTTGTCGTTCTCAAGGAGAAGGAAAATAAATGTGCTTAAAGGCTGAAGGAGAAAAGTAACTTGAGCGTAATGCGTAGACCTCGAAAAAATATGCTTTCTGACATTGGCTGTTTCTATGATTGCTCTGCATTAAGTCTTTTTGTCCACTAAGCTGACCCTTGGGTCACTGCACAGCGCACTGCAGCAATGATCACAGCAGCAGCTGCACAAAAAGAACGAGGGTAATTTTTCCAAGGGCTAGCAAACCGTTAAGTTTCCCGCCAAACTATGCCTAAGCACTTTGCTGGCCAACCGTGTGAACCAGAACGGAAGCCATTGTAAGAAGCACAGGTGCCAGTACCATCAGTGCAAGTTTGCCGTGCAGTCACAGCTGACGTCAAGGCCTGCGGGGTCCCAGGAACCTTGGTGGCGCTGATGCAGTTAGCCGTCACTAGTACTCAGACCCAATGTTGTTCATCCTTGCTTGCTGCTTGATGAATATGCCTGCTCCAGGGCAAAAAACACTGAAGTTAACCGGTATTGGAGCAGTAAGTTATAGACGCGACCACTGGGCAGGCATGTTCGGGCGAAGCGGCAGAGTCGGCAGTCACAGGCTGAAGTTAACCCAGTACCTGACTAAGCCTAAGTCAGGTCAAGTCAGATGGCGGCAGCTGTGCTTGGTCACTGACAAGTTACTTCAGGGCACTGGATTTGGACAAAGTGCGGTCAAGGCCGCCAAAAAGGAGCCATTTTGTATTGGAAAGAACAAGATGAAGCAAAAAAGGACACCACTTTGTTGTCCTTTTTTGCTTCATCTTGTACTTTCCGATACAAAATGTCTTTCTTCAGCTGACTTTACCACACTCTGTCAAACCCCGTTGCTCCAAGTTACTCAAGACCAAGTGCGTCCTAGTGCGGGCCCGTAGACAATGAAGAAAACTCACCCAGAGTAACAGAATTGGCTTCAAGAGGTGGCTGACATCTGTTATGGACCTAAATCCGATCTATCAGACAGGCAAGCTCATTGAAACTGCATGCCAAGCAAAGCCTCGCCCTGCCAGGATGTTCGTACCAGCCTCTGCTTCATTTCAGAGCCCCGCTGAACACTTGATGGCTTCAGTTGAGCTCCTGTGAAGTTGCTTGCACCGCAGGGTTTTCTCCCCGGTCTGGCCTGAGACGTCGCTCCCCACGGCCCAGTGGAAGTGTGAGAGGTCACGACGACTTTTTTGCACTGCTCAGGTACTTTCGGTCCGTCCAGTGCGGCATCCTCGCCCAGCGCCGCGTGCTGAACGTCCTCTTATTTCCAGATCATTTTTACCTCCTCACTTTGTTGTCCCGTCTCTCTCTGTCCCTCAGTGTCAACACAGAGAAGAGACTGAGTCCTCCTCTTGCCTTCACTCAATTGCAAGGCTGGGCTGGAGCTGTCACACCAAGCAAACCAAAGCAGACGCTGGATCTCGCTCTTGGAGGCTGCAAAAGTTATCGCAAACCTCCTCCCCTCTCCTAATTGGAGCTGTCGACTTGATTTCCCCTCATAACCTCATCCTCTGACGGCCCCTGTGACGTCGTCGTCACTGTAAGAGCAGTCACTGATGAGAGAAAGGGTTATGGAGGTTACCTCAGCATCCCACAAATACTGGTGGCATTGTGTTAATCTGGTTAACGGGCGAGGATCTGGCGAACTTCTGGGACGACCTCAGCAAAGCCTATGAATAATAAGACCTCGAACGGCGGAAAAATGCGTACAACCTCTGAGAGGCAGCAAAAATACCGATAAAAACCATTTATTTCGCTTGGATGCACGGATCCATCAATCTTGCCATCTTCTGCATATTTTTTAGAGTACATACGTCAGGGTCTTCCAAGTGTCACCAGTCAGCAACACTTGAGAACAGCAAAAACGAAAAGCGATTCTAAGTATACGAATATTTTTTCCTCTTATGTCCTTACGTATAAGATGTTTTTTTTTAGACAGTTACATTTACTAAGTTTTTTTTAAGCTATGCAGGTCTATTTGATGAGTAGCATAATGATGCTCGGGTTCGTTCACTTGTCCTTGCTCGTGAGGAGTTCTCTGCCCCTTGGCTCACAGTAGGTATGCATGTCTTTGCTCATGAAGCACTGAATTAAGTGAATGTTTAGGCAAACTGCAAGTCTAAAAGTCTTTAGCACTACTGCAGATACGATTGCAGATTTTCACGTCACCCCCATAACAATTTTGTCGTAGCGTAGGTGTTTCCTTAAGCATTCACGTACATACCTGCCCACAAAGCGTCCACATTTCGTCACTTACATATCATTCACCTCGCCATCTTTTTTGCTTGTTTCTCTTTTGTTAACTCACGTCACGAACTGAGAGGGTGGAAGGAAATAAAGGACAGCATTACACATACACGTAGGCCACTGTAGTGACTACACAAAAGTCTTCTCCTTCTCGCTTGTTCGCACTTTTGGACGTGATATTTTGACATCGCGTATGCAAAGTAATTTGTTTCTTTCTCTCTCTCGCTCGCTTGCTCTCCTCTAGAAGCCTTCCTTGTACATGCACAAGTAATGCAGGACTTAACTCTACTAAAGCTTAGCTCATCGTGTGCGTACTGCACAGTTCGTACGGGTGGTGGGAGCCAATCGTAATTCACAGCCAATCTTTGTATCACAGCCACCCAAGTTCGATATTTTGCACTCGACCTTGCAGAAATGTCTGGCAGAAGCCTTCGTGCTCATCGCATCATCTGTCTGCACCTCCCATTCTGTTTCTCCATTTGCACGGAGATTTCAAGGAGTTCTCTTCTTATCTTGAACGAAGAAAGTGTTGAACTGCAACATCGTTCCGCCAATGTCAACTACGCATTAGGTCCGCGAATCTTCGATGTTTCCGTTCCTGCCAATTCCATTTCCCACAAAAACCTGAATAGAGAAGGACTTCTTTGAAAGAAGGAAGACCCTCAGTGCATTTACTTTTTCTCGCACCTTCTTCTTTATCCTCACCAACACCAACACCAGTCTTTTCTTCGTATAGAAATGGCTTTTCTTCGCTCTTACACACAGACAGAGTTTTCCCCTCTAAAGAAAGCTTAGCGACGACCTCGCCATTGGCACCGCCAAGGAGATTAGCAGCTGCGGCTGCCAAAAGGTGCCCAAGGTCAGGGGAGGAGGTGGAGGAACCGCGGACGGCGGCGCGGACGAAAACGGCATCATGCCGCCGGAACCGTGGCCGGCCGCGGCCGCGGCCGCCGCCTCCTCAGCCATCTTGGCACGGTTGGTGGCGCTGCCGCCTTTGCCCACCACGAGGCCGTCGGGATTAGCAGGGCCGCCGTCGGCTACAGACAACTGTTGCGTGGAATAATCTGAAAAGAAGAGTGAAATTCCGATTTAGTGAGTTGGAGAACGCAACTTTTACATCAGAGTAGCCTCCGATTTAGCCGATCTGCCATGTTTGTCACCTCCCATTGAGTCCAATCTTCCGGGTGCCATTGTCAAAATTGCTCCACCCAGAACAAGGCAACAGTTTCTTCTGGCAATTTAACTGAACGTAGACTTTCAATGTCAACGCCAAAAAATGCGACAGTGCTGAAAACAGCAGAAAATTTCTCCCTTGTCTTGCCATAAATCTCAATATATTTAGTCAATGTGGGGCAAGAAAGATCACAACTGGTTGAAAATAGACTCCACGAGAAGAAAAACATTTTTTTTGTCTGGCGATGCAACCAAATGCGGACTTTCAATACCTTCATCATGGATGGTGAAGACAAAGAAGAAAGGCTGAACGACTCCCTTTGCCAAACAAAGCAAGGATTATTGAAGAGTTCGACGAGTCTAGACTTTGGTCAAGGGGACGTTGCAAAAAATTCCAGTCTTGGTCAGGACTTCGGTTCCAGATCAAGGAGGAATTGCCAAAGAAGTATAACAACGTTTACCCATTTGAAGCAGGTTTAGGATGCAGGATATAGTGAACTTTCTCCCCAACTCCCGAGTGCCTTGGCCAAATCCGAGCTTCACTGCATTAACACCCCCCAAAAAAGAAACAACTGTTTGCACACTTACCGACTCCTTTGTTGAAAAAGTTGAAGATCTTGGAGTACTCCGAGAATCCGTACTTGTTCTTGGCCCTGGCGATGACGTCATACACGGCTCCAGGGTGCAGATCTCTCAACTCATAGAAGGCCCTCGACGAGAAGCTGCTGACCGGGCTGGCCATTGGGATGTAGACGGTCTCCCAAGCGCCCGACTGCTCGTCGATGGAGTCCCTCTGCTCCAGAGGGAGTCCCTGCGAATTGAAGTTATCCATGCGTGAGACAAATCTTTGCTCAAATTGTCACATTCGCCCAGGTTTTGTCTTGGTGCAGTCGAAAGCCTTGGACTGAAGGAGCGGTGAAAGTCCAGAAAGATCTGGTCCAAATCATCATTATCGTTGTCATCGTGTCCACCCTAATCATCTTTCCCCATCTCGCTCGACCCCGATAATTTGCTTTCCACGCAAACCGCAGTTGCGTGAACGTGAAGCTGACATCTCCCACCTCTCCCGCCCCATATTTTGTGGGTCAGCGGGCGGAAGTAGTGTTTGTGCCTCAAATCGTCAGCGACTGTGACGATCATTGTTGCTTACGCTTCCCACCTACCAGCATTTCCCTGAGATGTCGGTGAAGGTAGTACAATTTTATGAGGCACACGGTAGATGGCAGAAAAAAACAAATAGACGGAGAAATGCTCGGGGGAGAAGGATTGATGCCTGTCTACCCCATGTGCAGCAAACACGTTTACGTGCGAGCTACACGTAATTGTCCGTCCATCCAATGGAGTCCGCTTCAATTTATTTCTTTTGCCTTCCTCTCGACTGTGCTGCTACAGCGACCTAAACCTTTTCATAACAACAATTATAACGATGATAAGTTATCGTAAACATATAAAAGAGCTCTGGACTTACGTCTGATCTCCTATAGTTAAGCCTGTACTCGGTAATGGGTGCGAAGCTGTCGGTGGACCAAGTGATGTTGTAGGTATGAGCGCGGCTGCCGATAGAATCGCTAGTAAATCGAGGTGGCCTCGGATGACCTGCAATGTGATAGTGAGAAGAATTAGTAATGTTATCGTGTCTAGCCCATGTTGAGCACTTGTTGATATACTACTTGTGAAATGGAGAGTCTGATTGGCTCTACATGGGACCTGGTGAAGTAGAAACCGACTAAATCACATCAAGACCAACGTGGGCAAGGAGCTGAGGCTCTTTCATATGCAGGATTTTGAAGATGGCAATTTTTTGGCTCCTAAACTTTAGCTTATTGGGGCACAGAGGTGGTTGAGGTGGATGATCTAGAGGCTGTCATACTCAGCCCAGCACTGACTTTTCCCTAACACCATGACTTCTGCTTGTACTGTTGGATGAAATTTGTCCCTTTGGGCAGGAATTTTAAACTCACTTACGATAGTGTCATAGTTGATTGAACTCATAATTTTGCTACCA